>BNJU01001058.1_pt1 | contig 44199 bp, 42 predicted proteins | sample 8539281 | NCBI WGS metagenome assembly BNJU01 (sample SAMD00202456, study PRJDB9452) | human saliva metagenome | isolation source: human saliva | place: Japan
AAAATAAGCCATCACTAAAGAATAGGGATGGCTTATTTTTTCACATTTAAAAGTTTATAGTTATTTAATTTTGCAAAGGTCTCAGGTAGTTGATTTGTCTGCCGTCGGGCAGGACGGTGGCGGTACGGTTGCCGTTGAAGTCGTATTGGTAAACGGTTTCCTGAACTTTGTCGTTCTCGCGGGCAAGGGTATGGATTAAGCGTCCCAATACATCACGTTTGAACTCGGTAATCCGCAGCGGGGTTTGGCTGTCGAGGCTGTCTGAAAGCGGGGCGACGTCTTTTGGGGCAATGCAGTTGCGCCATCAGTTTAGTGGTGAGGGGGCGTTGTAGCCGTAGCTTGTGGTGTAACCAACAAGAGAAATTTGGTAGAGGTCGCCTGAAAGTAAGTTTTCAGACGAACTCTACATCAATCAGTAATGAAATTGTTAAAGAATCGATAGCTCAGACGCCTTCAAAGAAGATTTAGATGTCGCTTAAAAAGTAGAAGCAGCGTGTATGTTACGCACATACCCCATACCATAATTAAAAGTTTCATACAGGCTACAGTTTGCTTTTTTTCATTCGAAAGAAAAATTTAACATTTTTGATAACCGATTTATAAAATATAGAATTGCCAAATGTTCATCTTGGTAACAATATTCTTCGGTTCTCAATCCTCTTTCAGAATAGAATATATGCCATTTTTTTATTTTTCTTCAACAATACATAATGATTCATCATTTACTTCATTGATTGAGTAACTATCTTCTGGTACACCTTTTACTTTTTAAGATATGAATTTAATTCATTAATTTTTTTAACATTTTTCCTATTTTCACCTCTTCCAGATGCCCAGATTCTATATATGATTTAACAGATTTTTGGTAATTCATACTGTGTCCCTAATCCAATCTCTCCGAACCACGGCATAATTTTACTTGCAGCTACATTATCAATTGGTTTCAGTACCCTATATATGGTATAAGGCTTTTGATTAGAACCAGGAGGTAAGGCTCTCATAGGGTATGGTGTTCCTACTGGAGATACAAATGTTCCTCCTGGATAACCATACCTATCAACAAGAGTGCCAACCGGAAGTGTAATACTCCTTACTTCACCTAAAGCGCCTCTATTAGGAGGCCAATATGGTGCGGGCAGATTTTTATTTAAACCTAGGACATCAAGCCACTTATTTGTATTAGGCGCAAACTGATACAAATTATCTCCACCCAACAACCCAATAGGATCCTGATTCACAAACCGACCCGCATCAGGCTCATAGTACCTGAAGAAGTTGTAATGCAGCCCCGTTTCACGGTCGCAATACTGGTTTTGCAGGCGGAAGGGTTGGTATGCGCTATCCGTTACCTTGGTTTCCTCTTTCAGACGACCCCAGCCGGTGTAGTTGCCGAACCACAAGAGGTTACCGTCCTTATCGGTCATCTCACGCGGGATGCCGATTTGGTCGCAGTGGAAGTAGTGGGTTTGTTGGCGGCTTTCGCTTTCTTCGGTTGTCCAATTGCGTACCTGTACCAAAGGTTCGTAGCTGTCGGGATCGGTGTAGAGATAGGTATATCTGCCGTCCGGTTGGATTTCTTGCAAGAGGTGGCTGCCGTCCCAAACGAAGCGGGTTTCCTCTTCGAGGCCGTCTGAAACTTCTTCGTTTTTCAGACGGCCTTTGCCTATCCTTCTGCCCAAGGCGTCGTAGGTGTACGCCCAAGTTTCTTTCGTGCCGTCTTTTTTGAAGATTTCGACTTTAACCAGTTGGTCATGCAGATCGTAGAAATAGTTCTGCACTTCGCCGTCGGCCAGCTCGCGGTGGATCAGGTTGCCGAGGTCGTCGTAGTAATAGGTCGTACCGTTGTAGGTTTTCAGGCGGTTGTCGGTGATGGCGGAGCGACCGTCTGAAAGCGGCGCGGTCGTTTTGCCCTCTCCCCGACCCTCTCCCACGGGAGAGGGGGCAGGGTATGGTTTGACCTTTTCCGTCGGGATGTCGAGGATATTGTGTGCGGGGTCGAAGGCGAACAGTTCGTTACCGGCTTTAGTAATCCGGCCCAGTTTGTCGTACTCGAAGTGGGTCGTTCCCGTCCGCTGGTCGGTACTGTGGGTCAGGTTACCGGTACGGTCGTAGCCGTAGCTGCGTTTGACGGCATGAGCCGATGCTACTGCATTTTTAGCTGTCTCAGTCTGCGTCAGCTCGTTGAGTGCGGCAATTTGTTTTTTCAGACGGCCTAAAGGGTCAAGTTCGTAACGGCTGGCGAGTTTACCCTGTGTGCGGTAGATTTCGCGGTGCAGCTGATCACGTTCGATGTCGGTGATGACTTCGTCGTCGAGGCTGATTTGGTGCAGGTGGCCGCTGCCGTAATACAGATAGTTGATCTGTCTGCCGTCGGGCAGGACGGTGGAGGTACGGTTACCGTTGAAGTCGTAGTGGTAGCGGATGCTTTCGGTAACGGGCAGGTACAGCATGTCGTACTGCGCATCGCGCCAGTCGGTTTCGGGCAATCCGTTTCGGGCGTTCTCTTCCTTAGCCGGTACTTTCCATTGGTGCTGGCCGATGATTTGGCCGTTGCCGTTGTAGTCGAAGCAGGTAATGCTGTGGCTGTTGGCGGCACGGACGAGGTTGCCGTCCAGGTCGTATTGGTAAACGGTTTCCTGAACCTTGTCATTGTTGCGGGCGAGGGTATGGATTAAGCGTCCCAATATATCGCGTTTGAACTCGGTAGTCCGCAGCGGGGTTTGGCCGTCGAGGCCGTCTGAAAGCGGGGCGGCTTCTTTTTTGGGGACGGGTTGTCCGCCTAGCTGTGCCATCAGTTTGGCAGCAAGGGAGGCATCATCACCGAATTCGCGCTGTTCAATCAGTTCGTTGCCGGCATTGTAGCGGTAGCCGGTCAGTTTATGGTCGAAACCGCTTTCGGCGATCAATCGGTCGAGGATGTCGTAAGCAAAGCGGTAGCGCGCACCGTTTTCATTGGTGAGGCCGACTAAGCGGCGGGCTTTGTCGTAATGATAGCCGAAGGTATGGCCCAGCGCATTGGTGCGTTGGGTCGGCAGACCGTCCTGGCCGTATTCGTAGGAGGTGGTGTGGCCTTCGCCGTCGGTATGGGTGGTCAGACGACCTGCGACATCGTAGCCGAAGGTCTCTTTGCTGCCGTCGGGATAGAGGGCGAGGGTGAGGTTTTGATTGGTGTCGTAGTGGTATTCGGTGTGCTGTCCCAGCGCATCGGTAATACGCGCCAGCTGTCCTTCGGGGGTGTAAAGAGAGTTTGGTTTCGTAACCCGAGCAGTCGGTAATCCGGTCGGGCTGATGGTTTTCGTTATAGTGGTATGCGGTACTGCTGCCGTTCGGATCGGTTACCGACAGCAACAGACCGTTGCCGGCGTATTCGAAACGGGTGATGTGTTTCAGCGGGTCGGTATGGGTCAGCAGGTTGCCCGCTTCGTCATAGGTATAGCCGTGGTAACGGCTTTCGGCATCGCTTTTACGGATCAGACGGTAGTTGTCGTCATAGTCGAAATGCAGGATGACGCCGTCCGGACGGATAATGCTTTCTACCTGGCCTTCGTTGCTGTACTGATAACGGGTAACGCGTCCCATCGCATCGGTATGGCTGAGCAGTCGGCCCAAGTCGTCGCGTTCCATCAGGTTGGTGCTGCCGTCGGCAAACACCCGTTTGGTCAACTCATTGTTGTAATCGTAATGATATTGCTCGGTACGGCCCAATATGTCGGTTACCTCGGTGTAACCTTCGTGATAGGTAAAACGCCATTCCTCGCCCAAAGAAGTCCGGTTGCGGATGACTTTGCCGGTCGGGGTGTAATGGTCGTATTCGTATTCCGATACCAATCCGGCCGCATCCGTGTGCGACACCATCAGATTGTTTTTATAGCCGAAGCTGCGTTTGACGTTGCCGTCGTGGCCGATGACGCGGATTAAGTCACCACTGCCGTTATATTCATAGCGGACCAGCGGACTGCCGACCCGAATGGTTTCGCCAAAGGCGGGCAAACCTTCCAACAGCGACACCGACAGCAGCCGCATTTTAGGCGACTGCTCATCGGCCACATTGCCGAAGTTCAGCGAGAATACCCGGCCGTTGCCGTCAATAATGTATTGCGGCAAACCGGTCAGCGGATGATAGACGAAACGCTGATGGTTGCCGTTGGCGTCTTCCACCGCGACCAAAGGGAAGAGGGTGGAATCTTCATCCGAACCGTCTTCAGCGACCACCAAAGGCGCAAAACGCAGCGCTATCGAACCGTCCAGCGAAGCAATGACGTAATGTCCGTCCGGGTTCTTGCTGAACCAAATCTGTTCGCTCTCGAACAATACCGGCTCTTCGTCATCTTCATCGACTTCCGGCAAAGGGAACAAACGGCCCTGATCGTCGATATAGGCCAATCCGGCCGCATCGCGGATAATGCGCTGGCAGCCCGGTACGCTCCAGCCCTCGCCGAGCCAGCCGGTACCGTCTTGGTCGGAATAATAGCTGCGGCTCCATACCAAAGGCAAAATGCCTTCAAAGGCAAAGTCGGCTTCACCCTCCAAAAACTTCAACCCGTGTATCGGATTGACCGGACGGCCGGCACCTACCGCCCCCTTACAGGACAAACAGGTTTTAGGGGGGAGTCTTTTGCTGAACTTGCCGTTCATATGGAACATATCGCCGGTACGCACGATATAGCGTTTGCGGATTTTAACCGAGGAAGAATGACGCATCGGCCAGGCCGGTTTGGTGGCGGTGCGGCTTTTTACCCCTTTACGGCCCGGAAGGGCGATTTCGTCGCCATAAGTTTTATCCGTCTTACTGGCTTTAAAGACAAAAGCAGGCTTGCGGTTGAGGCGTACGTCTTTGGCAACGGTTTTTGGCACCGCCGAGGTCGGCAAAGAGTGGAAAGGGAATGGGTGGAACGGAAGGGGGAGCGGGTGGAGGCGGCCAACAGAAATCGGGGACGGTAAAGACAACGCGGAACTTGCTGCTTTTACGGGCGATTTTATTGACGGCCATGGGGTGCTCCTGTTGTGAATATAGAGGCCGTCTGAAAAGTTGGCTGCAATTGGTTGGGAATCAGACGGCCTTTTAGTTGTTTACGCGAGTGCCGCAAGAGAAGGCGGTATCGGGATAAATTTGTCTTTTGAAATACGGCATGCAACTGCGGCTGCAATTTGTTCTGCCCGTTCATGTCGAGCAATAAACCTGAGTTGACATGCAGAAATTTCAAGCTCTTCTGCAAAAGAAGCCCGGTATGTACAGTCAATGCGGCGTTGCTCTACATCAACGAGTACGGTATCCAACACCATGTCTTTACACAAAGACATATTAGATGCAGTATGGGCATGTACAAATACAGTCTCTACCGGCAGATCGACAGTAAAGTACTGATTGGGCGCTTGAAAGGAATGTACCATGCCGGTAAATCCCAGTGTATAGATATGGTTAGGCTTTAGATGTGGCAATTGAAGGGAAGGATGAGCACCGTTCCAATAAGCCATAGAAAAATCTTTCGGCAATAAAGGTGCACGGTTAGCAATCCATTCTGCATCGGCAGTACCTGAGTGTTGTGCCCGTTGCGCAAAATAACGGGGCATAAAGCCGAATCCTTCGGGAGCAACATTTTCAGCAGGATCTCGTACCGGATGGCTTGGGTCATAAATCTGGTGGGCCTTTAATATTCGTTTGAACCCATTTTGTTTGAGTTGGGATTTGGGATAATAACCAATACCGACAGGATTTTGCTGATGTCCCTCATGATCGTCTTCAACTGCACTACCTCCAAAGGCAAATTCATAGCGGATAGGTAAGGAGAGAATAGGATCTGGTTCGCTTAGAGACCATCCGGCTATCTCTCTTACCCAGTAGCGCTCGCCAGTAAGAGCCAGACTCTTTTGGTAATCGCCAACACTCACCGCTACGGCAAGTTGCCGAGCGGGAGTGTCATCAGGTGCATAGGCGATTGCATTGACCACTAAATCAGTTTTAGGTTTATAAAGGCAAAAGTCGCTTTCAAACTGCGTTGAAGTTTGAGATGGTTCACCGTAAAACGTATCTGCAAATGTAAGAGGAGTCTGCGTTTGGGCAAACTCAAGTACAGTTTTTCCAGTTACAGGATCGATTTCAAACTCATAACTGACTTTAGCAACTACAACATCATACGTTCGATCTAACTGGTCGATGTTTTTAAATTGCTGAGTATGAAAGCAGGTAAAGTTCTCCAATTCGAACATTGATATACCTTTTCTTTTAGTTGATATCGACTTTTTGCCGTCCATATCTACTACACTAGTGCCAACGATCTTAACTTTTTTTACTAACGATAGAGATTTTATTTTTATCTATTACAATCATTGAGTTGCCTACTTGAAGGGTAATTTTGCTCCCAGCAGATAAGGTAATTTTATTGCCGGCATTAAGGCCAATATTTAAACCTGCATTAAGTCCCATAACTAGGCCAACGCTATGCATTTCGGCACCAACAACGTTGGTCATCCAACCACCTCCGACGTTTAGCATATAGCCAGCGCCAATGTTGGTCATTTGTCCGATACCAACGTTGCTCATACCATTTAGGCTGACGGTTTCCTGCTTATTGCCACCAATGCTGCTTACCTCGTTGGATACAATGGTTTTGTTACGATTGGCACCAACGGTCAACGCTTGATTTTTGCCGATAGAAACGTTTTGATCCAAGCCTACGGTTAAAGCCTGATTTTTTCCGATGCCAATGTTTTCATCGAGACCAACAGAATGGGTTCGATTTTTAGCGATAGAAACACTCTGATCTTTACCCACAGAAGTACTTTGGTTTTGACCAACACTAATGCTTTGGTTTTGGGTAATACTGGAAGTTTCGTTTTGGCCGACTGATTTGGTACGGTTTTGGGTAATTGAGGCAGTTTCGTTTTTTTGAACGGTTTTAGCTCGATCACCTACTACTGTTACAGTTTCATTATTACCAATTGTAGTGGTTCGGTCGTTGTTGACGTTACGGGTTTCATTGTTCTTAACAAGTGAGGTCAAGTCTTTCTGTGCCTGGAAGTTGACCATTTCAGACCCAGCAGTATCATTGAACATCAGTTCGTTAAAGTTGGCTAATGGAGAGTTAAAACTTTTACTCTTGATACCGGATTGCTTAGCTGCAGCAGGAAATCCCCATGGTGGCGACATTGCGCTGTTATACAGACGGCTAATACAATAGGTCGATCAGCATCGCCATTAATAAAATCAACCAGTACTTCTTCGCCAATGCGTGGTGTATTAATAGAGCCATAGCCAGCACCAGCAGAGCCCTGAGTTACTCGTACCCAGTTGGAACTGTTTTCATCCATTTTTCCATAGCGATCCCAGTGGAACTGGACTTTAATATCGCCATATTCATTGGTGTAGACCTCTTCACCTGCAGGTCCTGTTACCGTAGCTGCTTGTGTCCCTAAAACTTTTGGCTTGGGAGTTTTAAGAGGAGGGCGGTATGGATAAGATTTAGGTAATACGCGGAATGAAATTCTAAATTTGCCAATACGGTCTCCAGACGTATAGCCTGCCTCTTCGAAATCATAATCAGCTTTAAAATAGTATATTCGGTATTAGAAGATGCATGAGGGTGTTTGCTCAGGATAAACGTATAACCTGGAGCAAGTGTCAGTGCAGTGCCTGAGCCAGTAATAATCTTGGTTTGGCTTTTCAAATCTTCACTACGAACCTGACTGTAATTTTGTGCTTCTGCCACATCACTAAAACCTGTGTAGAAGTCATAGTGTTCCATAGATACCGAATTAAAGTCATGAACTGAGTCTGAAGACATCATCGGTACTTTGGCATTTTTATAATTGTATTCTTGAGTAACAAATTGACTAGATTTTAAAGCATCTCGTTCTTCCCAAATATCAATATAGGCAATATTTGGTGCCCCTGGTGCAGTATTTCGAGAGTGGTAGGGGATGTTAGGGGATGAAATAGCTTCTAAAACACCGACATCATCAGTAATAACCAGCTCATGTGAACCGTTACTGTGGGTAAAATAATAGTAGATACCTTCTTGTTCAAATAGGCGGTTTAAGAAATCAAAGCTATTTTCTTGATATTGAACACAAAAGCCTCTTGTTCGATACCCTTTTTGACATTTTATCTGGTATGGGAATCCGAATGGTGCTAAGACTTCATTAGCGATATCTAATACAGACTTATCAACGAAAACCCTGCTGTCCGTATTTTGAGTGAGGTACCACATGAATGGACGAGTGGTACAGGTATAGGCATGATAACCTTCTTCATCCTCATCTTCTCCAATGTAGCCAAAATCGGTAACTAGACCATTTAGGTAACGAGGATTACTTGCTTCGGTATCAATTTCCAATGTTACAGACTGACCAATAATATCTTTGCCTTGTAAATTTGGGTTTTGGGAGACCAATGTAATATTGAACTCAAACAGATTTGAAACGGATTCTGTTCCAAGCATTTTTTTGAATAATAGTTGTGATCCCAAAGGCGTATGAGCAACGATAGTTCTATTCATTTCGGGAAACTCCTTGTCAATCTTAAACCAATATTCCGGTTACAAGTATTTTTATCCTATATTTTAAATAGGGATAAAATATGCGAATGTAATATTTTAGACAATATTATTTACATCTCTATTGAGACTTTTTAAATACACTGAAAAATTCCTTAATTTACTTAAATTAAAGGGATTGAAGGCAGTAGAAGTAGTAAATTCAAGTACAACATTTTTTTCCTTTAATATTGTATTCGACAACGGTAGTATTTCCTGTTTGGCGAATAATTTTACCTTTTTCAATAAGGCGGAAGATTGACCAAGGCCCAGTTGAACTAATACCTGCGCTGTTAATTTGGGGAGAGGAGATGTCTATTTTAGCTAAAGCATTTTCACTCTTCGATGGCCAAGTAAAGGTTACAGGATTTACAGGACCATGGCTGTATACATAGCTCTTACCTGCATATGAAATATTTACACTTTCTAAACTGGTATCGAGAATTAAAACTTTAATCGAAAAGTCGAATGTAGGAGTTTCTGACCCTTTATCAAAATACCCTTGTTGAATGTCTGCTATATCATTTAGCTTTGCAAAACGATCTTTAAACGCATCATTTTTAGCAGTTAAAGTTTCCAGTTTTTCTGAGCGTGCCAATACGGCAGCTTCACCAGTCAAGTTGGTAAATTTACTGTAGATACCATTGGGACCAAATATACTGGTGAAACTCTCTAATGCGACATTGTCCTCCGACCCTTTATCGAAAGGGTATCCTTGTTGATGTATTTCTTGACAACTATTAGTCAATGTGGCCATTTGTTTTTCTAAAGTAGATAAAATTTTTTTCATCAACAATTTTTGTTAGTGTTTTTTTCAGAATAATTTCAGAAAAGTTATCTAACATTTGGCGAAAGGGAGGTGGCAGTCTATTTACTTCAGCCTTGTATTTTACGAAAGGATCATCAGGTGGTAAGTCCACTCCTTTTTCTACAGCAACATTAACGGCAACTAAATAAACATATAAATCATTTATAGCTTCTGTAACGTTATTAATAGCTGGAGGTTGATCATTAGTGGTTTCAGTTAATATATGGAAATCTGCAAAAAGCATCATCGACTGGAGTTGCTTGTTTTAAAAGCAGCTAATTCATTCTTTACATTATTCCCCTCTTCACTCTCTAAGAGTTTCGAGAGTCCTGCTCTATTTAACCAATCAGTAATTTTGCTTCCAGCTTTTTCTGTTATTCGTTTGTCAATAGTTAAAGTCGTATTATCACTAATTCCTTTAATAATATTGACTAAAGGTGAGTTCTTTTCAGATAGCAGCTTAGCAATTTGAGTACTCTCTCGTGATGACTTTGGTGTTACTAATGACAAATCAGATAAATAACTATTCCAAACTTTGATGTAATTACTGAAATAGATTCTTTGGGCATCAGAAAGGACAGATGCCTTGCTTTGACTTAAAGAAGCATAGTCACCTAATACCCAGTTGTCTTCATTAAAAAACTGCTCTGCAGATTTAACCATAGCAGGTAAAACTTTAGTAATGTAGGCTTCTTTGGTATAAATAAAGTTAATAGGTTCTTTTAAAGCCCCACCAGTCTTACGTCGGAATAGCAAGTGACTTTGCACACCACCCATACTTGAAAAAGATACAGGTGTAACTCCTCCCTTTCCAGAGAGAGTAACTGTATTTATGGTATCTTCTAATACCATGGTTGCAATGTCTCTTTGCGCAATTTCCTGTCTACGACGTTCTACTAATTCTTCATCATAGGGAACGCTTGGTGTAATGCTTTGTTTTGAAAGAATCTGATTCAGAGCTTTCAACAGATTTTTTTTGTTGGTCACTCATATCTGATGATTCTGTTTTAGACAAATTGGACATTAACCAGTTTTGCATAAAAGCAGCATCAAAATGTTCTTTGTGGAACATCATAAGATAAGCTTTTAATGCATCATAGCTATTAATATTGTTGGAGCCATTAGCTGTGCGTAGAAGTTCATCTAACTTATAGCTGATTAATGGCATTACGTTGTCTTGAAGAATTCTATAATAGGCTGACTCCCCAACATCTTTCATTTGGTTGCCTTGATAAAGGCCCATACGATAGCTGAGCGGAGGGGATAATAAATCTGGAATTTCTTTACTGGTAGTTGTATCTCTAACTTGTTCAGCAAATGTTACAGCCTTAAGTAAATCAGGGCCGTCTGTATATTTTTTTACATCTGAAGCTAAGCCAGTTGCTTTTTTATCAACCTGTTCAAGATATGATTGGTTATTAGAGTAACTATTCAGCATCATTGTGAAACATGCAATTACAACAGCTACAATAGCTCCAATACCTAGCCAATACAAGATTTGTTTTTTGACAAACCAAGATTTATTCTCACCAGCTAAATTTGCCTCGCTAAGAATAACGTCAGCAAATAGTTTATTTAAGAAAAAGCTATGTTCGTTATTCTGAGTAGAGGTCTGGTTTGAATCCAAGTATTTTTTAGATAATTGGAAATCACTTTGCAAACCTTCCAGTATAGGGTTGAGATGTTGTCCTGTTTGTGTTGCACTTGAAAAATAAACACCTCTCCATGTGATAGGTTGCTCGAATTTTGAAGATTTAGACAGCTCTTTAAATAGGGAAAGTACTGCTTGATTAAGGCGCTCAAATTCCTCGGGGAATGCAAAAGCTGCAGCCTTATCTTCAGTGGATTCTAATTGATGAACTGTGCCCAACATAGAGGAGCGTAATTTATCTACAATATCTGCTAAGGCATTAGAAGCAGTAGCGATAGGAGTTTCCATTCCTTCGGTATTAGATAGAGGAATCCCTAAATATTGATTTCTTTGTTCTTCAGTTAGATGGTCAAAGAATTCATTAAAACCATGCAATAAATCCAGTTTGGTTATCATAAGATAAACTGGGAAATGTATACCCAATTTAGTATGCATTTCATGGATTCTTTTACGCAGTTCTACTGAGATTTCTGTTATATTGGTTTTCCCGCCCAACAAATCATCTACACCTACAGTAACCAATACGCCATTTATTGGCTGTTTCGGTCGGTAACGTTGTAGCAGCGTTACAAACTCTTCCCAGTCGCTAGAGTCTTTACTGCTATGATTGTCATGTAAAGATAATCTACCAGCTGTATCGAGAAATACTATTTCATCCGACAGAAACCAATCACAATCTCGTGTACCTGCTAGGCCACTTACAGATGTCCCTAAAGTGCTCTCTAAAGGGAAGTTAAGACCAGAGCGTTTGAGTGCAGTTGTCTTACCAGATCCTGCTGCCCCTAGGACAACATACCATGGCATTTGATAAAGGTATTGACCTTCTTCTAGTCTAGCCAACAAACTGTTTTTAGATTTAGAAAATTTAGCATTTTTTAATACTTTGTCCATTTCAGCAAACTGGCGACTCATAGAGCTAACATCATTTGCACTTTTTAAAATAGGCTCTTGTGCTGCTCGAATTTCTTTCAATAAAGCAGCGTTTCGTCGAGATTCACGATATTGGCGAAATATAGCTTTAGCCAACCAAATACCAATAATAATGGTACACACTGCAAAACGAATAGTTTTGCTTACTAAAGGGCGAACTTCACCTATGGAGATCAATGGTCCAATAAACCATACTAATATAATCAGGCCGGTAATACCCAACATCACCCATAAAGAGCGAGAACCTAGAAAATAAATAATTTTTCATGTCTATTTTTTTCCGTATCAATCTAAAAATAGATTATTGTGTGCTTACACTACCGTTTGGTTGAGAATTGGAGGTATCGTTTTTTTATTTCGACTGAACTACCTAGTTTGGGTCCAGTTTCTGTAGTAAATAATGTAATTTCAACTCTTCGGTTTTTAGCTCTGTTTTCCAAAGTATCGTTTGGTGCGACAGGATCGGTCGAGCCTCGTCCTTCAGAACGGATGCGTGTTCCGCCATTTTTAACGTAATTCAATAAAATTTCTTTTACTGCGTCTGCCCGAGCCTGTGATAAATGCCAGTTAGATGGAAAATTTAAGCTCTGAATTGGCTGATTGTCAGTGTATCCCGTAACAATAATTTGTCCTTCTACACTATCTAAGGCTTGGCTAACCGCAGCCAAAACAGGATAATATTGGTCTTGAATTTGTGCAGAGCCGGATTCAAATAAGCCATCACCTAAAATAGTAACAGTGCTTCTGTCTTGAAAATCTTCCACAGATACTAATTTTCTAGCAATCTCATTTTCCAATAAAGGCCGTAGTCGGACTGTTTTTTGTGTATCCTGTTGTTTGGTGATTACTGAAGGGAGTTTGAGGCTGTTTACTTTTGTACTGGCTGTATTGAATTTATCTCCTAATGACCATTGCATTGTAAAATAGCCTACACCTAATGCAACAGCCCCTAATACGCCTACTACCCATAAAGGAATAGCAAGCCTGCGTTTCCTTTGAATATTATTTGTAATAATCGGGTTATGTTTAAAAAGATTAACAGTTTGGTCAGGTCGTTTACTGTGAATTAAGGCAAGTAAGTCCCTTTTAATTTTTATCGATCTCAAGCTCCCCATTGTTTAGAACCTGGTACTTACCTTTGTAACCAAATTGCAGGCATAAATACATAAACTCTAATAAATCAATATTCTTATCAGAATCTTGTTTCAAATTTTTGAATGATTTCAAAAAAACGTTCTCCACCCCAAGTTTCATCATAAAAAGATACCAATAAGCTATTCTTTGACCAAGTTTCATCAGCCCAGCCTGCACGGACTGCTAATTCATCTACAAATGTACAAAGACAGTATTTTTGCAGCCTGAATGGCATCATATTTAGCTCCATTTTTTTCAGCATTCTCTTCAAAATTATTAATTAAGAGAGGAATTTATTAATTAGGCTGTCAGTAGATAATTGACTAGTAGTTTGCTGCATAGAGTTAGCCAAGATAAGAACAGGTTTAGCAGCTTCAATTAAAGGGTTATAAACATTTACTGCGTTGTTTGCAGTATTATTCTGGTTATTCATAATGAAATTCCAAATTAAATCAAATTAACTTAAAGACTTAATCGCCCAAAATTCAACATCTAAATTAGGAAATTACCAGCCAAAATGGAAAGCCATACCTGAGGAAGTATCAAACATATCCCATAATTCATGTTTTTTATCTAATTCAAAATAAACATAACCACTATGGTATGGTAATTCTCTTGGTGCCACGGATAACGCATGAACTTTAATTCCAGGTAAATGGTAAGCAACCAATTCCTTAACTTTTTCTACAGTACCTATTTTTACTACACTTGGAATTTTTTTGGCGTAAGGCTTCGTTAGGCATATCAGCTTTGATGGCTAGGACAAATGAAGCTTTATCCAGTAAGCTTTGATCAGGAGTTTGGGCGACTCGGGTTGCTTCATCACGCAGATCTAATGGAATTCTAATTGCTCTTTGTTCAAGTACAATAGACAGTGATTTGCGCAAGTTAAAAAATAATTTACCAAAACATGATGCTAGATCATTGTGTTCATAAATAGGAACATCTCCTACTTTGCGTGAAGGAAGGAAAGTCATTAAATCAGCACATAATTTTGATAAGTTGACAAATAATTGTTCTGGATGAGTTTGACGAGCGCCTTCATTTTCATGATGCAAATAAGCCAGATATCGATTGATGGTCTGAAGCATCATAAAGTCCATTACTTCAACAGAACCTCCGGTATTTGGGTCGTTTACAGCGTTAGCTAGACTATTGCTTTTTTGCATTAATAAGCCGTATATTTCTGAAATGTAAGCTTTTAGGTGTTGTTGTTTTTGGCTTCCTAGGGAAGGTGGAATATATGATTCGTCTAGAATGATTTCAAAGTCTGCTGAACTGGATCGGATAACTGCAATAGGAAGGGCAGTTTGATTGCTAGTTAAATCATTTTCTAAAATCAATGTAGGATTAAGATCTGCTAGTGTAATTTGGCGACCGTCTAATTCAGAGTTTGTTGTATCTGCAAGGGTTTTCTCAAATGCTTTATATCGGTAAGAGTGAGCAGAATTTTGATTTAGAAAGTCAATCTCATTATTGACAGAGGATGGCAGAGTAATGGCTAAGCAAACTTTGGTATCTTTTATGTTTGCAGGTACTTTTAAGCTTAAATTTTCAAGTTGTTTTTGGGAAAACACAAATATAGAACCATCAGGAAAAATACCTTCTGCTTCAAGAATACCGAGAACACCATGTTTGAGGCTGTCTGAATCCAGTACTAAAGATGAAAACCCCCAAAAATAACCTTCTTTAGAAACAGCTAGTTGACGTAATCCAGACTCAAGATAACGTTCAAATTGCTGGAAATGCTGTGGGGTAATAAAGATTCCCTCTGACCAAACTACTTTTTGCTTCAATTGCCATGCATTCAACCTCAAATTATTTATATATAAGTATTTATTCCTCGCGGAAAATGCCTTTGCTCAGGTCACTATTATTCTTACGAGTTTTCCCATTTTCTTTGATAAGCAGATCATCAGGATGGCGCTCTTTTATATTCTTTTAGCATTTCTTGCATCTCTGATTTCGATAATTGATATAATTCATTTTTCCCAATATTCACGTAGAAATAGTGTTTACCAAACTGATACCATCGTTGTTTTTGTTTTTAATAAAATTAATCTCCATTGACTATTATCCAAATCACGATAACTGGCAACAACACCTAGGTATTTCAGATGAGAATCCATCTTGATAGGTAATACAGAAACCGTATCAGGGTGTAACATGAATTGGTTTTGTTGAATTAATTTGTCTCCTAAAGTTTCTTTAGCATTATTAGTAAGATCAAAATAGTTTGCTTTTTTTAAATTCACCATCAGATGACAGTTGATACAAATCCAATCTGATAGGGAGGGTTGATCAACTCAAATTTGGATTGACATCGGGAGAAACTATAATTTGGACATCGATTTTTTTCTCCACTTTCGTCAGATTCTTTTTGGCGGTTTTATGGTTGGACGCACATGCGCTTACCATCAAAGATATCATTACAAATGATGTGTATTTTATCAGTTTTTCCATGCATTTTTGGTTACCTAGGTACATCAATAGTGATTGTATTTAATGATAGAAATTTTAAATTAATCGACAGCCTAGACTTTAGGAACTAGTTGGTCTATGACTGTCGATCGAATACTAAGATTTCTTATTCTGCTTAGAATTATAAAAGTATTTTTTTCTTTCTAAGTTTATATTTATATTGGTAATTGAAGTCATGATTGCTTGTGTCGATATTTACGCTCAAAACTTGTTTTCCCCTGTGTTGCGCAAGTAAGTAGTTCTTGGCTGATTTGTGGTAGAACCGTATTGGTAAGAATTGCATCGATCATGCGGCCACCTGATTCAACTTCTGTACAACGTGAAGTGATTAGTTTTAACACTTCAGGGGTATAGTGTAGATCGATGCCATGATTATCTTTAATGCGTTTTACGATACGGTCTAATTGCAATTCAACAATTTTTGAGAGCATATCATCGGATAGCGGATAGTAAGGAATAACTTGCATCCGGCCTAATAAAGCAGCTGGGAAAGTTTTCAGCAGGGGGGTACGCAGGGCTTTAGTTAGACCTTCTGGGGTAGGCAACATTTCGGGATCATCACACATATCCATAATTAAATCTGTACCAACGTTGGTGGTAAGAATGATAATAGTGTTTTTAAAGTCGATATAGCGGCCCTCGCCATCTTCCATCCAGCCTTTGTCGAATACTTGGAAAAAGATTTCATGAACATCTGGATGTGCTTTTTCTACTTCATCAAGTAAGACAACACTGTAAGGTTTACGACGTACAGCTTCAGTCAATACGCCACCTTCACCATAGCCGACATAACCTGGAGGAGCTCCTTTCAAAGTGGATACAGTATGAGCTTCTTGATATTCACTCATGTTGATGGTAATCACGTTTTGTTCACCACCATATAATGTATCGGCTAGAGCCAGTGCAGTTTCGGTTTTACCCACACCGGAAGGGCCAGCAAGCATGAAAACACCAATAGGCTTGTTGGGATTGTCTAGATTAGCGCGTGAAGTTTGAATACGGCGGGCAATCGCATCCAAACCGTGGCGTTGGCCGATGATGCGTTTATTTAAAGTATCAGCAAGCTGTAATACAGCCTCAACCTCGTCTTTCATCATTTTTCCGACAGGAATTCCAGTCCAGTCTGCTACAACGTCAGCAACCGTACGACTGTCTACTAACGGCATAACTAAAGGTTGGACGCCTTGCAGTTTTTTCAATTTAGTAACCAGTTCTTTTTGGCGGGTACGCAACTGTTTATTTTCTTCATCGGTTGTTTCTTGTTCAATCTGCATGATTTGTTCACGTACAGCCAATAGCTCGGCAACTAAGTCTGCTTCAGATTTCCATCTGTCTTCTAATTTTTCAGACGGCCTCCAACCTCAGTTAATTCTTTACCAATATTTGTGATTCTAGCTTCAGAATCAAAACTGAGTTTTTTCTCACGTTCTAAATTTGCTTGCTCAAGTTTTAATGCTTCTGACTTCTTGCGTAGATATTCAATGCTTCCAGGTACAGCATGTTGGCTGACTGCAACACGTGCGCAGGCAGTATCAATCAGGCCTACAGCTTTATCGGGGAGCTGACGTGCTGGAATATAGCGGTGAGAAAGTTTTACAGCAGCCTGGATTGCTTCATCAAGAATGATCACTTTATGGTGTTTTTCTAGAGAAGCATTCAATGCCCTAAGCATGTTGATGGCTTTTTCTTCATCGGGTTCATCTACTTGTACAACCTGGAAGCGACGAGTTAGGGCAGGATCTTTTTCAAAATATTTTTTGTATTCTGCCCATGTGGTTGCACCAATAGTACGAAGTTTGCCACGAGCTAATGCAGGTTTGAGTAAGTTGGCAGCATCACCAGTACCGGCAGCTCCACCGGCACCAATTAAAGTATGGATTTCGTCGATGAATAGCACGATTGGGGTTGGGCTGGATTCTACTTCATCCATAACTGCTCTGAGGCGTGATTCAAATTCTCCGCTAACACTGGTACCAGCTTTGAGCAAACCGATATCCAATAGAATTAATTGAACGTCTTTCAATCCAGGAGGGACATCTCCGGCAGCTAAACGTAATGCCAAAGCTTCAACCACAGCAGTCTTACCAACACCGGCTTCACCTGTAAGAATTGGGTTGTTTTGACGGCGACGCATTAGGATGTCAATCATTTGTCTGATTTCAGTGTCACGGCCTGTGATTGGATCTATTTCGCCATTTTTAGCCTTTTCGGTAAGATTGCTTCCGAATTTAGCTAAGGCACTTTCTTTGTGGGTAGCATCAGGCTCTGAAGATAAGGCATTCTGAGTAACATCAAGATTTTCTTCAGAGTTGGCAGTAATAGAAATAATATTGTTTGCCAATGTCTCTGGTTTGATTTTCAGGAATTCAGATGAAATATTGGCCAGAATACCCTGCAAAGTCTTATTTTGCAGCATGGTATAGAAAATATGAGCCGTACGGATTTTGTCTGTACCAAATTTTAGTGAGCTGTATGTCCAAGTTTGTTCGACAAGGGTTTGGATATGTTCGGAGAAGTCAATAACGGCAGTAGCACCAACAGGCAGTTTTTCTACAGCAGCCAATACATCTTTTCGTACTTTGGTTTCATCTAAGTTAAACTGATTTATCAGGCAGAAGATATCTGTTTTTTCAGTTTGAAGTAGAGAGTGTAGCCAGTGTACTAATTCAACATAGCTGTTTTCTCGAAGACGACAGAAGGTATAGGCATTTTCCAAAGTTTTATACAAAGTAGTATTTAACTTACCAAATAATACGCTGCGGCTGATGTTTGACATAAGACGTCCTTAATTAAATTATTTCAAATATGTCCAAAATAGTTTTCTAAAGCTTTTTATCGACGATGGCCGTCTGAAAAAGCTGATTAATGATTGCTGACAATCAAGTCTTCTGCATCTCGGGAAACATTCCCCAGCCAAGTTGATAAGCCGAGTTGAGTGTTTCCTCCTAAATCCATCAGTGGAACTTCTTTTTGCATCAGAATAGGTTGGATGTCCCATTCATATTCTTCTGCGGCAAATAAACGAACCCATTCGCGTAAACGGGCTGCATTAATACCGTCTTTAAAGAATGATTGGTAGGCTGGTAGAGTAAGGGGGCCAATAATAATCCGGAATTTACTTTGCATATCATAGAGTTTGTCTCCTAGTAGTAAACCGTCCCCAAGTGTGTAGTTACCCATAATCCCAATTTGCGTTTTCTCTTCTTCGACTTCAACCCAGTACCCTACGTTAGTTTGAATGTTAACGGGAACTTGGAAATAGCGAGTGAGCAGTTGTTGCAGGTTGACTGCAGATCGGCTTTGTTTTATTAATAGACCGGAAAAAAATAACGTTTAGCAAATTCGTGAATTAAACCTTTGTTATGAGTGGTCGGAATATTAAGGCCATTAAAACTGGCAATATATTTTCCGAAGCGGTCTTCAGCATTTTTATCTAAAGATGTAATGCTTTGGGCATTGGCCCATGCCCGATAGAATAAGATAGCCAGGCGGTGTTGCAACATATTTGCAAAACCTGTCCATGCCCGGTCACCGTGTTGATGTTGGCGTTCATAAGCATACTCGGTTAAATGTAGCGGTAGTGGGCCAGATGGGCCAAACAGACCAAATCCATTAATGGAAATTTCTACATAATGAGGTGATAAGGTTACCGATTGGAGATTGCGTGGGGCAAAAGTAAGCGAAGGATTTTGGCGGATCCTTATTTTCTCCATTTTTGGACTAATAGCTTTGCCTAATATTTGCCCACCAGTAATAAATTTAACAGACTCAAGCTGGCGCAAGAGCGAAAAATAATCATACTTATACGGTTGAGAGGAAACTTTATTTAAAAAGACTGTAAGTTTTTCATCCCAAGCATTGTCTAATGAGTCACCAAAATCTGTTTTAGGGTTGACTGGACTCATATAATCATTCTCTCCCCAATTTCAGACGGCCAAGTAGCAATATGACCTTGCTGGAGCGTGTCAATTCGCAGTTGTACAAATGAGTTAATAGACACCAAACGTCGGAAATAATGGTTTAAAACAGATCCAAATAGGAAAGGATGAACGCCGCCCAATTGAGCTTCATCCAGTGTAACGGTAATGTTGATTCCTCGGATAGGGGTGGCAACTCCATAATGACGGACTACTTTGTTAATAATTGAGGTTTCAACTCGTATAATTGACTCAATCTGTTTTTTCAGTAAATCACTTTCAGAAGAAACAAATACTGTTAAAAGCTCTTTTTAAAGCAACAGGTGCATCTTCTTTATCAGTATTTAAAAAGAGACAGGTAATTTAAACTTAATTGATTTAAAAAAATGACCAAAGAGTCCTATCTTCACTTACTGCTTCTTGAGGTCTTGTTAATTTAGAAATCAGTTTAATCGATTTGACTGGCAAAAAAATCCCTCAATAAGAAAGTCAGATTCTCCGTCTCGAGGCATGATTAGAGGCAAATCTCTGCTTGTACACCAAGCGTCGACAGAAAAGGTGCTGTACGTTTGAATTAAAGGCGTAATTCTGATTATTAGCAAGAGATAAAAAAATACCTCACTACCTAAATAGGAAGAGCGAAAACCATTTTTAGCTGAGTTTTCGGATGGTACTCTATCAGCACGACGAGCAGAAAAATAAGCATGCTGAGTTTGGGCTTCTGGAAAGAGTCCTATATCCGGTGCTTTGTACATCGGTGAAAATACTATGGTTTGAAGGTTATTGGTATCAAAACCTTTTTACTTGCTCGATAGCGTAGACTTCATAATTCAGGGGCTGGGTACGGTCGATAACGACATGATGCTCCTGATCTTGAATATTTACCGGAAAGCGTGAGCTTTTTTTCTGAATAAGTTGACGACTGGTACGGCATTTACAGAAAAAAATCATCTACACCGATCAGCTCAGTTAATTCAGGTATTTTTATTACTGAATAAAAATGAAAGACTAAAATAGCGTTTACGATAAGTAATAATTTTTTTATTGACTCCCTTATCGTTTACGATTTCCTCTAAATGTTCGGGTACTTTAGGCAAGTATCCTTTTTTTCTCGGCTTGTTGGATGGCTTGTTTAATATTTTTTTGAGAAATAAATAGAAACTTTTTCCGGTAGGCGTGAATACTCCTGCATAATTCGGAATGCACTCACCGATTTATCTAAATTAAATGATAAGGCTTCATCTTCTCGGAAACCACGATGTTCTGGTGTAGTAGGTAATGGGTAATACCATTGTTTTTGGATTTTCGTAACTGTGACAAACAACGCCCACGCATTCAGAAGCCAATAGAAACAGCAATGAAGATGATTTGGAAAGCTCTGAACCCAAAAAAATATAGATAATTCATCTGGCAACATCTCTGAACATGCACCTGGTACGCTCAATGAAAAATCCAAACGCAAGGCAGATTGTACTTTCTTACTAGAGGATTGTTTGAGTGCAGGGAGTGTGTTTGGCAAATAACCTATTGAGTCAGTGTATGTGGCTTTTTCAATACGAAGTGGCAGAATTTCAGTAGTTTTAGTTACAGAAAATGGACAACTTACTTTAAATTCATCAATAGGCAGAGACCTTAATATTTTGCCTCGTTCCAGTAGATTGATCACATCAGCGTTATATTGATTAGTAGGCTCTAGATTGACAATAGCTGCAGCCGGTTTTTGATTGATGAAGTCAGGATAAACAACTTCTAAGATTCTTTGGACAAAACGAGGATACTCCGCATCCAGTTTAAGTTGGGTGCGTGCAGTAAGAAAACTTACCCCTTCCAAGAGTCTTTCAACATAGGGGTCAGGAATATCAGTTGTATCTAAAGCTAATCTTGAGGCTATCTTAGGATATTGGGCTGCAAACTCTTTACCCATTTCCTTTAGAAAAGTTAGCTCTTTGTTGTAGTAAGACAGTAATTTATTATTCAAGCCCCATTTCCCCCATCTAATAAGTCAAACAATCCTGTTTCAACATCCATGCTGGTTCGGAGCAAGAATTCTTTAGGATAAGGATTGAGTTTCAGGTAACCTTTGATTTCAATAATGAGTTTATTGTGTAAAGCATCGTCATCATCGTCTGAGGTATTTACGATCACTTGTAGAGTCTTATTTTCAAGACGCGGTTCAAAATCGATGATGGCTTGTTTGATGTTCTGTTCCACATCTTGCCATTCAATATCAGAAAAATTAATACCAGAAAGGGGAGGGATACCATAATTTAATGTAGAAGAGCGTACATTTTCAGTTAGGTCAATCCCCATAGTTTCTGCTTGCATGTTGCATGTATTCAGTAGATAAAGAATATCACGCAGTACTGCTTGCCGATATTGATCAAGATTAATGACCTGATCGGAGCGTGCCTCTTTTTTTCTGCGCGGTTCTTCATCTGTTAGTCTGTCAAATAAAGAGGGTAACAGTTGATTTTTGAATTGCGACATGTTTAATTGCTGAGTTTGAAGGATGGATAGATTTTAATGATTTTGTTCAAATCTAATATTACGAATATCTAAAAGGCCAAAATCATGGTTATCGGTATACAAAGTTTTTTGACCAACCCCTGTAAAGAGTTGCTCTGCTATTTCAATCCAGTCAGTTTGTGAGCACTTCATTAGCAGATCTGACCATGCTGTTTCCTCACCAGGCATAACAGTATAGCGAGCAGGACTAGTACATTGAATACACTCACCATTAGTAAATTTAATTTCAGACGCTCTCCAGATGATGTCCAGTAAGGAACTTGGAGCCTTAAAAGAAATATTTTCAATAGAATCCCATGTTTGCCAGTAATAGTGACCTTGATAGAAATATTCATAAACGAAGGCAGTACGTACGTCTCCATCCATAATCCAGTTGCTATCAATTTCAGAAACTGATTTATCTGCTAAAAGGTAAGTAATATGTACGGGGGAGCCGTCTATATTCTCAGATAACACAGTATAATCATCGACAAGAGCCTTGTTTTTCTGTTCTGAAACATGGGCAACTAAAGAGAGTTGCTTTTGAAGAATATCAAGTTTACTTGCGTGCTGTTCTAGAGTTTTTGGGTTTTTGCTGTGTTTCAAAGACTGCTTGGCGACGTATTTCAGCAGAAATATTTTCAATAAGGTAGAGCATCAGGGGCTTTTGAGTATCGGGAAAGAGTTTTTGGTATTGCCCAATCTGTTTTAAAAGCCTGTTCCCATTTTTGCGCACAGACACTGATATTGAATCAGCGCTAAACGATGTTCTTGATTGTCAGGATTTGAACGCACAAGCTCAATCATGTCTGATAATTTAGTTTTTCAAATCCATTTCAATAATTCCTTATTTATTTAAAAGAATAGCAACTACAGCTAGAACTAATTTTTTTCAGTAAGAAGTAATGTCGTCTAAAAAGTAAAGTCATTATGTATAAAGCCTGACTTAAAAATGCCTTTTAAGTCAGGCTTATTCAATGAAATCTACATATCAATTATGCAGATTTATTTTCTTTGATGTTGAAGGCCATTTGAACTTCAGCACCTTTAGAACCTTTATCGGTTTGTTCCCAATATTGGTTTTTCACTTTTGCAGCTTGGAATGAATAACGCATTTTCAGCGCATCATTGTCTTGTACGCCGATGAATTTCACACCGGTTACCAAGACATCTTCCAATGTGGTGCGTGAGTATTCAATTTGCTCACCACCAGCTTTGCAAACAGAAATTTCTACTTTGCTCAAGTGTTGGCCGGTAGCGCAGTTTTTCAGAATGGTTGGAGCTGCTTTATCGATAGCGGCAACTACGGTCAAGTCATTGAAATTGACTTTACCGGCACCACCGCCACCACCACTAGTCATTGAACCAGGTTGCTCTGCACCCCAGTCAAAACTTTCGATGTTAGTCCAGTCTTTGTGGTTAGAATCTTTTGATTCACCATTTACACCTTCGACTTTCATGAACATATCAATAGCCATTTTTTACTCTCCTAGTTAAAAAATACAAGCGATTTAACGACAGGGCACTAAATATACCCAACTAAATAAACTAAGCCTGACTATTCTTGTTTAGTCGAAGGCAATTTGGAAACCAAGCGTAGAGAAACGGTAAGTCCCTCAAGTTGATAATGAGGACGCAGGAAGAACTTAGAAGTGTAGTATCCTGGATTATCTTCTACTTCTTCTACAACTACCTCTGCTGCAGCCAATGGTTTACGGGCTTTTGTCTCTTGGGTGGAGTTAGCAGGATCTCCATCTACATAATTCATAATCCATTCGTTCAACCAACGTTCCATGTCATCACGCTCACGGAACGAGCCAACTTTGTCACGAACAATACATTTTAAGTAGTGTGCGAAACGGCAACATGCGAATAAGTAAGGCAAGCGAGCAGATAAACGTGCATTAGCAGTAGCATCTGGATCATAATATTCAGATGGTTTATGCAAAGATTGGGCACCGATAAATGCTGCTAAATCTGTGTTTTTACGATGGATTAATGGCATAAAGCCCAATGCAGCCAGTTCTGCCTCGCGGCGGTCGCTAATAGCAATTTCTGTTGGGCATTTCATGTCTACACCACCATCATCGGTTGGGAATGTGTGGCAGGGAAGATTTTCAACGATACCGCCTGATTCCACACCGCGAATAGCGGTACACCAGCCATAGTATTTAAATGAGCGGTTAATATTTACTGCCATTGCATAAGCAGCATTGGCCCAAGTATATTTATTGTGATCTGCACCTTCTGTTTCTTCTTCGAAGTCAAATTCGTCTACAGGATTTGTTGTGGCACCATAAGGCAGGCGAGACAGGAAACGAGGTAGGGCTAAACCGATATAACGTGAATCTTCGGATTCACGCAGGCTTCGCCATGGAGCATATTCGGCATTTTGGAAGATTTTGCTTAAGTCGCGCGGATTAGCTAATTCTTGCCAGGATTCCATTTGCATTAACTTGGGAGAGGCACCTGCAATAAATGGGCAGTGCGCAGCCGCGGCAATCTTTTCAAGGCTATTGAGCATTTCTACATCAGGGGCAGAATGATCAAAATAATAGTCACCAACTAAGCAACCAAAAGGTTCACCACCGAATTGGCCGTACTCTTCCTCATAGATACGTTTAAAGAGTGGGCTTTGATCCCAGGCAGTACCTTTAAAGCGTTTTAAGTTACGAGCAACTTCTTTTTTGGAAATAGGCAACACTTTGATTTTTAACAAAGCATCTGTTTCGGTATTAGTCACTAAATGATGTAGGCCGCGCCATTCACCTTCAAGTTTTTGAAAATCCTCATGATGCAAGATCAAGTTGATTTGTTCAGAAAGCTTTCTGTCAATTTCGGCAATAATTGCTTCAATGGTTTGATAGGTATCATCTGAAATGGTTACGGCATTTTGTAGGGCTTGCTGAGCCAATGTTGCGACTGCATTAGTTACAGCGCTTTTAGCTTCTTCCGTTTTAGGTTTGAATTCTTTTTGAAGCAGCTGTTCAAATTCATTGGTTGCAAACACATGTTGCGAACTGCCATTTCCTAGGGTATCTAATTGTTTTTCAGCCATGATTTACTTTCACTTCTAGTTTTATTAGAGACTATTGTTCATCTTTGGATGTTGATTTGGGCGCGGCTGCAAGACTTTTTAGTAATTCGCTGTCTCCTAAGACTTTTCCAATTAGTTCTTCAGCCCCACTTTTACCATCCATATATGAGAGTAAATTAGACAGTTCTGTACGTGCCTGTAAAAGCTCATTTAGAGGTGCTACTTTTTTAGCTATTGCAGCCGGTGAGAAGTCATCCATGCTTTCCAATTCGAGTTCTACATTCAAATTCCCTTCACCTGTCAATGTATTTTTTACGTTGAAGGCGACACGAGGTTTAAGGGCTTTCATGCGTTCGTCGAAATTGTCTACATCAATTTCTAAGAATTTTCGTTCGGCCAAGTCAGGCAGTGGCTCGACAGGTTTACCAACCAAATCTGCCATAATACCCATAACGAAAGGCAGTTCAATCTTTTTCTCTGAGCCATACAACTCTACGTCATATTCAATTTGCACGCGAGGAGCTCGATTGCGGGCAATAAACTTTTGACCTGATGATTTATTTCGTGACATGGTTATAACCTTAGGATAATTAATAATGTTGTATATCTAAAAGATATTTACGAAATTGTGGATGAGGTTTACTAATTTTAGGAATTTGCTGTATCTTCATCTGGTTTGCCAATTAAAACTTCTAAATTGGCAATACTTTCTGGGCTAATATCTTTCATGATGTCATAAAAGTTCATATTCATTTGTCTTTGTACCCTGCGGATAAACAGTGGTGCAGGGTGGCTGGGTTCAAGAGTTTCAAAAATAAATGCAGATTTTTCTCTAAAGCCAGATCAACATCAGCGCGATTTTTAATATTTAGACGGCGCCATGCATCAGCCTCTTGAATAGATTGTTCTTGCGTAATAGCCAAGCTGTTAGTTTCGGAGGGTAACTCAGGCTGTTCTATCTGTTGTACTGAGGGAGTACTCCCATCATTATAATTGATGGCTTTGTGAATTAGGGTAAGAGGTTTCTGAATAACATCAAAATCAAGTGAGTGTTCATCCTGTAAATTAGACGAGAAAATGCGTTGGATATCTTTCAGGCAGTCCAATGCTTGAATTAATGCGGCCAATTCAGGTTTTCCCGTATCGGCATTCACCCTAATGTCGAGCATTAGCCGTTCTTTACCTCCCGGATAATTTTGTGGATCATTCCCTTGTAGGATAGAAACAGCTTCTTTTACAGTAATTGGCTGTTGGGTTAACCCATTTATCAATAATTTAGATGAAAGAATCTCTTTTATGATGCCATCAAGTGTGGTAAAGGAACTAAGGGCATTGATCCTGTAAAATGGGTCAAATTCACCGTCTTCATCCTCTAGTTTAGGATAAATTGATTCCCAATACAGGTCTATATTAGCTCTGATTGCTTCGCAACCAGCACAGAATCCTACGAGTCCATGTTTGGCAGTAAGAGCTTGTGTATAATAAGCCAAGACATGTAAATCTTTAGACTCGGCTAGCAATTGATTGCATAACTTTTCTACCGTTGCCCAATCAGCTTCTTCTGCCGGAATAATCGTGTCACCATACTGTTGTTCTGGTTTGCCTTCAGCTACGCTTTGTAGTTCTAAAAAGCGGCTATCGTATTCGATATTTACACCTTCAGGACTGTCGATAGAGATAGGTTCGTCCCAGCGAGGAAATGTGTTCATCTACTTATGATCCAAATAACTTATTAAACAGTGAGCATGAGGGGAGGCCTTCATGTTTTATGTGGTAACCGCTTTCAATTTCTTGCCAAAAACTACCAATGCCGTCTGAATCAGATAAAAAGTTGTGAAAGGATTCAGAGAGGATAGAGTTCTCTGTTGTATCACTATTGTAAAAATCTTCGATACAACATTCCCCTTCTTTTAATATCTCGCGAAAGGAGTTTTTTTTCTTTAAAAGAAAAAAAAGAGAATCAAGGGATTCGGGAATAGAGCTAGGTTTATAAAATAACACAAATGGGTATTTTCTGCCAATTTTATCAGAACTACCAGCAGCCATACCAGTATAAATAAGACCATCAGGTAATTTGATACAAAATAGCCAAATTTGCAAAGGGGAATATGTTTTTTGAGTGAATGAAATTAATTTGTTTTGGTCGGAGCATCGGTTAAACCAGTTATCCCAAAAGAATCTATCGCTAGTTTGAAGATTCTCGGAAAAAATAAAATCACGTGATTGATTCAGTTTGCCAAAAAAATAGACTTCATTTTGCTTAAGCATAAGTAGTCATCATAAGAAAAGAGGTTTTAGATTCCCAAGTTGCTAATCAGATACAACTGCTAAGACTCGTACTCTAGCATAATTCGATGTGTTGATAAATATAAATTTAAACCACTTGAAATAATAACCAAAGAAATGTAAATAATCTTTTAAAAAAATATGCGCTTACTATATGATGTTTAGATAATAAAGTTTATTAAATACAGTTTTATTTATAGCTTATTGTTTGTTATAATTTTTGCAAAATAACGTGCTCAAGTCCTCAGAAAGTGATTGGCGTTCCTTGTTTTGAGGTTTCTACTTGTAGATTAATTAGGATTTCGACGGAGTAATCGCATGTCCTCTTCCGGTAACACCATAGGTATTCTTGTTCCTCAGCCTTCTGCACCTGCCATGGTGTCTCAAGGTTCTGCCAATCCGCCTGAGCCGCTGACTAATGCAGCCGGGCCGGTAGATGTGATAGAGATGGTGGCCGATGTTGCCTCTAGTGCCCTTTCTTTGGTTGCTCCTGACTCTGCTGCAGCTAATGTGGCTGATGCTGTATCTGATGTAGTTTCGCTCGCTTCAATGGTTCCAGGTTTACCTAGTATTAGACTGCCTTCACGAAAAATGGTCAGTGGTTTCGGTGGGGGTAGTGGAGCAGGTTCTGATGGCGGGGTAGTTACTTCTGGTCATGGTCACTGTATTCCCTGTAAAGTTGCAGCAGCTATCGGTAATCCTGTCAATGCCGTACTTGGTATCAAAGTCCTATTTGACGATACAGAGACCGACTTTGCCTTTGACTCCCCGCTTCCACTTGTTTGGCAGCGCAGCTACTATTCTGACCAAGTAGGCAACGGCTGGTTGGGACAGGGTTGGTCGCTGCCGTTCTCCATGCGTCTTGTCCGCACTGCCGACGGTTTCCTTTATATTGATGAGCAGGGCAGGGAAATTCCGTTGCCGGATATCAGCGACGAAGCGGACGAGCCTTATTCCGCAGCCGACGAAGATGAAGACGATTTATATGAAGAAGAGGCTGCCCCAAGACTTGCTTCCGCCGAAGAAGATCCCTACGGTCTGGATGACGCCTATTTCGATCCTTACGAACAAATCTTCTTTTCTCAGATTTCAGACGACCTCTACCAAATCGCCTCCCCCGACGGCGGCGCACGGCTGCTGTTTGCCGAAGTCGATTCCGGTTGCGGCATTTACCAACTGGTCGCCCAACTCGACCGCAACGGTCGCCATATCCGCCTCTGCTACGACGACAACGGACTGCTGCACAGCATTTACGACGGCAGCGGTCGACACTTCCAACCCGTATTCTCCTCCATCCAGCTGCACGACAACGATCCCGACTTCGACCCGGCTGGAGAAAGGGACGTATTCGTTTCCGAAGACGAACGTTTCTACGTCAACCGCCTTACTTCCGTTACCTTTAATGGCAAGGAGCTGGTGCGCTATGACTACGACGGCTACGGCGATTTTGACCGCCGTTTACGGACGTGACGGCAAAAACTGCGCGGTTTCGCCTACCGAAACCACATCATGGTCGAACACAGCCAGCCCGACGGACTGGTGTCCCGCTACGAATACGACCGTTACGACACCGACGGCAAAGTGCTCAAGAGCAGCAACAACCTCGGCGAAGAATGGACGTTCGGCTACCGCAAAGACCATACCGTCGTTACCGATGCATTGGGACGGACGGAAGTGTACGGTTTCGACGAAAACCAGGAACTTATCTACCGCATCGACGCCGACGGACAACGCAGCGACAGCGAACGCGACGACTATGGCCGCATTACCGTAGAACGCGACTCGCTCGGACGCGAAACCCGCTATCTCTACGATACCGAAGGCAACGTCATCGCCATCACCGCGCCGGACGGTAGCAGCACTCAAATCGACTACCACGAAACCCTCAACCTGCCGATTGCCGTCAACGATCCCGTAGGCAGGATTACCGCCTACGATTACGACAAACGCGGCAACCTCATCAGCATCACCGACCCCGCCGGTTACACCACAAGCTACGGTTACAACGCCCAATGGCTGCCCGAAACCATTACCGATGCCTTAGGCAAAACCCGACGCCTTCAATACAACACCCTCGACCAGCTCGTCTGCTTTACCGACTGTACCGGCGAAACCACTCGTTTCGCTTACACCGAATACGGCGATCTCGAAACCGTTACCGATGCGCTGGGCCATACCACCTGCCACCACTACGACGCAGCGGGCAACCCCGTCCGTACCGACTATCCCGACGGCAGTCACGAAACCTTCGAATACGACCGCCTCAACCGGCTGACCGCCCACATCGACGGACTCGGTGCCAAAACCGCCTACGAACTCGCAGTGGACGGACTGCCGCTCAAACGCACCAACGCGCTGGGCCATACCTTCGCCTACGCCTACGACAAAGCCCGCCGTCTGACCGTCCTCACCAACGAAAACGGCGAAACCTACCGTCTCGATTACGACCCGACCGACAATCTGATCCAAGAAACCGGCTGGGACGGCAAAATCACCGCCTACGGCTACGATGCCGCCGGACAACTGGTTCAACAGACCGAATACGGTCAAAGCACCGATAAAGGTCGTCTGAAAGACCGACCCGAGACTTGGCACATCCATCATTTCAAACGCAACATCCTCGGTCAACTGATCGAAAAACAAAGCCGCAAAGTGTCCCATAAGAACGGACAAAGCAAAGACGAAGGCATCAGCCGCACCCGTTTCGACTACGACCCCGTTACCGGCAACCTGACCAAAGCCCGCAACCAACACAGCAGCGTCGAACTCGCCTACGACGGACTCGACCGCCTCATCGGTGAAACCACCGTCCACAACGGCCAAAGCGCCACCGTAGGCTACCAATACGACCCGCTGGGCAACCGCATCCGCACCATCCTGCCCGACGGCTGCCAGATTGATTACCTTTACTACGGCAGCGGACACCTGCACCAAATCAGCCTCGACGGCGAAGTCATTACCGACATCGAACGCGACAAACTGCACCGCGAAATCCAAAGGACACAGGGCAGCATCAGCAGCCTGTACGACTACGACCCCATGGGTCGTCTGAAAAGCCAGCGTACCGTCCGGAGCGGCACACAAACGCTTCACGGCAAACAAAATCCGCTGACCGGCGGCGCCGTCAACCGCCGTTACGCCTACGACAAAGCCGGCAACCTGATTCAAAGCGCCGACCAAAGAAGCGGCGTACTCAATTATGTTTACGACAAAATCGGACGGATTCAAGAAGCCCGCAACAGCCAAACCGGCCGCAGCGAAACATTCGCCTTCGACCCGCCCACAACATCCTTTCCGACAAAAATAGCCGAAGGGAAGGGCAAAAGGCAGTAACATTAGCAGCGGAAACCGCCTAGAATCATACAACGGCATCGAATACACCTACGACGCCTTGGGCAACCTGATCTACCGCCAGTTGCCCGACGGCGAAAACCAATATTACCAATACGATTTAGAAAACCAACTCGTCTGCGCCGAAATCAAAAAGCAGCAGGCAATACCGAAATTTGGACCTACGCCTACGACCCGTTCGGAAGACGCCTTTCCAAAGAGCGCCAAGACAAACTCGCCTGGACGAGTACCGACCCCAAACGCACCCACTTCGTCTGGGACGGCAGCCGCCTGTTGCAGGAGTACACCTACAAAGGCAGCTACACCTATATCTACACCGACCAAGACAGCTATGAACCTTTAGCCCAAGTCTTCCGCAACAACCAAGACGAAGCACAATACCTCGCCTATTTCCATACCGACCAAGTCGGCATCCCAAAAGAGATGACCGACGTCCACGGCAATCTGTTGTGGTACGGCGAATACACCGCCTGGGGCCGTCTGAAAAAGGACGAACGGGTTTACAAGAACGCGCATCAGCCGTTCAGATTGCAAAACCAATACTTCGATGAAGAGACCGGGCTGCATTACAACCTGATGCGCTATTACGAGCCCGAGGCCGGGCGGTTTGTGAACCAGGATCCGATTGGGTTGTTGGGTGGGGAGAATCTGTATACTTTTGCACCTAATGCGCAGGGGTGGGTGGATTGGCTTGGATTACATTCTGATCCAGATTTATTGAATAGAATTAATAAAGTTACTGCTGCAATGTCAGAAGGAGATAGGTCTCGTACAACTTATGCTTTGGCAAGAGTGACAACAAGTTCTGGTCGTAGCGAAATTTGGATAGCATCAGCGGGGAAAAAAAGGATGGGTATCAAGGGCACTTCAAAGAATAGCTGGTTCTGATGAAGTAATTAATAATGTACACCGAAGTAATAAAAATCATTTAAATGATGCAGAACGCAAACTAATGAGGGAAGCAAGAAAAAAAGAGGAGCAAAAATTGAATCAATAGGAGCTACTAGACCAATGTGCGGTAGATGTCAAAAAGGCGCAAGAAGTATGGGAATTTTGCGAAGAGTAATTACAGCTTTTAAAAAGATAGGAATTAAATATGGAACCTCAAGAATTAACTAATGAAATTTTTATTAGAAAGTATTTTTAGATTGCACTGATTTTTGTATCAAATGAAGTTCCTAATCTATACAAATCGGTAAAAAAATCTCTGCCTAAAAAGCGATGAAATATTTTTTTATGAATTTTTGTTGAAGATGAAAACAAAGAGGATAATTATTATGGATATGTCTATGATAAAAAAAATACAATAATGTATGAATATTCTTTTTCAAGATAGTAAACTATTGAAAAAAATAGTAAATTGTCTCTTATTGAAAAGGATGTTAGTAAGTTAACTACAAAAGATATTCTTGAGTTGCCTGCACTCAATTTATTGTAGCAAAGCCGTAGACTGCACAGATCCAAATTCACAAGTAGGGTGCGTACCTCAAAAGCACGCAGGCGGTTTTTGGTTTATTTAGACGGCCTCAATATTCCTTGAGGCCGTCTGAAACATCCGTTCTTTAACAATCCAACCCCATTCCCGATTGATGCGTTGGTTGATATAGAGGCCGTCTGAAAGTTGAGTTTTCAGACGGCCTCTGTAATGAAAATAAATTTTTAAATTAAATTTTTCAATAATTGAGAAAAGATGATTAAAATGCTTGATTCAGATACAAAAAAATATGATTTCTGTATGGATAGGAACATCAAATAAGACGTTAGATGAATTTAATAAATACACTGAAGGAATGGAAGATTCAGATTCTCAATGTCCAGCATTTGCAGATTTTTGGGGTTTCATTTATTGATTCAGACTTTTTGTAGCTTTTCGTACCAAAAAAACGGAGAGATTGTTCCGATTGAAATTTTAGCTGAAGAAATTGGTACACATTCAAAAAAACCACAGAAGAAATTATAAGAGCATCTAAAGAAAAAAAGGTGTGAATGAAGGGAATTCTTTGTATTATTATGCAAACGCTACTTTTAAACCCGATGATCCAGAAAAACTTTATAATGACTTAAAATTTATAGGAACGTTTAAAGATCCTAGAAAAAAGTTTCGTTAAATTGGTTGCCTAGCAAGCTGTAGCTTGCATAAATTTTTAAATTCACAGGTAGAGTGCGTGCCTCAAAGCACGCATGCAGTTTCTGTTTTTCAGACGACCTCAATGCTTTCTTTGAGGTCGTCTGAAGCATTTGCTCTTTAACAATCTCATTACCATTAGCAATGGCATTCTATCTAGAGGTCGTTTTTCCTGATGACTGAGAAGCTAATTGACATAGACAAATACAGGAAAGGATATATATTATGTTGAAAAATATTAAATAATTCTTTTGGATGGAATTGTATTGGGTCAAAAAAAGGCTGACTTTGATGATATTATTCTAAATAATCCTAATTATTCATTAGAGTTTGATAGAAAACACAAGATACAATCTGATTCAGAATTGATTACTGTATCTTCCTTGAGGAATTGTGATGAATTTTTGCTTAAATGGAAAAGTTATTAACTTTTCAAATCTTGAAAAATTCTTAGAAGAGGAGGATCCTCTAATAGAAGTTTCGGATGAAGAAAAATTATTTTTTTATGTTTTTTTCCAAAATATAATTTGGTTTTTATATGTTGACCCTAAGGATAAATTATTTTTTGCAGGTATTAATTTACGATGAAAGTATAAGAAACTTATATGAAAAATACAGGTAAAAAAAGTACTCAGACTTTCAAAAAAAGTAAACTTAAAGATCCAACCTCAGTTTATGATAAATTAACATTTATTCCTTATAAGGCTATAGGTAATTTTGAATTTAATTGTTCTCTAACAGATATTATAAAAAAATATGATATATCAGAAAAATGTTATTTCAAAAAGCAAAAAAATATAATAGAGGTAAATAATTTTTGTACTGAGATTTGATAATGAAAAAGTTAACTGAGGTTACAATTTTTTTCATGATAAAGCAGTAAGGCTTGCAATATACTATAATGAAATTGAGATATCATCAAAAAAAGGGTTTGCTGAGCTATTAAGTCAATATGATGTTATTGAGAGAACGAAATCTAAATATCTTTTCAAAGAATTAGGTCTAGTTGTGGAAAAGGATCTGTCTGAATTTCGTTTTTTTGAACAATCATTATTAAAGTTTTGGGCAAATTTGCATAGACCTATTACTAGCTGGTAATCACAAGCCATAAGCAAACTGTAGCTCTAATGAAACTTCCAACTCCGATGTAAGGCACGAATGGGACGCACGCACGCGGTTTCTGTTTTTCAGACGACCTCAATACCCTCTTTGAGGTCGTCTAAACTATTTGTTCTTTAACAATCTCATTAGTAGTTAACATAGAGGCCGTCTGAAGACCGACTTTCAGATGACCTCTACCAAATCGCCTCCCCCCGACGGCGGCGCACGGCTGCTGTTTGCCGAAGTCGATTCCGGTTGCGGCATTTACCAACTGGTCGCCCAACTCGACCGCAACGGTCGCCATATCCGCCTCTGCTACGACGACAACGGACTGCTGCACAGCATTTACGACGGCAGCGGTCGACACTTCCAACCCGTATTCTCCTCCATCCAGCTGCACGACAACGATCCCGACTTCGACCCGGCTGGAGAAAGGGACGTATTCGTTTCCGAAGACGAACGTTTCTACGTCAACCGCCTTACTTCCGTTACCTTTAATGGCAAGGAGCTGGTGCGCTATGACTACGACGGCTACGGCGATTTGACCGCCGTTTACGGACGTGACGGCAAAAAAACTGCGCGGTTTCGCCTACCGAAACCACATCATGGTCGAACACAGCCAGCCCGACGGACTGGTGTCCCGCTACGAATACGACCGTTACGACACCGACGGCAAAGTGCTCAAGAGCAGCAACAACCTCGGCGAAGAATGGACGTTCGGCTACCGCAAAGACCATACCGTCGTTACCGATGCATTGGGACGGACGGAAGTGTACGGTTTCGACGAAAACCAGGAACTTATCTACCGCATCGACGCCGACGGACAACGCAGCGACAGCGAACGCGACGACTATGGCCGCATTACCGTAGAACGCGACTCGCTCGGACGCGAAACCCGCTATCTCTACGATACCGAAGGCAACGTCATCGCCATCACCGCGCCGGACGGTAGCAGCACTCAAATCGACTACCACGAAACCCTCAACCTGCCGATTGCCGTCAACGATCCCGTAGGCAGGATTACCGCCTACGATTACGACAAACGCGGCAACCTCATCAGCATCACCGACCCCGCCGGTTACACCACAAGCTACGGTTACAACGCCCAATGGCTGCCCGAAACCATTACCGATGCCTTAGGCAAAACCCGACGCCTTCAATACAACACCCTCGACCAGCTCGTCTGCTTTACCGACTGTACCGGCGAAACCACTCGTTTCGCTTACACCGAATACGGCGATCTCGAAACCGTTACCGATGCGCTGGGCCATACCACCTGCCACCACTACGACGCAGCGGGCAACCCCGTCCGTACCGACTATCCCTGACGGCAGTCACGAAACCTTCGAATACGACCGCCTCAACCGGCTGACCGCCCACATCGACGGACTCGGTGCCAAAAACCGCCTACGAACTCGCAGTGGACGGACTGCCGCTCAAACGCACCAACGCGCTGGGCCATACCTTCGCCTACGCCTACGACAAAGCCCGCCGTCTGACCGTCCTCACCAACGAAAAACGGCGAAACCTACCGTCTCGATTACGACCCGACCGACAATCTGATCCAAGAAACCGGCTGGGACGGCAAAATCACCGCCTACGGCTACGATGCCGCCGGACAACTGGTTCAACAGACCGAATACGGTCAAAGCACCGATAAAGGTCGTCTGAAAGACCGACCCGAGACTTGGCACATCCATCATTTCAAACGCAACATCCTCGGTCAACTGATCGAAAAAAACAAAGCCGCAAAGTGTCCCATAAGAACGGACAAAGCAAAGACGAAGGCATCAGCCGCACCCGTTTCGACTACGACCCCGTTACCGGCAACCTGACCAAAGCCCGCAACCAACACAGCAGCGTCGAACTCGCCTACGACGGACTCGACCGCCTCATCGGTGAAAACCACCGTCCACAACGGCCAAAGCGCCACCGTAGGCTACCAATACGACCCGCTGGGCAACCGCATCCGCACCATCCTGCCCGACGGCTGCCAGATTGATTACCTTTACTACGGCAGCGGACACCTGCACCAAATCAGCCTCGACGGCGAAGTCATTACCGACATCGAACGCGACAAACTGCACCGCGAAATCCAAAGGACACAGGGCAGCATCAGCAGCCTGTACGACTACGACCCCATGGGTCGTCTGAAAAAGCCAGCGTACCGTCCGGAGCGGCACACAAACGCTTCACGGCAAACAAAATCCGCTGACCGGCGGCGCCGTCAACCGCCGTTACGCCTACGACAAAGCCGGCAACCTGATTCAAAGCGCCGACCAAAGAAGCGGCGTACTCAATTATGTTTACGACAAAATCGGACGGATTCAAGAAGCCCGCAACAGCCAAACCGGCCGCAGCGAAACATTCGCCTTCGACCCCGCCCACAACATCCTTTCCGACAAAATAGCCGAAGGGAAGGGCAAAGGCAGTAACATTAGCAGCGGAAACCGCCTAGAATCATACAACGGCATCGAATACACCTACGACGCCTTGGGCAACCTGATCTACCGCCAGTTGCCCGACGGCGAAAACCAATATTACCAATACGATTTAGAAAACCAACTCGTCTGCGCCGAAATCAAAAAAGCAGCAGGCAATACCGAAATTTGGACCTACGCCTACGACCCGTTCGGAAGACGCCTTTCCAAAGAGCGCCAAGACAAACTCGCCTGGACGAGTACCGACCCCAAACGCACCCACTTCGTCTGGGACGGCAGCCGCCTGTTGCAGGAGTACACCTACAAAGGCAGCTACACCTATATCTACACCGACCAAGACAGCTATGAACCTTTAGCCCAAGTCTTCCGCAACAACCAAGACGAAGCACAATACCTCGCCTATTTCCATACCGACCAAGTCGGCATCCCAAAAGAGATGACCGACGTCCACGGCAATCTGTTGTGGTACGGCGAATACACCGCCTGGGGCCGTCTGAAAAAGGACGAACGGGTTTACAAGAACGCGCATCAGCCGTTCAGATTGCAGAATCAATACTTCGATGAAGAGACAGGACTGCATTACAACCTGATGCGGTATTACGAGCCTGAGGCGGGTCGGTTTGTGAATCAGGACCCGATTAGGCTGTGGGGTGGGGAGAATTTATACCAATTTGCTCCTAATGCACAGGAGTGGATTGACCCACTCGGGTTATTGGGAACCAGTGTTTCTGCCTTGAAAAATAATATGGTAACTCTTACGTTGGACAGTAAAGTATATCCTGAAACTGCTGGACATATTCGTGATGCTATTAAGAAAGGATGCCCTGATATCGTAACATTGCAACGAAGTGGCTCCGCGAATAAGAAAAAAGTCAAAAAACGGAGAAGAGAAAGTTTAAAAGGCCATAAGTGTCAAAAAGGTAAAGATAGGGATGAATGGCCAATGGCAATGTTTAAAGAGGGTGGAAAAAATAATAACTGCCCAAATAATGTTGCAGATGTTCTCCACATTAGCCCAAGCGATAATCGGGGAGCGGGTTCATCTATAAGAGCAGCATTATCGCACTTGTCTGATGGTGTTCGAGTAAAATTCAAGATAATCTAACCAATATATGGAGACCTTAAAAACTATGAATATAGACTTTAATAAAATTGCTGAATTTTTGTGTTACAAAAATCAGAAAAAGAAGATTTCTATTCTTCAAAAAGAAATTTTCTTTTAATAATTCCAAGAGTAGAGAAGCACTTACTGACTTAATTAGTAGTTTATTTGTCAATAAGATATATGAACCTTTCAAAATCATTATTCCTGCTATTTTGCAAGTGAAATTTGAAGAGGATTTTTGAAATATGGGGAGATGTGGAATATATACTTGGTCTTTTGAATGAGTCTCCTATTATTTCTAGCGCTCAGAAAAAAACAATCTTTTGAATTACTAAAGTCTGTAACCGAGTATAAAAAGCCAAAAAGGTGCTCAAGAAGGATTAGATAATTATTTTTGCACGGCACCTATCACTATATTTTTGTTGAAGAAGGAATGGAGAATGTGAAGGAATCAATTGAAGATGATGATCTTGAACTTGAATACTTTATGAGGTTAGGACTATTATCTTCTGCTTCTGTTGTTAAAATTATCTGCAACTTTACTAATGATTTATTAGAAAAAAACAAATGAACGAGATTATTTTTGAAACAAATTCAAGCATTACATGAAGAAAAAAATTGTTGAAATATAGTTAAAAAAACCAGCAAGCCGTAGCCCGCATGAAACCTCCATTCCCGATGTAGGGTGTGTGCAGAACGCACGCACGCGGTTTTTGCTTTTCAGACGACCTCAATACTTTCTTTGAGGTCGTCTGAAGCATTTGTTCTTTAACAATCTCATTAGCAGTTAATATAGAGGTCGTCTGAAAACCAACTTTCAGACGACTTCTACTAAATCACCTCTCCCGACGGCGGAGCACGGCTGCTGTTTGCCGAAGTCGATTTTGGCTACGGCGATTTGATCTCCGTTTACGGACGCGACGGCAAAAACTGCGCGGTTTCGCCTACCGAAACCACATCATGGTCGAACACAACCAGCCCGACGGACTGGTTCCCTTCATAAATTCTGTAATCAAACATTTGTCATAATCTACTAAAAAGCATTTATTATTACATATCTAATAATCATAATTTAAGGGAAAACGTTCATGGCGTGGCGGTTTGTGTTGCCTGCTTGGGTGGTTGGGGTAGTGCTTTCTTTTGCGTTACCGTTTATGCTGCCATGGTGGGTTTGGTTGTCTGTAATCATTGGTACGCTTGCGTTATGTCGAAGATTTGCTGTGGCTTGGTTGGTGCTAGCTGTTTGCGTGGGCATGGCGTTTGGTGTGTGGCGGACCGGGCTGGTGTTGGCCGGTCAATGGCCTGTAGGGGAGGTGGCGGCTAAAGTTTTGACGGTTGAAGTGGCGGATATGCCGCGTGATGATGGTCGGCGCGTGCAGTTTGCGGCAAGGGCTTGGGATGAGCGTGGGCAGGCTTTTGATTTGATGTTGTCGGATTATCAGCGGCGCGATTGGACGGTGGGCAGTCGGTGGTCTGTATCGGCGCGGGTAAAGCCGGTGATCGGTGAAGTGAATGTGCGTGGTTTGAACCGTGAAACCTGGGCTTTGGCCAATGGCATCGATGGCATGGGTACTTTGGGGCGCGACAGGAAATTCGTGCGGCAAGGTGGCGGTTTCGGTTTGGCTAATATGCGTGATGCGGTAAGCCGGAGTTGGCAGAGAACAGGGGACAAATATCCTGAGTTTTCAGACGGCATAGGGCTGATGCGTGCTTTGAGTATTGGCGAGCAATCGGCGTTGAGGCCGCCTTTGTGGCAGGCATTCCGGCCTTTGGGACTGACGCACTTGGTCAGTATTTCGGGCTTGCATGTGACGATGGTGGCGGTATTGTTTGCCTGGCTGATTAAGCGAATTTTCCGTTATTTGCCGTGGATTCCGGCGAAACCGCGTGTGTGGATATTGGCTGGTGGTGTTGCCGGTGCTTTGTTTTATGCGCTTTTGGCCGGTTTTTCTGTACCGACGCAACGCAGTGTGTTGATGTTGGCTGCGTTTGCGTGGGCATGGTGGCGCGGCAGTGGCGGCTCGGGCTGGACGGCATGGTGGCAGGCTTTGGCCGTTGTTTTGTTGTTGGACCCGTTGGCTGTATTGGGCGTGGGAACTTGGTTGTCTTTCGGTTTGGTTGCTGCTTTGATTTGGGCTTCATCAGGCCGTCTGAAAGAGTTGGGTTGGCGTTTGGCTGTACGGGGGCAATGGGCAGCGACTGTATTGTCGGTGGTATTGCTGGGCTATTTGTTTGCTTCGTTACCTTTGCTCAGTCCGTTGGTTAATGCGCTGGCTATTCCTTGGTTTTCTTGGGTGTTGACGCCGTTGGCTTTGCTGGGTTCGGTTTTTCCCTTTGAACTTGTCCAGTTGGTAGCGGCATTTTTGGCGGAATATACTTTGCGTGGTTTGGTATGGCTGGCTACGGTATCGCCTGAATTTGCCGTAGCAGCGGCGCCCGTGCCTTTGCTGGTGTTGGGGATGATGGCGGCTTTGCTGTTATTGTTACCTAAAGGCATGGGCTTGAAACCTTGGGCATGTCTGGTTTTATTGGGTTTTGTGTTTTACCGTCCCTGCCAAGTTGGAGGAGGGGGTGGCAAGAGTTACGGTGATGGATGCAGGACAAGGTTTGTCGGTGTTGATACAAACGCGTAACCGCAATCTTTTGTTTGATACAGGAACGGAGCAAGTGGCGCAAACAGGTATTGTGCCGAGTTTGAACGCGATGGGCGTGCGCCGTTTGGACAGCCTGATTTTGTCGCACCATGATATTGACCATGACGGCGGTTTTCAAAGTGTAGCGGCTGTCGGTACCGATAAATTGCTTGCCGGACAACCTGAGTTTTATCCGAATGCGGAGTTTTGCCAAGAAGACAAATGGCAATGGGACGGCGTAGATTTCGAGTTGCTCAGGCCGTCTGAAAATGCAGGCAAGGAAGATAACGACCAAAGCTGCGTATTGCGTGTCGTGGCAAACGGCAAAGCCTTGTTGATAACCGGCGATTTGGGCGTGAAGGGCGAGGCCGGTTTGATTGAGAAATACGGCAATGCGCTGTATAGCCAAGTGTTGGTATTGGGACATCACGGCAGCAGCACGGCTTCGTCAGGCAGCTTTCTGCATACGGTTTCGCCGCAATATGCCGTGGCATCCAGCGGCTATGCCAATGCCTACAAACATCCGACCGTTGCCGTACAAAATCGTGTCCGTGCGCACGGCATTACTTTTGTTGAGAACGGATTTGTCAGGCGCGTTGGTGTTTGCTTTGGGACAGGACGATATATTTCAAGGTCGTCTGAAAAAAAGGATAAGTTTTATTGGCAGAAGAAACCGTTTGAGTAAAAAGGCTAAAAGGCCGTCTGAAAGACTTTTTCAGACGGCTTTAATATTTTTTTTATTGACGGGCATTATCCAAATTTCTGTGTGAATCCAATTGTGGATAGTTTGGTTTGATATTTGATAATAAAGAACAAATTAATTGTGATGAAAAAAATAGGCAGTATAAAAAAATAGGGGAATAATTACAAAGTCATTTTATAACTGTTGTTAATTTGATAAGCATTTTGAATCTGTTTGGCTGAATAAATTCACTTGTTTTTTTAGCTTGCTTATATAATCTAAACGCATTATTGCGCATTCAAATTAAATTTAACAAAGGGAAAAGAAATGGCTGAAACTCAAAACCAACCTAATAACGAAGAGTCTGTAGTGATTATCGGCACGCGTCGTGATGATGTGCTGTATGGCAGCTTGGGGCACAATATTTTTTACGGCGGTTTAGGAAACGATACCTTTATTGTGAACAACCGGAATGACCAAATTGTTGAAAGGTACGACGAAGGTACGGATACGGTTTATACCCATACGACTTATACGTTGCCGAATTATGTTGAAAACCTGACGATGACCGGCCACGATAATATTTTTGGTTTCGGCAACAATTCCGACAACGTCCTTATCGGCAACAGCGGCAACAACCGTTTGAGTGCCGGCCGTGGCAATGATGTGCTTTACGGAGGGGCGGGTAATGACTTGCTGTTGGCAGGCGATGATGACGACAAACTTTATGGTGGCGACGGCAACGATATTTTGCGTGGCGATCATGGTAACGATTATTTGGAAGGAAACGAAGGCGACGATGTTTTAGACGGCGGAATCGGTGCAGACGTAATGCGCGGCGGTAATGGCAACGATACATATTATGTGAACAGTCAAAACGATGTCGTTATCGAAGAAGCCAATGGCGGCATTGATACGGTCTACACAGGCATGACTTACCGTTTGCCGACTCATGTCGAAAACCTGACCTTGACCGGCAGCGGCAATTATTTTGGTTTTGGCAACCATTCCGACAACGTCTTAATCGGCAACATTGGCAACAACCGTTTGATCGGAGGCCGCGGCAATGATGTGCTTCGCGGAGAGGCAGGCTATGACTTGCTGTTGGCGGGTGATGGCGACGACAAACTTTACGGCGGTACCGGCAACGATATTTTACGCGGCGATGCCGGTAATGATTATTTAGATGGCGGCGAAGGAGATGACACGCTTGAAGGCGGTAGCGGAGATGATACTTATGTGTTCCGCCGTGGTAGCGGCCATGATGTCATTTCAGACAATTTGGGTCATAACAGCATTCATTTTGAAGGTTTGAGTACGAAGGATATCAGTCTGACTACTCGTCCAAGCGTCAGTAATCCTGTCCTTGAAGATTGGGTTTTTACGATTCGTGAAACAGGCGAAACGCTGACCCTTAAAGAGCAACACAAGACCTATTCATCTGTATCCAAGTATAAATTCGCGGATAAGGAAATGGATGTTGCTGAAATCTTCAAATATCCCGATCATGATGTCAGCGAAGACAGCGTAACCATGCGTGTGCTTTATAAAAATGGTCATGCCGTCACACATGCCGCCGTACAAGGGCAGCATCTTCAGACGGCCTCTTTGCAGTATTGGGAAAATATTGCCACTCAAAAAAGAGCCAATGATATTGTCCGACCCAGTGCTAAACAGGCGCAGCATTCTATCTTTACCAAAGACAGTGATGGCGACGGTTTGGTCGATGCTATTGACCGCAATCCGCAGGAGTGGAATGTTTCTGAACGCGATTTGCGGATGTTCTCTTCATTGGCTTATGAATCTCCGTCTGCTTTGCATACTGTATTTAAAGGCAATTATTGGTGGAATACGCAATATGCTTCTATTGCTAAGAATATTAACGACAAATATTTTAGCAATCAGGCCAATGTATCTGAATTGGTTGGGAAATGGACATTGCTTAAGGCAGGTAGTCCGGGAGGCGGTTTGGATTATGCGATTTTCGGCAATTCGAACAAGAAGGGCGGTTGGGAAAATGTCGTGGTAGCGTTTAGAGGTACGCAGGCTACCAGCATTAAAGATGTTTTGGCTGATTTGAACATTATGACCGGTAATTTGCCGGCTCAAACCAAATATCTGAATGACATTGCCCGTTATATTGATACGCTTCATGCCAAAAATGTGTATTCGACCGGACATTCGTTGGGCGGCTATCTTGCAGAATACTTTGCCGCACATACCATGCAACAGCGTAATGATTGGGCAAGTGATTTCAAACGCAGCAGTCTGTTTAATCCGGCTGTTTTGAATGTGGACAGCGATTCGCCCGAAGCCTTAAAACAAGCACGAGATATGGCCGATAAAATGGCGGAAACACAGATTACAGATGACTCCGATACAACACAGGCACGCCATCTGTATGAAACCAATTCGTATGTAATCAAAGGCGAATGGGTTGGAGATGGTTTTTCAGGCAAAACAGGTGCGGGTATTGGTGCATTTTTGGGAGGGCTTGTTTTTGGGCCATGGGGCATTGCAGCAGGTGTACTTGCAGGTGCTGCTGCGTCCCAAGTTCATAAAGGATTGGGCAGATATCCGAAAGCCAAGGTTTTGGATTTCAAAAGCGGCGATGTATGGGGCAAACACAATATGACCAGCTTTTATGAGTCTGATACCAAACTTGAACAATACTTCTCCCAAGGTAAACGTATTGACAAGCATTACGACAATCTTTATTTGAAGGATTCTGACCAAGACGGTTTTTCAGACGGCATTGAAAAGAAATGGGGTAGCAGCAGTAATGATGCCCAAGAAACGCCATACGCAACCGGTACCTCTGCCATTTATACGGATGACCGACCTATGCTGGCGGTGGTTCAAACTGAGGATGCAGCCGGTAACGTCTTGTCCCTCAAAGGCGTGGAAATGACGGCACACCAGCAGGGCGATAAGATGGCATATGCGGCAAACGGTAACGAAATCGACTTAGGTAAAAATGGTTTTGATTGGTCTGTCAGCATCAGTGGAGACAACAAAGGCGTAGCGGCCTTGCATGGCAGCGCGGCTGACGATGTCTTGAAAGGCAGCGATGGCAATGATTATCTGGCAGGCGGACTGGGTGGCGATACCATTGTTACCGGCGAGGGTAGAGATACGGTGGCATTTACTGCATGGGATGTCCGCGAGGGCAAACTGGATCACTTGCTGGATTTCAATCCGGTCAAAGACAAGTTGGATTTGAGCGCTATGCGTCCGCTGCTCAATGAGAAAGAAAGCCAGGTTAGCTGGGCGGATTTGTTTGTCCGAGATGTGGATACATTCAGCCCCGACCGCTCGTATCTTGTGTTCAACAGCGCCCAAAAAAACCTTGGCGTATCGGGGCGCAGGAGCTGAAAGCAGCACAGAGTTTGCACGTTTCTACAATGAAGATGCTGCGCAGCTGACAGCCGCCAATATTATCGGCTGATGGTTGTTTTTAAAGTTTAAGGCCGTCTGAACC
>BNJU01003439.1_pt1 | contig 44199 bp, 46 predicted proteins | sample 8539281 | NCBI WGS metagenome assembly BNJU01 (sample SAMD00202456, study PRJDB9452) | human saliva metagenome | isolation source: human saliva | place: Japan
CTTCAGCACGCCTAGGTGCTGTCTTTTGCCCATTTGCTATGGAAAATGTATTTCCAGAAGCAGAAGTGATATGACTTGTAATATTTCACAATCATTCAGTTTCTGCTACTGCCAGATTTGCCAGTGTAATTCTCATCATTCATGAGCCACTCACAAAATCTTATCGACTCTTTCTGAGTCCAAATGTTGCATTCCTCACGAGGCCTTTCACTAACTCTCTGAGTAAAGCTCCTTTAGGCTTTCCAAATCTTTCACTACTGCCATTTTCCTCCCTATAAATAAGTGTATATTTTGTTACATTCACTTCCTGTAACTTATATGATACTCTATTTTGACCAAAAACTCAAGTCACTTTTCTCATAAAAATACCTATTTATGCCTATAGATAATCAAAAATAAATTTATAAAATAAGAGAAAAATTAAAGTTTAAAATAAAATTTTAAATATGGATATAAATTGAAAAATTCAAAATTTATAGACTTAAAAATAATGCTGAAAAATATTTACATAAAATTATGTTTTTATGATTTAATAGATAGAGGTGGAAAAGTAGAAAAGAAAAAGTTAGTATTATCGATTTTGGTTCTGATGCAGCTTCAATTAAGGTGCCGAAGAATTAGAGAAATGGAAGTTTATTGTGAAAGTGTGCCTTTGGTTAATATTGATATGGAAAAGAAAAGGTAAAAGGAATTATTTTTCAGGAGGGTCTACTGACTTCCGTTTATGAAAAGACGCTCAACTGTAAATCCTGAGTATTTAGCTTAAAAATCTTCCTATTTTTGCAGATTTATGTATAGGACGCTAATTACACATTTAAACCGGTGGAGAAAAGTTGAAAAAGGCTGAGTTCAGAGAGTTTGGAAAAGCTGTGCTGGAAGTGGAAAATAGTGATAATCCATTGTTTACAGGAGTAAAAATCTTCTAACATCTGGATGAGTCGCATAACGCACACATCACAAAATTGTAGATTTTGAAATAGTGCAAAAACAGATTCATCCAATCGCCGCAATTACAAATAACTATCTTAGATTGCTCTTTCAATTTCGTCCAGAAGTAGTCCATTCTGAGTATGTGAGACGCAAATTTTGGAAAACTTCGTATTTGACATCTGTAAATGTGGAAACTGGAAAATTTTCAAGCTTTATTGCACTGTACAAGTTATCAAAGAAACTGTCAAAAATGAAAAGACATGTACCGCGCCTGTCTGGAGGGTGGACTCATCGAGTTGCTGCAGTTTAATCAACAATGCAATCGGACATCACAGCTTGCTTGTGTTCGTGAGACACTGGACTCGAGGAAAGAGACAGGAAGCAGGTTCTTGAGATACTTACAAGGGAACATTTTGACTTAAACGCATAGTTTTTGTTGACGCATAGACGGATTTTAAAACAAAGTTAAGGTATGGGTGGAACGCACCTAGCCAAGAGAGAGATCATCGCAAACGAGATTTATCGAAGTCTTTGACTGAAGAAATAAGAAAAGCTGAGAAGGACAAGAAGGTGCGAAAATTCCTAGCTCAGGAGACAATTTACCCAGACGTAATTGGATCTCCAGTCTATAAAGGATCCTTCCCACTATTAAAATCTCACCACAACATGAGGAGGACTGTGAGAGATTTTACCAATTTGAACTGTAGAGCCTTTAAAAGAGAGTAGTTTAAAAGATGAAGTAAGAAAAAGTGGGACACGAACTTGGACTTCCACTGACACAATTATAAAAAGACACCCATTTCCCAGGTCCAGGACTTGGGATCAGAGTTATCGGAGTAACCCACAAACACAGTAAAAATCCTTGCGAAATGCCGATATTTCATTGCTGAATTGATGGAAAAGGACTTACGACAAAAGTAGATCAAGCATTCGTAACATTACTCTGTAGGAAAACTGGTATTTGGAGTATTGGGCGACCAAAGAACTTATGAATACATAGCAGCTATTCGTTCAGTAAAATACAATCGACTTCATGACTGCTACTTGGAGCAAACTTCCTTACGAGTTCCTAGAGAAGTGTCAAAATAAGATTATAAACAAAAGTAAACAGGATTAATAGAATTGTGTACTGATATTTCTTCTAAACCTTGGCGAGGAACTATTGAGTGGGAATAAAAATCATTGTATGTGTGTTATAAGTCTTTTACTAGATTTCATATTTATAACATTTATGATATAATATTAAATAATTATTTAATTTTTGGTTGTTTTAGATTAAAAAGAAAAGGTGTGTTAAAATGGATAACAGTTTATTCTATATTAATTTTTGACTCTTTAGATGAAAGAAACTTAATTAATAGATTAAGAAATATTCAATGGAATATTCCAATCCCGTATACATAATTAATAAAACCATTGCATATAATAAAATAAGACATCTGAAGAAATAGATCTATAGTTATGAAAAAGCTATGGTAGTGATTAACTCCCAAACATAAAAATAATATTTATTAATTTTGAAATAATAACGATACTTTTGAAGATTATGTAAAATTTTATTGATGATGGATATATTTCTAGAAGATATGGGTTTGAAAACCATTATTGATAAATCAAAGCTGGAGACTTTATATGTTTTATTAGGGCGTGTCTGAAAACTCAAAATCAATAATATTTTTAATGATTATCAAATAATATCCCATAATCAGTGAGGTTTGAAACATTGCTCTCAGTCTGATACAATAAAAAGAAAAAGCACAGGAGGCTTCCTATCATGCAAAGAAGATGTGAAATATCAGATGAACAATGGAATAAAATAAAGCATATGTTTCCCCAAAAGCTAAGACAGGACGTCCAGGCAAGGATTTTACGCCTGATCTTTAATGCTGTGCTATGGATTGCCTGCCTGCGGTGCACTCTTGGAGGAACGCTTCCTGAACGTTTTCGGTTCACGGAAGACGGTCTATTCCCGTTTCTGCAAATGCGTGACGAGAGGACTCTGCTTAAAATATTTGAGCATTTAAGGGAAGATGCTGACTATGAGAACTTGAGCATTGACTCCACAGTGAGTTAAAGCCCACCAAGAGCAGTGCAGGAGCTAAAAAGGGCAAAAGATTCAAGTGAATCAGCATCAGGAGAAGCTCAGGAGGAAGGACAACTAAGATCCATGCAGTTGTTGATGGACTTGGAAATCCGCTGTACATAAAACTTACGCAGGACAGAGTCATGATAGTACACAAGCTAGTGAAAATATTGTCGCAGCTAATCATAAAAAGCAGCAACATGCTGGCGGACGGGCATATGGAACAAAGGAAGTTCCGGGAATACATAAGAAAAACAAGGGAGAATGATACCTCCGAGGTCCAATGCAGTAAACAAATGGAATGCGATTACCATATCTACAAGGAAAGACATCTGTGAATGTTTTTTCAATAAAGCTAAACAGTTCCGCAGAATAGGATACACTATGATAAGCTGGCAAAGCGCATTATAAATTTTATTTATATAGGCTGCATAATGATTTTAATAAAATAAATTTAAGTAATCATTAAAAATATCATTGATTTTGAGTTTTCAGACAGCCCTAATAAAAATAGTAAAACTAATATTAAATAAAATAATCTAATACTCAAATCCCATTATAAATAAAACTATAGTTAAGACAAGTTTTTAATTAAAATAGTATGTAATTCAAAATTTATTAAACATTCGCTATTTAAACGGGAAATAGCATTGTATATAACAATAATCCTTTCTAATTTTGTAGAATATTAGTTATATTATTTTTACTGTGTTCTAGGTGACATAATTATATAATACCCTGTACAGAAAAAGAAAAATTTTAGAAAAAGTGTTGACATTTATTTTAATTTGTGATATTATATTTCTTGTCCGAGAGTAATTAGAATTATTCTAGAACGAATTGTCGCAGCTCGGTAGCGCACCTGCCCTTTGGGAGCAGGGTCGTAGGTTCAAATCTCTACCGACCATTTAATAGATTTTGCGGGGGTAGCTCAGTTGGTAGAGCGTCAGCCTTCCAAGCTGAATGTCGCGAGTTCATGACCTCGTCTCGCTCCATTTTATTTTAAAGACAAATGATTGCATAAATGGTATCGGTGACCGTAGTTCAGTTGGTAGAGCGCCAGTTTGTGGCACTGGGTTGTCGCGGGTTCAGTCCGTCAGTCACCCCATAAATATGAGCCAGTGGCTCAGTCGGTAGAGCACTGACTTTTTAATCAAGGTGTCACTGGTTTTCGATCCCAGTGTGGCTCAACATTTAAATAAAATAGCAAAGCAGAGTGGCAGAAATTGGTATCGCACTAGACTTAGGATCTGGCAGTCTCTTCGACATGTGGGTTCGAGTCACCTTTCGCACCATTTGATAAAATTGTTGGTTATTATGGAGCATGTTGCTCTATATATAAAATCTAGAATCATATCATATTAATCTTTTAGCTGAATAACTCACATATAAAAATAATGCAGAGGATGAGAAATGTAAAAATAGTTTATCAATATGATGGAAGCAAGTTTTTGGGATTTCAAAGGCAAAAGGATAATAACGTAAAAACTGTTCAAGGAGAAATTGAAAAAATAATTTTAAAAGCATTTTCCCAAAATATAAATATGATTTCTTCAGGAAGGACTGACAAGGGAGTTCACGCAATGGAACAAGTTTCTAATTTTCTAATTGACGGCAATATTCCTCTGGAAGCAATAAAAAGGCAAATTAATAAATCTTTGAAAGGTGAGGTTAAAATTTTAAATATCACAGAAGCAAATGAGAAATTTTTAATGCACGTTTTGATGCTAAAAATCGAGGCTTATTTATATATTATGAGAGCAGAGAAGGATATTACGCCATTTGAGTCAAATTACATAACTGGTCTTAAAGAAAAAGTGGAGGTGGAAAAATTTCAGAAAATAATGGACTCCTTTATTGGAAAACACGATTTCAGCAGTTTTATGAAAAAGGATAAGGCTTATAGAAATCCTGTGAGAGAAATTTTTTTATATAAAATGCTATTATGATAAAAATTTCGGGAAAAAAATCAGGTAAATATTGAAATTTGCGGAAATGGATTTTTTAAAAACTATGGTCAGAATTATGATTGGCTCAGCACTTGCTGTTTATTTTGGAAAAAGAAAAAGAAAGATTATATTATAAAAAGGCTGAAAAATCCTGATGCTGATAATAAAAGATTTTAGCACCCTTCAGAAGGGTTATATCTGTATAAAGTGAATTACTAAAAAGTTATTATTAAAAAGAAAAGAAAGAGAGAGATTTTTATGGAAAAAATTATAAAATAAAAATTCTGGATGCAAAAAGATTCAGATTTATTATTTAAAATTGTAGAACATGAAAACAAAGTTTTTGGAGAAGCAACCGTTGGGAACTGGAATATTAAAGCCATTTGCCAAATATGGAAAAGTTTTTGCAATGTTAAGCGATGATAAAAGACAGTAAGGATGAATTAATGTCGGTTATTGAGGTTTTAAGCAGTTTTGACAGAAATTGCTTATGTTTATGGAGTTTCTACTGTCCCAAAAATTTCAAAAAAATGGATATGCGAGAATACTTCTTCAATTTGTAATGGAAACTTTGAAGGAAATGGGAATAAAAAAATAGAACTTACTGTTGATATGGATAACTTTACTGCGAAAAAGAATTTATGAAAAATTAGGGATTTGAAATAGTAGATAATTTAGATAATGAATATGGGGACAATGTTGAGCGGTATTAATGAGATATATTTGATAATAAATTAAATAATACTCCTATTATTAAAAGAATTTAAATATATCTTAGGAGCCACACATTCACAAATATATTTTTCTAACATCAGATGAAAAAACTTCACCGATTTCCTGGTACATTGTTTTTAAGTCTAGATAAAATTTATTCAGCTAAAAATAACTATGAAAATTTCCGTACATCCTTTACTTTATAATGCCCAGCTGCATTTTACTACATCTACCAATTAATAAGTCGTCAACCTCTTCATTCAAGGTAACTTTTGCATATCAGCAGATTAACTCCACATTTTCCACTTTCGTAGTCCATACATACCTCTTCTTTTTACACAATTATACAGTTTCATACCTTCTATTTCTATAGTGAAACATTTTTACCTCATAAAACTAGCTAGACACAATTATTAATTTAATTCAAAACCTTTTTGTAATTGTATCATGTAGTATTTCAAATTTTTACATGAAAATACAGTAAAAACTGTATAGCATCTTATACTAATACAGTTAATTTTGCTATAATTATACCTTAAAAATTAAATCTAAGTCCAGTAGTAACACATTATTCTTCACCCTTTTCACTGCTTATTTCACCATCATAGTTTACATACCATCCAAAAGCTAGAATTTACTTCCGTCAATGCTCCAACTCCTGCTGAGTCTTTGCTCTGGAAAGTCCTATCCCTTCACTTCTAAACGAACTTCAGGCAACCCTGAATATTCAGCCTTGGAGCTTAAGTCCTCATCATTAGGCTCTCTGGTGTGCACGTAGCCTGGAAGGAAGTTTTCTTCCTCCATTCCATTGCACTGCCTTTGCTCTCACTCCTGCCAATGCTGATGTCTGTGTAATTCTTCCTTTTTGGCTTTAGTCCAAACTGGCTCTTGTCTTCAGAATGAACCCTGCAACTGTATCGTGAGTAATTCCTGCAAACGGTGTCACAACAAAGTCCCCATTGCTGTTCTTAATGTCGTATCCTGTTTCACATATCCTGAGTAAAACTTTATCATTGTGGTTAATTTTTGCTCTTGAATAGTCATTACTGCTCAATATGATATCCCTTTCAACATCACTGTCAACAAATCCAACTCCAAAACGTCCTTGTAAATACCAAAGGGATATCTATCCTAATCTTCCGTATACTGATTCCAAGTTGCAAAGTATCCGATTTTCCACCATATCTATATAATTTAACGTCGGCTTTTGAATAGGAAAGCGCTGTCCTAGAATCAGTTATCTCCAACTGCTTTGTCAATCCCAACTTGTCCACCAAAGACTTTTGTATCACCCTTTACCGTATCCGTTCTGTTCAGCTACCATTTTGCTCCAAAAGCTTTGAAACCACAGTCCGAAATTATCTCCAACATTGTCAGGGTTCCAAACGCATAACAGCCTATTTGACAAATCCTTATTTAGCGGTCTGTGAATGCTGGAAAGATTCGAAACTGCGCTGATGCGTAAATCTGTCCAGAAAGGCTGTCCAGAATTTACTGCCCTTGTTTGTAAGGTCAAGAGCCTGTAATGTAGCAGCTTTCTTTCAAAGCTGGATAGATTTCCTGCTTTTCCATTTTCAATTTCTTCATCTAATTTCTAGGCTGATTCATATTCTGCTGAGTATTTTTGCTGCATTTCATCGCTTTTGTTTCTTTTGCATATTCCAGAATATCTACTTAATTTTACATTATCTGATTATCAGTTTTTCAACCAGCACTTTTATTAATTCAGGCATTTCCACCTTAGTCAAAATTTCCATTTTATTCCATTTTAGCTTCAATTATTGTTGAAGATAAAGATTTTACTATAGTCTATCTTCCGTTGCTTAGTGTTTGCAGTGTTGTATTTCCACCATTTTAAATTTACGCTTCCATTGACTATAAGTTTTGAACCAATTTCCGCTTTTGTTACAGAACCTGCAGTTTGCAGTATAATTTCCTGTTATAACAGCTCCTGAGCCTCGTATTTTCTAGAGTCCCACTTCATTTTAACATTTACTGGTGAAAAATTATCAGGTGAAATTTTTAATCCTATTATAGTTGTCGGTGTAGTTATTAAAGTCCCGCCTCATTTTATGAGTTATTGGAGAAACTATTTCCTTTTGAATTTCTAAAGTTCCGCTTTTCAATCATCAGTTGAACCTTGATAAGTGTTTTTTCAGCTAAAATCAATGTTCCATTACCAGATTTTCTCAATCCACCTAAACCTGTAATATCATTTTCAAATTTCGAAGTTATATTATCTCGATATTAGCATTTCATTGTCCTTTTGCACCATTCCTTGCATGAATTCTCCAACCAGTAATTCATTGCTAAATTCAGCAGGTCCTTTTAATGCTTTCCTTTTCGTTTTGAGTCCCCATCCGAATTTGTTGTCTACTCACAGGATCTCCAAGTCTGTTGCTGTTGTCAGTATTGTTTGCTGTATTTCATGCCCCTGTCATCCGAAGGAAATTTTTTCTTTTATTTTGGCTGCTGCAGAGAACTTTTGGTGTTGCAAAAGATGATCCATATTCTGTACATCCATCTATCTCACAACTTGCCGCACTGACAGTCCACCCATTTCGCTGGAATTTACTCTGTCATGAAGTCAATCGCTCTTGCAAAGTAAGGGCTGTATTCTCTTCATCAGGTCTACGCCCATTACAGCAATCCATCCTTTGTAAAGAGGAAGAATATAATGGGGTAATCCTGCCTGAACACCTCCATTCCATGTTGTACGTCAAAGTCTTCTATTACCCGCTGCCCATATGAATAATGAACGCTTCATTGCAGCATTTTATAAAAATTTGTTTAAAACATCAACTCTACGATCATTTTCTGTTGTTAAAATACTTTCAGTAAAGAGTTCTCAAATATATTCTAAATTCTTCCCTATAATTAGTATTTTCTCTAAAAACTTTTTGTGAACCAAATGAATGGCTGTATATTCTAACTCCTTTATTTTGAGTTCCTGATATTATTTACATCCTAAATAAACACGCGCTTCGGCTTAACACTACACCATGAATTTTAGCTCCAGTAACCAGTACCGCTATTTCCTCCCAGATAGTAGCTTTCACAATTATTCCATGATTATTTTACTCAAATTGTTTCGATTAGGATCTGAAGATTTTGTTTCCTGAATAAACTCATCTTTTAAATTCTCTATCAATATTTCTTTCAAGATAGCTCTCCTTATGATACAACTGATTGGTATGCACATCTGGTGAGATAAAAATCACTATCAAAACCATAACACTAACACCTTTTCCTGTAATTTGGTTTTGTGACGGATTATTTGATCCAAGCTGAGATGAGTTTTGTGCATTAGAATTCCTGGTTGATTATTTCCTGGTTGAGATGGATTTGTGCATTAGAATTCCACAGTTGATTATTTCACAGTTGAGATGGATTCTGTGCACTAGAGTTCTCTGGTTGATTATTTCGCAGTTGAGTTGGATTTTTGTGCATTAGAATTTCCGATGCTGAGTTGGATTATTTTGGGTACAGGTGTGGTTGAGCCTGTCTGTAGAAGACCTCCCTACCTCCTCCGCAGCTTGATAATGCTAACAAGACTGACTAATAATAGTACTTTTTCATCTCCTAAAATTATATTTGATTTTTAATTGTTATCATTACAATAATTTAAAATATACATTTACAGTATAACATTTTTATTTAATTCTTTCATGATTTTAAAAATTATATATTTTTATTTGCATAGTAAAATTACTTTAAAATTGAATTCAAAAATTATGATAAAATTATTTAACTACGTAGTTTGAATCAGGTCTTATCATCTTTTAGCTCAGTTTTAAAACTACATTTATAGTTGTAAATACAATTATTTTTGTTTAAAAATATAGTAAAAATTAATAAAAATGGCAAATACTTGCCATTTTATAGCATTTTAAATTTGAAAAATAATATTCTAATGATTTGCTCTGGTAATCCCATTCGTCAACTTTAGTACCGTTACTGAATTGACATATTCCTTTTCAGCTCCGATTTCTATCCTTAACTTAGAGATTTTCTACCTTTTGCTATCAGAACTTTTGCTGCAGGATTTTTCTGAATTTATATCTGTCTTTCAAAAATCTTGAACAGTTGGAGCATTATTTCTGTAATATTCATTCATCTATTGTTGTTCCGTTTCTTAATTTACAAACTCTGAAAATTCTCCTTTTTACTTTTTACAAGGATAGATTTACCTTGACTTACACAGTAAGATGAAGCTTGAGTTGGTGCTTCAGCAGTAGTAGAGTACTTTTATCTTTTCTAGTATACTTGATAAACTTTTGACATTCCACTAATAGACATAGGTATTACCAAACCGTTACAATGACCTTTAAATTTTTCATTTTTCTCCTTTTAACTAGTATTCTAGTTTTTATACCAAAAGTTTTGTTTTTATTTATTTACTATTATTTTCCTAATTTTAAAAGACGTAAATTAAAAATTTATAATAAAATATTGACACCCTTTATTAAATATGGTATACTTTAAATAAGAAGAATCTACACTTTTTGAATCTTATTTAAATTTTTCTCTGATTTTAATCACGATAAGTGCATCAACTCTTCCTCATTTAAAATTATTATATATATTAAATTATAAAGGAGTGATTTTATTATGAAAAATTATTATTGGGTTTTATGTTTGTTGTGCTTGTGCAACAACTTATGCCTATCCAAAAACATAAACATAACTAAAAAGCGAAAGGAGCTTACGCATAGAGCTAATTTCAGTACTATGTGGAAAAATCAAATATGTCAAAGTATCGGTAGAACATACATTAATTTCCCTACCATTTACGACGGTAAACATGACCTGATTTAGATAAGGGCTCTATTAAATCTTATTAAAAGGGAGATGAAACTATACTTTACAAGTTTATAATACAGCAAGTGGTGAAATAGAAATTGGTATTTCAATAATTATGAAATTATTTTCCAAGTGGAATAAGAAAAATTAAAGCACTTGATTATTTTTATGGTCTATATGATAGCTTTGAAGATAGAAGGTTAAGATTAAACGATTGAGTACAATTTTGTAGAACATTATCTAAATATTAAAATTTAAATAGAAAAGGAATGATTTGTTATGAGAAATTACTATTAGGTTTTTATGTCTTTATTTTGTGCTTGTCAACAACTTTATACCTATCCTAGCGGAATAGATGTATCGACAGCAGGGAGCATAATAAAGACTAATTAAGAACTCTATTTGGAGGAAACATCAAAAATATAGGAAGAAACCATGTCAATTTTCCAGAAATTTTATGATGGACAAAAGAGCCTGATTTATCAAAGAGCATCTTAATCTTATAGCAGTCAAACCACAGACTTTGATTACTGATTCAGCTGAAGCAAATGTAATGACATGGTATAATTCAAACTGTTATATGATAATCAAACTGAATGTAGAAACAGCAAAGCTGTTAAATATTTCTATGACTTGCTTCTGATTTTTAATTTTATACATTAAAGTTAGTATAATATATTAAACATTATAATGAAAAATAAAAACATACATCTACAAACTAGGGAATGGATTTAAGTTTGGAGTTATGTTTTTATTATAAAGAAAAAGATTAAAGAAATAGAGATATAATACTAATACTATCCGTTTAAATAGCGAATGTTTAATAAATTTTTGAATTACGTGTTATTTGAGTAGGAAATTAAAAACTTTTTGTCCTAATACAATTTCTATTTTATAATGGGATTTAGTGTTGGATTATTTTATTTAACATTAGTTTATATCTGAGGATTGCTCATTGCCGTAAATCCTGCCTATGGCTAGACTACACTTTTTATTTGCCCAACTCCGAAAACTCCTCCTTATAGTTGTCAAACAGTTGTAGTTGAACAAATAAAAGCTCCATCGGTTTATTAAAAAGATTATATTTTAATTACTTTTGAAATACTATGTTTTATCCTTTGATTGAAAAGTCTGTGTAATAAATTCGTTATTTAAATAGGTAGTATAAGTTATATTTCTTCAATAACCTAATTTTTATTATTATATATTATTTTTATAGTACTTGTATCCCTGACATATTAACGTTAGATAATGAAATTTTGTCAAGTAGTAATTAATATCTGTTTCATAGAGTTTATCAGTCATTTATAATATTACTAACTCATTTCTATATATATTTCATAGTTGTCATCATAAGGAAAAGGGAATACATTCTGTAATATTCATTCTCTATTTAAAATTTAATGTATATTTTTCATTATAAAGTCCCTAAGTAGTTTTTCTATTTTTATTACAGTAACATAACAGAAAATATATTTTCAAATTTTTATCGTTTTTACATTTGTTTTTGTTAGTGATATTTAGAAACATCTGGTTTTATTTTTAAACCTATTGAATATAATATGTTTGAAGTCTAAATCTATCAAAATTCTAAAATTATATTTTTCCTGAGCAATTTTTCCAATTGATAAAAGAGAATAATAGTTTACTTTTATTAGGATAACGAGAGGCTGGATGATAATAATCAATTATAGAATATTTTTCCATTTAGCAATTAATGAATTATCGATATATTTCGTATCATCTAATATTTGTTTCAAAAATTTAAACGTTTTCCTGCCAAATAATAATATCAGGGATTTATAAGTTCTATTTCTATCCTTTCTTTATCCAAATTAATAAATTGTTGCAAAATCGTCTTATTTGATACTTTTTCTCCGTTACTTTTTAATGTTAACAACAGCTATATTTTGAATCGTTGTCTGAAAATTTTATCAGGATAATCGAGAGATATTTTCCAGAAAATGGGATTATAAATAACTTGAGTCCACATGCTACTCCACATACCCCAAGGTTCTTTTTCTTTTTAACATTTTAGTAAGATTAAATCCATTTTCATCTGTATCATAGCTTCTTTTTAAAAATAACAAACTTTTAGAGTAGATTGCTTTTCCATTTATCATAATTAACAATTCCATCGAAATAAATTTTCTATATCCCTCATATTGTTTTTGCAGTTTTCAAAAGAATTTCCAGCTCCTTCATTCAGAATTCTGCTTTTTATTATATATTTGTGTTTCTTGAAATTTTGATTTATTTTATTATTTTATTAATAAATAATCATCTTGCATAATTTTGGATGTCTTTGAAAGCTCTCGCCTGTTGAAAAGCAGTTGTTAATCATCTTTAAATTTGTCTTTTTCCCATTTATCTGCGATAATAATAATCTTTAATTTGCAATGCTCTCCCTTGATAACTTTCCTCTAAAAGATTCTATTGAGGCTCTTCAAGATATAATCTCTGAATTCCTTTTCAAATTTCTAAAAGAACTTAACAGAATATTTTAAATACAGGAATTGAATATAATCTTACTAAGTATACTTGAATATATTCAGGTATGTCTGCATTTTGTCATCCATTCTTTCAAAGATTATTTTGAGTTTCAATTATGTCCTCTCGTACTTTCACATTTTATTACAGTATCAACAAAATATGGTATAAATTGAGAAATGATATGTTGAGTAAATCTAGTCGGTAATGTTCTTTTGTGCAATAATAGTACGTCCATAACTATTTGTGATTGTCTTTTCTTCAATCAACGCATATCTTTCTTAGCATTATTAGTCAAAGTATTTACGTCATTTTCTTTTTAATGTTGTAGTCTCTGTACTAGATAATTTTCTAAATTTGCTACAGGGAGCCAAAGACCTGAGATAACCCCTTATTGTTTTGGAGAGAAATTAGCTCCATCTCGTCAAGTTAAAATGTTCATCACTTTTATGTTTATTGATGTAGAAATATCTTTAATTTGGAGTGTGTGTATTTGGCACATTCGCTTCTTTGCTGGAGTTTTAGTGTTAATAATGCAAAGATTACTATGAGCTTCAAGGTGAGTTTTGCAAAATTCTGCAATGCATCTACGATCTACAGAAGTTGATCTTTTTGAAATAAGATGTTATCAACTTCCTATTAATTACCAGCTTCCGCAGTATTCGTGAAGCATTAGAGGCAACAGGTAAACCACTAAGAATCTCTGTTCGCCCAATATAATAATAATTCATTAATAAGATGAATTATGCACATCATCAATTTTTGGTTGACCCTTGCATCATGATTCAATTCTATGGATACTTTAATCTATCACTTAAAAATTTGATATATCACATTCTGGCAACAATTTTATTTCTTGTTAAGTGTACTTTTCTCTGGAAATGTTTAAAAGCAGTGTAGTGAAAATTTTGTTAAAAGTCTACTCACTAAAGATTTCTCAAATCTATAAGACTTTGCCTTTACTTTTGTTAGTCGCATCCAATTTCACTGTGCAATGCTAGTACTAGTGTTAAATATACGATTTCATCATAAATGTCAATTAAAAGCACACTTTCGATAATCCTGCTAAAATTTTTCTTAGGCACTATTACGTGTCCTAATTTATGGATTTTTAGTTGTGAAAAATCATGAACCAGCGGAACAAATTTTGCTAAATTTCTTCTGACTATCAATCTCAAATAGTCAGTTTCAAAAGCTCGATTAAACAATTCTACGTCTGTAGTTCCTTCATATAATATATTTTCCATGGCTTCTAAACAAAGCTTTTTCCTTGTGCTTCTACATAAATTTTAAAACCTCTCGTTAAAAATGAGTACTATATTCTACTGCAAACTGGTAAGTATAAATTTTAACTTATTATCAATCTAAATTAATATTAAAATTTTTGTTTTCTTTATTATATATATTAATCTCTCAAATTAATTATATCTTCATTCATTTATACGATCAAAGACTTTGTTGTAAGATATTTTCAAATTTACTCCTCGAAATTGTCGGCGGTTTTGAAGAAAGTATCATACGCAATTCTATTAATCCCGTTTGCTTTGTTTCTAATCTTGTTTGACACTTCTTGCATTCATGAGGAGAGTTTCGACCATGTGTGGCGGTCATAAAGTCTGACCGTATTCTTTTCTGAACAGAATAGACGTCTTTCATATTCATAGAGTTCTTTGATCTCCCATGACTCCAACAGTTTTGCGAGCAATGTGTTACAAATGCCTGATCACGCACATCATAAAGACATTTTCCATCAATTCAGTAATGAAAGCATCATCCCGAGACTGTGCGATTTTACTTTATCAGGGTTACTTCTCCCGACACTCTGAGTTCCAAGTCTGGACGCTGGAATGGGTGTCTTTTATAGTGTGTCAGGAAGTCAAAGTTCATTGTCTACTTTTCTTACTTCATCTTTAAAGCATTCTTTTGAGACTCTAACAGTTCAAATTGTGAAAGTCTGTAGCAATCCTCCTACCGTTATGGTGAGATTTTATTGTGTGTGAAGGACCTTTTATGAGACTGAGATTCAATTACGTCTGGGTAAATTGTTCTGTGCTAAGAATTTTTGCACCTTTCTGTCCTTTTAAGTTTTCTAATTTCTTCGTTAAAAACTTCGATAAATTCATTCCGATGATTTTTCTCTTGGCTTCAGAGCTCGTCTATACCTTTTTAATTTTGTTTAAAAATCTGTCTTTGCGTCAACAAAAACTATGTTTAAGTCAAAATGTTCCTGTAGTATTCAGAACTTTTTGCTTCGTCTTTTCTCAAAAGTCAGTGTCTGTACAGACATGCAGCTGATGTCCAGTGCATTGTTGATTAGAACCGCAGCAACTGATGAATCTACTCCTCCTGAAGATTACAAACAGTACGTGCTCATCTCCGACAGTTTCCTTGATAAATTTTGTTTTCAGCAATAAAAGCTTGAAATTTTCAGTTTCTTTCGCATTACAGATGTTAAATACGAAGTTTTTCCAAAATTTGTGTTCACATTCAAATGGACTACTTCTGGATGAAATTAAGTGCATAAATTCCGTTGTTATTTATAATTGCGGCGATTGATGAATCTGTTTTGCAATTAGTGAAAATCTTTTGGTAATTCTGATGTGGTCGTTGTGACTCATCGAATGTTGAAGATACTCCTGTAACAATGGATTATCACTATTTTCCCACTTCCAGCACAGCTCCAAACTCCTTGAATCAGCCTTTTCAACTTTTCCACCCATTTAAGTGTGTGATTAGCTGCATTCCATAGCAAATTCCCAAAATAGGAAGATTTAAGTTAAATACTTCAGGATTTACAGTTGGAGCGTCTTTTCATAGACGAGGCAGGACCTCCTGAAAAAGATGAATTCCTTTACCTTTTCTTCTCCATTTTTATAATATTAACCAAAAGGCACAATTTCATAATAAACTTCATTTCCTAATTCTTCTAGCAATCAATTGACTGTATTGGAACCAAAATCCAATAATAATTTTCTCTTTTCACTTCGCTCTATTTATTTAAATATAAAACATAATTTTACACAAGTATTTTAGCATTATTTTTAAAAGTTTTTCTATAAATTTTTGAGTCAATTTATATCCATATTTAAAATTTTATTTAAACTTTAATTTTTCTCTTGTTATAAATTTTATTTTTGATTATTTATAGGCATAAATAGGTATATGAGAAAAGTGAAAAGACAGGTAAAAAATAGGGGCAAATAAATTTAATTAAATTTCAAATTAACAAAAAGAAACCAGCTACAATATAATCACTAAATCCTATTGAAAGGTGGTTCCTCTATGATTAGAATATCAGATTTTTCCTCGCTTGTAAAGACTTTTTAAAAATATTTTTCTTTCAGACTTCACGTTTGAGCAACAGTTTAAGCTGTATTTTGTCACAAAAGCTTTTGAAACACTGTTTAGAGTTTATGTCAAAAGAGTTGATGATGCCTTTCATTCAACGAAAAGAAAGATAAGTTTAAAAAGCAGAGGATTTCTTAGAAAGAACTGTACCCACTGCTTTCAGGGGATGTAACTTTTTGAACGTCGAAAAATAATGAAACACAGGCATTCACTACTATATTGATGAAAAAATTGGACTTAAGCGGGTATAGACAGCTTTCTGAAGATGATTTTTACTATTTGTGAACTCTGATGGAGGAATATGGATGAGCAGCTTTGTCAGAGAGCTTGGAATTTACAAGCCAATGCACATTATGACAAGTTTCATTTAGTAAAAAGCCATAGCTGCAAATTTCTAAAAGGGACAAGGAAATATCAAAAATCTTTACAAATGACTAAGGAGACGATTTTAAGGGACAGGAATTTTTATGAAATTTCAAGGAAAAGGAGAATGTAAGTCAGAGAAAAAAGACCAGATGAAGATGCTGTTTAACCAGTATGAGAAGATAAGAAAGAATATATACGGAGGAGGACTACATAGGCTCCAGGACGGAAGCCCTAGTCTCACAGAATGCTCAGATTTCTATCAAGCAGGCCAAAAGCATTTTCAAGAAGAAAGATAAAAGCAAGGCGTTATATCACCCTGCAAACTATGGAAAAGACAGGAAAGGCGTATGAATTGTACTTTGGCGACAAAAGAACAGTTCACTAGAAAAGGTAATAGAGATGGAATGCTTGCTAGAAATTGTTAATGAAACAGAACACAAATATACCATATTTGAGAGGAGGAGAATGTCCGCTTGGGGAAGTTTTGAAAGAAATATCACAAAAGTAAAAATATTTTTAAAAAGCAGTCAAGATTTGCTGTGGTATTTAATGACTGCCCCTATATTTTTACTTTGTCTTTATTATTTATTAATATAATCCAAAAATAGATAAATTATCATCTGTAACCATCATGTTTTGTAATACTTCCGTTATCAGCCCTAAAATTTCCAGTAGACGTCTAAATTTCAAAAAGATAATGACTAATTAAAGACTGAATAACTCCAGCGTGTGCCATAACTAATATATATTTTATAATTTTCCTTTATTTCATCAATCACAACTCTTTTTGCAAATCAAATAAGCTCTCTCACCATCTGTTTTAAAAATATCGCCAGTTATTTTTCATTTTCATCAATGTAATGCGGAAATTCATTTTTGTAATTTCTGTATGTCCTCAATATTTCCAAAATTAAGCTCTCTTAATCTTTTGGAAAAATTTTTCAATATCAACTTCATCATTCAAACTTTCTTTTTACATCTTTTAAAATCATGAAAAATACAATATCGATATTTTTATTTTCATCCAAATTTATTTAGTATTTTTAACTGCGAAGCCCATTTTCATTTTAATCAGGTTCAAATGCCCATAATATAGTCGTTTTTATTGCAATCCGTTCCTAAATGCCGTATAAAATAAAATTTCTGTCATTAAACGCTTCTCCTTTTTAAATTTTAAAGTTAAATTGATAAACAAATCTATTCTATCATTTTTACTATCACACTATTTTAATTCAGGAGATTATTGGGATAAATGCCCTTGTTTTTCTATTTATAATGTGGTATTCTATTCTCATCAAAAACTAACAGAGAGGAATGGAATGAATATGTGGTTTCCGTGTTGTAAATTTAGAAAATAAAAGTTCTGGTGATTGGCGGGGAAAAATTGCATACGAAAAATTACTAAAATTTTAGAATGATATAGTGCAAACGTTACAATTGTTACTGATTGAAGAAGAAAAACTGCTTCAGCTATGTGAAAATTGTAGATAATAAAAAGAATTGAAAGTAAGGATATAATAGGAGAGCTTGTAAGATTATTTCCAAGTCATTGCAGCTACAAATGATGAAGAACTAAATGAAAATATTGCTAAAATTTGCGATTCGTGGGAATCTTAATAAATAATATATCTTCAAAGCTGAAATGAATACAATGTTTGGAGGAGGTGTATGATGAATTTCAAATTGCAGTTTTCAACAGGGCGGAAAAATTGCGAGACGTTCACGTGCTATAGCGAGATTCAAAAGATTCTGGATAAAATAGAAAAATAAAATGATTGAAACAGTAATGTTTTAAAGACATAGAAAAGTACGAAAAATGAGTGATAAGAGAAATCTTTAAGGATGTTTACATTGCAAAAGGAAAGATTTTGATTTATCCTATTTTCATTGAAAGAAGTGAAAATATTAAAAAGCAGATTCCGTCAATGCCGGGTATCTGGGTAGTATTCGATTGACAGGCTTTCGGAGGAACTGGATGAGCTGGTAAAATTAGAATACAATTCGATTTTTGCTTTTGGGATTCCAAAAATAAGGATACCTGTGCGACAGGGGGCTTATAATGAGAATGGTGTTATCAAAAATGCAGTCAGATTTATAAAGAAAATATAATAATTTTCTTGTAATCTGCGATATTTGCTACTGTGAATACACAAGCCACGGACATTGCGGGATGCTGAGTGAAAATGGATATGTAAAATGATGAAACATTGGAAGTTTTGGCAAAAACAGCACTTTCTTATGCAAGAACAAGAGCAGATATTGTGGCTCCCTTACTGTATGATGGATGGACGTGTGATTTCCCAAGTTCTAGCTGAAAAATCATTTTGAAAATATTCCAATAATAGCATATTCAGTAAAATATTCATCGGCATTTTATGGACCCGTTTCGAGGATACTGGCAATTCAGCTCCTCAATTTGGCGACGAAAAGTCCTATCAAATGAACTTTCAATATTCAAAAGGATGCAATAGATGAAGTTGCTGAAGACTTACGACAAGGCGGATATTATAATTGTGAGAAGCCTGCGTGGCGTATCTTGATGTAATAGTAGTAAAGTAAATTTGAAATTCAATCGTGACTACAGTGTTTCAGGCGAGTATTCAATAATAAAGGCGGCAGCTCAAAATAGCTGGATTGATGAAATGAAAATTGTAATGAACAGATATTATCGATGAAAAGGGCTGGAGCAAATGCAATATGTACATATTATGCTAAAAGTAGCCAAATTTTCTGAAAGAAATCATAAATAATAAAAGGTAAAAATATGAAAATAGTAATAGTAGGTGCAGGTGTTGTTGAAATCACTCTGTAGTGAATTATCAGAAAGGAAAATGACGTCATACTGATTGAAAAGAAGAAAGTATTAAATAAACTTGTGAAACTTACGATATAACGGGGCTTGTAGAAATGGAGCTTCCTATGGAAACATTGTGGAAAAATGCTGATACTGCTGATATATATTGCGTAACAGAATCAGATAGATTAAATATAATTTCTTCAATTATTGCAAGAAAAGTGGGTCAAAATATACAATAGCACGAGTGAAATCTGAATATAGTTCAAATATGCAGTTCGTAAAGGGAAGATCTGGGAATTTCGCTTATGTTAAATCCTGAATTTGAATCAGCGAAAAATATTGCTAATAAGACTGATGTTCCCAGTGGCATTGAGTGTGGAAAACTTTTTGGACAAAAAGCAAATTTTATTTCAATAAGAGTCGAGAAATATAGTTTCTTGAGATGAGCACAGTTAAAAACACGAATTTGATCCACAAGACAAAAGTAATAATTTGCACCGTCAAAAGAGGTGACGAAATATTTATACCAAGCAGATTTTACAATTCTAGAAGGAATATAATATATATTGCGGGTTCTATATAAATTCAGTACGTAAATTTTTCATGATAGAATCGAGAAAAGAAATTTAAAAGAAATAAATTCTACAATGCTTATCGGCGGCGGAACAATTACTCACTATTTGATTGGAAAACTTCTGGAAGAAATAAAAATAAAAGTCAAAGTTATTGAAAATAATCCGGTGACTGAGAAATTGAGCAGGCATGTTCAAAAGCCATCGTAATACGGAGATGAAGCAGATCAAGATATTTTAATTCGAAAGAGGTATAAAAAGTACGATGCTTTGTTGTTGTGTACTGATGATGATGAGAAAATGCAGTTATTTCAATGTTTTGCAAATTCTATAACAAATGCTAAGTTAATTACGAAGATGAATAGAACTTTATTACTTCAATACTGAAAATAATACAAAAACATCAACAGTTGTACCAGTCATTTCTGATATGATAAAATTAGTGTTGTAAGATCAAGAACGGATATGCGAAGTTCTACAATGAGTTTATGTATAGACTGGAAAACAAAAGTGGGAACTTATTACATTTGAGATTAATAAAAATAGTATTGCCATTGATATTCATTGAAAAATTAAAAGATAGGTACATTAATTGCACAGTATGTTGAGAAATGGAAAAATGATTTTCCCAGGTGAAATGATATGATAAAAATTAATGACAGTGTGATGATAGTTTCAACAATTCCTTCAATAGAAGATTTTGACGAAATACTTGAGCGAATTTAAGGGAGTAGACAATGAATAAGAAAAATGATAGGTTTTCACTCAACAGGAGAATACTTATACTAGAAGCTGGTCTAATGATCTTGCCTTTAATTATAAGTTTCCTTTACAATGAAAATGCGAAAATATAAAATCGCATGCAGAACTAGTAATACTGATGCTTCTGACAACAGAAGCTCGCTACTCGGCACTCAGAGAAACTTCAATTCAAGGAAGAAGGATATATAATAGTGTCTTTTATCGTGGATTCTACAGTGTCTATGTTTTGGGCACTACCACTGCTAGTACAAAATACCATCGTTTATAGACGCTTTTTGAAATTGTGAGCGGTTTTACAACAACTGGTTCAAGTATAATTACAGATCTTAGCAAAATTAGCCATTCTAATTTTATTCTGGCGAAGTTTTACCCATTTGTTGGAGGAATGGGAGTTTTAGTAGCTGGCACTTGCAATTTTCCCAAGCTCTACGACTTCAGTTCATAATAAGCCGAAGTTCAGGATAACATTTGGAAAACTGGTTTCAAGTTGTCAACAACAGCGAAATCTTTACAAAATTTACATTATAATGACAATAGTTCTAATAATTTTATTAATGTTTGGCGGATTAAATCTGTTTGGATCTTGCTTCTTGCATTTGGTACGGCAGGAACAAATTGGTTGGAGTAAGAAATGAGTATTCTGCCATATAATAATCCTTATATTGAAATAGTTCTGGAATTGGAATGATTGTTTTTGAGAGTAAACTTTAATATTTATTATTTTATTTTAATTGGAAAAAGTAAAGGATATTATTAGGAATTACAGACTAGTGCGCTGTAGTTCTAGCGATTGTAAAAACATTTGTACACTTCGCACTCATTGTATAAGGGATGTGATTCTTTTCAGTTTCTTCTGTTATTACACAACTGGATATTCTACAGCCGATTTTGGAAAATAGCCTTTATTTTCTAAATAATATGCTGATTTTAATGTTTGGAGCATGTACAGGCTCTACTGCTGGGGACTAGAAAATTTCAAGGTAATTTGATGTTTAAAATTTATTTTACAGAAATAATTCAAAATGATAAGCCCCAAACCGTGTGATTGCAATAAAATCTGATGACAAACCTGTAAATGTGAAAATGCAAAAAGTATTGCAGTATATTTTCTAATTTTACTCACTTGTTTTGGAGAATTTTGTTAATAATTTCTTATTCAGTAGATGATTTTATAACAGCATTTGGTGCGGTTGCGGCAACTTTTCAATAATATTGGGCACCGGACTCGGAAAAGTTGGACCTGCATTCAGCTTTGCTGAATTAAATAATTTTACAAAAATAGTTTTAAGTTTGGAGATGCTTGCAGGAAGGCTTGAAATTTTCCAATGCTAATATTGTTTTCATGACAACTTGGAAATTAAAATAAATAAAAGCAAGAGTTTTTATTGTTCCTTGTTTTTATTTTTCCAAAATATACAGTAATACTACTTTTCAAAACCTAAAAATGATTTAATATTCAGTTTATACTAAACCCGTTTAAATAACGAATTTATTACAAACTTTTCTAGCAAAGATAAAAATCTAGTATTTCAGAAATATCAAAAATATAATTTTTGTTTTAGTAAACCGACGGAGCTTTTATTTGTCCAGCTACGACTGTTTGGCGACTCGCAAGGAGGAGTTTCGGAGTTAGGCAAATAAAAAGTCGTAGATCTAACCATAGGTGCAGGATTTGCGGCAATGAGCAATCCTGCGAAAATAAATAAAGAAAAACATAATAAAAATAGTAAAAACTGTATTCCATTAGAAAATAGAAACTATGTTAAGGACCAAAGTTTTAATTCCTTTACTAATATAGTATGTAATTCAAATTTATTAGACATTCGCTATTTAAAAGGGGAATAGTATTAATTTAAGATACAAGTATAATTTGGAGCATCTAAATTATCTAGTTAATTCAAATCCTATATATAATTTATAAAATATAGATTGAACCAAATAAAATAAATATCGAAATAAAAGAGTAAAAATGTTCAAAAACTGGCTGTTGATCAAATTATATATTTTATATATGAACTTGAAAACACAAAATATTGTGTTATCATTATCATAAAAACAATATATAGTGTTCTAAGCTAAAATAATGCTTGGATTATTAATAATAAAAGGGAATTGGGAGTGATGGTTTGACATGATAAAAAAGTGCAGGAATAAGGGAGGAATTGAAATGCAACCACAATTAACAGAAGAATTTGAAAAATAATATCAGGAATAGTAAATGTTGAAGTAACGACACGTGTAATGATGCCAATATGTCGTCAATGACACCAGCAGGACAAATGAGTGAAATTTACAAGTGAAGTTTCGAGATTTACGCTTTAGAGAAAATTTAGTTTCACCGAAATTTAAGAAGCGCATGAAAAAGGGCTTTATCCACATTCACGAGTTGGGTTTTATTCCAGCAAAACTACAACTTGTTGCAATATGACTTGTGCGGATATGTTTGAACACGGCTTCTACACAAAACACAGCTATATCCGTGAAGCACAAAGCATTTCAACTTATGCCGCTTGCGACTATTATTTTTCAGACTAACCAGAATGAGCAACACGGCGGTCAAGCGATACCAGCATTTGAGTATATGGCAAAGAGGCGTTTTAAAATCATTTAGACGACATTTGAGAAGAAAATTTTTGAGCTTTGTGGAAATTAAAATGGAGTAGAAAGTTACAAAAGGAATATGAAAATATGTAAAAGAATTTCTGCTGATATGCTAATGAAAATGCAGTGAAAATGAAATAAAATTGCTTGAAGAGGACATTTTAGAATAAATAAAAATGACTTGATCAGTATTGCTGGAAGCCTACAGAAGACACTAAAAATGAGAACTTATCAGGCAATGGAAGGATTTTTACAATCTTAACACAATGCACTCACGTGGCAGGAATCAAGTTGTCTTTTCTTCAATAGAATTATGGAACAGATCACTTCAGAAAGAAGGGCGAATGGTTATTCGTGAGCTTTTAAAAGAGCGACTTCCAGCGGACTTGGGAAAAAGCAGAAACTCCTATTTTTCCCAATACAGATAAAAGTAAAGAAGGACTTAATTAGTAGAAATGACTATAATTTGGCTCAAAAGTGATTTTGATACCGCTTTGGAAAGTGTAAAAATCAAAAATTTCTTATGAAAATGATTCTGAAAATGAAAAATAAAAGTTGAGCGCAAATTTTGACTTGTATTATTATCTTGTGAAACTTCAAGCAGAAGATTGTTTCCCAAATTTTGTATTTCTAGATTCAGAATTTAATAAGCACGAAAAATGGAAAAATAGATGACCCAAAAAGATAAATATGAAATTGCGACAATGGGTTTGCCGAACACGTGTTTTGAAAATATAAATGGAGAAAAAGCAGTCTTGGGCGTGAAATTTATCGTTTACAAGCATAAAATTTTCCTAAATTACTAATTTTAACAAGAAAAATGTAGAAAAAGAAATTTCAGAAATGGAAAAAGGTTGGAAAATTTTTAAATGAAGAAGATAATAATAAAAATTGAATTATTGACAAAGGAATTTCAAAGAAAAAGTACTGGAAACAACACGTCTTGCGGAGAACAACTTTATGAGCGTTATAATTTCACAGCTTTGGCAAAAGCAATTTCCATTTATGAAGCAATAATTTATGGAAAGGGAGCTTGGCGTGAAGATGGAAATGAAGAAGTGAAAAGAAGCAATAGATTCGGGCTCGCTTTCGATAGAGCTTTGAGCGGAGCAAATGCGATGTATGCCTTGTTTGATGCAGAACATGGAACAAGTGAAGTTGCTTACAAAAGTGCTTTATGATACAGATTGATGGGAATGGTTGCGGATGAGTTGAGGGACAGATATCATTTGAACTATTCGATTTTAGCGACTCCAGCAGAAAAGTTTGGCAGGAAGATTCTTACGTATTGATAGAAATGAGTTTGGAGTAATCAAAAATGTGACAGACAGGGATTATTACGTAAATTCATTTCACGTGACGTAAAAAGAAATTAGTCTTTTTGATAAAATAAGAAAAAGAGGCGCCGTTTCATAAATTGACAAAAGGTGTGCATATCACTTATGTGGAACTGGATGGGGAAGCACGTAAAAATATGGGCGTTATGTTAAAAATTGTAAAAAGTGATGAAGATACTGGAATTGGACTATGGTTCGATAAATCATCCCTGTTGACGAGATGCGAAGATTGCCGGAACAAAGCAATAATTTATGACAAATGCCCAATTTGCGGAAGCCATAATATTTCAGAATTAGAAGAATAACAGGCTATCTGACGGGAGGAATTTGGATAGCTGGAACAATGTCAAAACAGGCTGAAGAACGACAGAGTAAAACACAGGGTAAAATAACTTTGAAATTTGAGAAACAGAAAGAGGTAATTTAAAGTGAAAAAGTCAGATCAAAAACATCAGATTTAAAATGATTTTACATTAAGACTTTTAATGACTTATAAAAGAAACAATTGTTGATGAGTGTTGGACTTCGGTATTCACTTTATTTTGCTGGCTGTTCTCAGCCTGTCACAGTTGTCATAATGAATATTCGTGGAATCAAAGCATGGAAATATATTAACTATGAAAAATTAGAAAAATTACAAAAATAAATGAAAATACATTGCTTGACGGAATTACAATAAGTGGTGGAGATCCACTTTTTAGCAGTGAGATATGCTAAAAAGTGCTACAAAATTTTTGGAAGGAAACGAGAATATTTGGCTTTATACAGGCTATACGCTGGAACAGGTACGAAGATAAATTACGGGAGAAAATGCCTTGATATGTGGATGTTTTGGTAGATGGGCGGTTTTGATGAAAGAGTGTATGATCCGAATTTAAAATTTAGGAGCAACTAATCAGAAAATTATTAAAAGAGATTTTTGATTTGATTTTTGAAAATAAATATTTTTAGTTTAGAGAACTTTTGAATAAAGTTCCTTTTTCAACATAAAGTTATGGTTGTAAAAATTATAAAATGATAGAATGAAAAGTATGTTGATTTGGAAGTTATAATTTTAGTAAATATAAAAATAAATTAGAATTGTAACCATATAGATAAATTGTTATACAATTATAAAAATGGAGGTAAAATGACAGGGGTGGAAAAATCAAAGCGATTATTCAATATATTGCTGATACCAAAAAGACTAACGCCTGTGGAGACTTTATACAGATGAAGAAATATTCTTATTCTTGTAAAAGTAATTGGAAAAGACGGCTTAAAAGTTGTATTTTGGCGATTGGGAAGAAAGTGAGAAAAGTGTGATTAATGAAAATAATTTGATAATTATGCTGAAAAACGATGAAGAAGATTCTGGTGTGCCTATAGCGACATTAAAAATATTAATGCAGAAAATTGAGCCAGGAGTGTTTATACGTGATAAAGTGAGCATGGAGACAGAGCTGTTATTATGATGGGGAGCTGTTATAAAATATCGGTGCTGAAATTGGCGAAAGGGACAATGATTGATATGAACGTTGTGCTTGGTGGACGTGCAAAAGTTGGAAAAATTGTCACATTGGAGCAGAAACAGTGCTTGCAGGAGTTATTGAGCCGCCATCCAGCAGATCAGTGAGTTATTGAAAGATGACGTTGTTGTTGGAGCAAATGCAGTTGTGCTGAAGGCGTGAGGTAGGAAAAGGCTCGGTTGTCGCAGCTGGGGCATTGTTACGGAAAATGTGCCTGGAAGGTGTGGTTGTGGCTGGAACGCCTGCAAAATTATAAAAGGCGTGGATACGAAGACTGCTTCAAAAGACAGGTTAGTTGATGCATTGAGAAATATTGATATATATAAAAATCAGATAAAAAGACATTATAAAATTTTTACACAACTTTATAAGTGATCAGAATTTAGAAATGATAAAATATTTCATAAATAATAAATACCTTGATTTAAAAGGATAATTAGAGGAAAAATGAAAATTATTACTAATAGGAGCAATCTTAGTAACAGAGCAATTTCATTCGCTGATTCAAAAATCAGATTATGAAAATGCAGTAAAATTAGACGGGCAACAGATTGCAGAAGCTGCTAAAAGTTCTAGAAAGGATTGCAAAAAGGAACTGATACTTATGCACAAAAAGCAAAATCTTGAATTAGGAGCATATTATTTACAAAACAATGATGTAAATAAAAGCTAAACCTTATTTACAAGCTGCATGGAAATGGACAATCTACAACTCCTGAAGCTGTAGAAGCAGCAAGATTATTATATTTAGTAGAAATTCAACAAATAAAGCTGAGCTGAAAAATATATTCTTTGGACAGATGAAAAATCTGGAGGAGTGCAGATGTTACATCTAGTTTAATTATTTTCTATTTGACAATAACGAACAAGCAAAAGGAACAACAGATATAATAAAAACGGTACAATCTTCAGATAAAAACTTCGTAGCAAAGTAAATTATAACATCGGACAATATTGCTTAACAAACAATAAGGCAGCTAAACTAAACCATACTTACAAAAAGCTATACAGAGGCAACTGACCGTGTAAATAGAACAAATTTTAATAGCAGAAATCGCTTTATCTGACCCTACAAGCTGAAAAATACTTATTGAAAATGAATACTGCTGCAAAAAGTAAAAATGCACAAATTTTAGGAATGTTGGGAACTTTTATTTACAACAAAAATAATCTTACAAAAAGCGAAGAATATTTCAACAAAAACAATATCTGTAGAACCTAAAAATACAAGTGCAAAAGTATTATTGCTAGGTTACGAGAAACTCAAAATAACACTGCAAAATTAAATTCAATTTACAACCAATTAAAATCAGCTGCACCAAAAGAGCTAATAGACAAATTTGGAACTTATTTTTGCAAATATCATGACAACAGCTTTATCTGAAAAATATTTACAAAAAGCAATAAATGAAGATAAAGACAACAATGCAAAAAGTTATTTTTAGGACAAGTTTATGCAGGACAAGGTAAAAGATGAAAAGCAATTAAAAATTTTACAGAAAGCTGTAGTAAAGTAAATAGAACAACAGAAATTTTAAAAACAAGTTCAAGCAATGAAATAATTTTAATAAATAAAATCATATAATTAGGCAATACTCTCCTACTTTTAAATGTTGTGAGATAATTGCCTATAGAAATTTAATTTACATAAGGAAGTGAACAATAAAAACAAATAAAAATTACTAATATTAAGCTTGATTCTAAACAGTTTCACATTAAATGCCGCTAAAACAACTAACATATACTAATAAAAACGACTAACACAAATATTAATACAAACATATACGGTAAAATAGCAACATAAATAAACCAAATAACTCAAAATAGCAAAGCAAATAAGTAGAAATTATTATTCCCAAGGACTAAAACCTGGAGATACTATCGGATTAATTGCACCTACTAAAACTATGCTAACGACAACAGTGCCGCAGAAGTTGAATATTTGAAAGCCGTGGATTTAATGTCGTTTTATGGTCAATCATACTATTCTGATGGCATGGATTTGGAGGAACTGACAACGTTAGGGCAAAAAGATATAAATGATATGTTTTGCAAATCCAAATATTAATCAATTTTTGCTGTGCGTGGTGGATATGGTGGAATTAGAATAATAGATAAATTAAATTATGGTCGTAATTATCCTAAGGGTATTTCAGGATTTAGTGACAATACGACATTGTACTGCAGATTAACGAAAAACTGGACTTGTAACATTTCACGGTCCTATGGCAGAATAATTTGAAAAATATCCGTCTATTACTGAAAAATTCTTAACAAGACATTTATGAGTAACCAGCCATACAACCTGCTGAGATTTGAAAATACATATTCAATTATGAAAATGGACGTGGAAATGGAAAAAGTACTGGCGGAAACTTTGTCGTTAATAGTAGCAACTCTTGGAACAGATCACGAAATTATACAGATGGAAGAAAATATTGTATTGAAGAAGTAGACATGACAAGCTATCGTGTAGATAGAATGTTGCAACAATTAAAAGTGGCAGGGAAATTTGATAAGTTGCAAGGGAATTATGTATAGAAACTTTAAATCCAAACAGTCTGATCCGACAGATCATAGACTATTGATGAAGTTTTTATGACGATTTTTGGGAAATTAAACATTCCGATTATAAAGATTTCAAATCAGGACACGTAAAGACCTTTTATTGCAGTGCCAATTGGACAAAATGCAACGTGGATACTATAAAAAGCAGATGTAGTGAAAAATCAGCAAAATAAATCTATATAAAATTCAATTTCATATTTATATATATCAAATAATTTTACACTTGTTTTTAAAAACGATTTAGGAGTAAAATATAATGAAGAGAAAGAAGATAATAAAAACAGTCAGTTTCTTGAAATTAAATGATAATGTAAACTTTGGGAAGAGATGGTTTTGACCATCTCTTTTTTAAATCATTACTAGTTTACTGTATTTGTTATTTTCAAAACTCCATCCAAAATCACAATCGCGTACACCTCCAATACTGCTTTTCTCTCGGAACTATTATTGGATCATGCTTTACGCACTTCTAAAATATCATTTTGTTTTGTTTCAAGATTTTACAGTGTGCTTTTCAATTGAAGCTGTAGGCTTTGCCACCTTGAATGAAATTGGCATTCCAGTCGTTATTCCGCCTATAATTCCGCCATTTGTTGTTGTAAACGATTTTATATCCCCATTTTTCATCATAATACATTCATCCTTTGCTTCGTATCCTGTCATTTCCGTAATTCGAAGCCTGCTCCGTTCTATTCCCTTGTAGCTGGCACGAGAAAATCATTCTTGAAAGCTCGCTTTCCATTGATTCAAATACGGATCTCCTATTCCGCAGGAAGTCCTGTAACCATAAAGTTCACAATTCCACCAAGTGAAATTCTTTTCTTCTGAGTTTTTCCATGACCTTTTCAATCCACAATTTCCTCATTCAAGACAGGTAAAGTCATATTTCTAGTTGTCAATATTTTCCTGTAATATCACTTTCCACAAAATCCCTATCTTCAATATCTTCACTGATTTAATGTGTTGCCGCTATCAAAATCCTTTTCCTTTAAAAATTTGCTTTTGCAATCGCTTCCCAGCAAATACCAATGAAGCTGTATTCTCCAGAAAAATGCCCACTTCCACGAATATCGTTAAAAACCGTTATATCTGTAAATCCGCTCAATCTGCATGTCCTGGTCTTGGCTTTTCTTTTCAATTCGCTGTAATCTTTGAACGCTGGATCGAATTTCTAATAATCATTGCAAGTGGTGTTCCAGTTGTTTTTCCATCAGCCGCTCAAAATTTCAAATTCATCCTTTTCCTCTGGGCGTTGTCAGTTAGATCTTCATACGCTTTTCTTCTCATTTCCGCACTAATAAATTCCAAATCTAATTCTGTTCCTGCTGAATTCCGTCAATATTTATCCCTAATGCACTACCATGCGATTTCCCCAAAAATTGAAATTTTATAGTTTTTCAAAATTTGCTCCCATTTTCTCACTCCTTCGCTTTTATAAAAATCATAATTAAATAGATAGTTTTATTCTATCATTAATTTATTCTTCAGTATATCTTTCAATATTTTACAATACTCTAAAAAGTTATTTTTCTTTTTCACAATTTACAACCTTTTTTAAAAATATTACTATTTTGTTTGTAGATTTAAAATCCTATTTTCAGCTTTTATTAATCATTATAATTTTTAACTTTTGTTTTTCTTCTTTTGAAAAGTAAATTTATATAATTTACGAACCATTTCCACATATGATTTGTATATTTTTGTCCCAGTTCTCTTATTCAATACTATTTTTCAGCGTTCGGAATATCCTTATCAATTTACTCACAATAATATAAGGTTTCCAATCTTCTGTGTAAAATATCACTTTTTCCAGTAGAGTATACTGAGCAGTATTCAATCCAGCAGTTCCTGAACCTTTTATGTTCCGTCTTTATCACGACCAAACCATTTATTTTTAACTGTTCCACTTTTCCACGAGCTTGAGCAATTTCACGTCTTTGTTCAAAATAGCCATCTTTAAAGAGATGAGTCCACTTGATAACCATATTTCAAGTTGACATATGCGACCCTTTTGTCGATTCTCCCAGTTAATTCCAATACCTGGTTTTTGTATTATCATGAGTTGTCATTTTTATCAATTTTATTTTGCTCTTCAACAGAAAGATAAGGATCCCATTCATCATAAGCAATTTCAACTCCTGCAGCCTTAAAATATTCCTGAATCGTTTTCCACAAACTTGTTGCCATCAAATCATCCGCAGCTGTAGAACAAGTACATTGTCGTCTGAAATCATGTAATACCAAGTTCTGATAGTTCTTTTATCAAGTACAAATCCAGTGAACTACTCCCGCTTTTAGAAGCGGGAGCTTCTTGAGAAGTATCTGCTTTTGCTAGCCAAATATATCTACCAAGCTCTTTGGGTAGTTCCTACCCTGTCTTTTTTATTTTCTTAATATTCCAACATTGCTTTTCCAATGTTTTTTATATTCAGTGCCGCATTATAATCTCTATCAATTTCAATTCCACAGCACTCACATTTATAACTTCTTTCTGATAATTTCAGTTCCTCTTTAACGTTTCCACATTTACTGCAAGTTTTCGATGATGGAAACCACTTATCTATCTTCAAAAATTGTTTCCCTAAAAACATCAGTTTATACTCAAGCATTCTCAAAAACATTCCCCATCCATTATCTCCTACACTTTTCCCAAAATTTAATGCCTGGCTCATCCCTTTCATATTCAAATCCTCAACAACCACAGCATTATATTCTTCAGACAATTTTTTCGATAATTTATGTAGAAAATCTCTTCGACAATTTTTGATATACTCATGTAATTTTGATATTTTTCTCTTTTTGCTATACCAATTTTTAGAAAATTTCACTTTTCTTGATAATGATTTTTGTAATTTTTCAATTTTTCTCAACATCTTAAAAATATCTTGGATAATCAGCCCTTTGGTTTTCAGAACTGACAAATAATTCAGACATTGAAAAATCAAGTCCAATTACTTTATCATTACTTGGTATTTTTTTGAATTTCTTTTTCAAATTCTGTCAAAGACAGAAACATAGTAATTTCCATTACTGTTTGTCAGTGTTACCGACTTTATTCTGTAATTCTTTGGTATTTCTCTATGATATTTTCAATTTTACTCTTTTTCAATTTTGGCAAAAATCAAATATTTGTTTTCTTCAATTCGTATTGAATTATTCACACAATTTGTCGTATAACTTTTTAACATTATTCTTTTTAGATTTGAACTTTTGGAAACTTTGCTCTCTTTTGAAAAGAAAATTCGTAAACGATCGTTTTACATTCAATTGAGCATTTGAAAGTGCCAGACTGTCTACTTCTTTTCAAAAAGTGATTTTCACTTTTCAAACTAGCAGGTGTAATTATTTTATTTTTCCAGTTTCTTCATAAATTTTTATTCGCAGTGTACAAAAATTGTATTGTAGACAAAACGAACACATCCAAAAGTCTTGTTTATCAATAATTCCTGATCTTTATTTGGATAAATTCTGTATTTGAATGCTAAATTATATTTCATGAAAATTACACCTCCTTTTGATTTTTGAATATTATTTTTAATTATTTCTTTAGAAATTTTATACAAAAATTGTATCATAGACGTATCCTTTTTCAATTTTTTACAAAAAGCAATTCATCTCTTACTATAGAAAGCCTACGACTTCTTGCTATCTTTTTGTTAACATACACTTTCGTAGTTCCCGCTTCATTTCCCTTTCGTACCATCTCTATCAATTTCTATCGTTTTTCTCAAAACCATCTTTTTCTCGCTGTAAATCGCATAATCTGTAATCTCACAATCTATTTTTATCTACAGAACTCACCTTAATATCTTGATTATATTCAACAATAATTGCTGAAGTTTTTGCACTTCAAATCAACAAATCCATAGGATTTTATACCAACAATAGCATTATCAGCTGAAATTGATTTTTACTATTTTACTTTTTACTTGTAGTTTTTGCAACAGAAATTATACTAAATGTCATTCCTACTAAGAATAAAGCCATCAGTCCAAAATAGAATTTCTTTTTATAATTTAATTTCATGAATTTTCCTCCATTTTTATTTCTAAATTCTACTTCTCAACAACTTTCAATCTCTCCACCCATTTTCACAAAAGTCATCCCAGAAAATGCGGATAAGATTTTCTTACACTTTCAGCCTCTTCCAAAACAATCTCTTTTTCACATCGAGATGATGCAACTGCAAAGACATCGCAATTCTATGGTCATTCCAAGCACTCACCATAACTCCACCAGTAAATCCTTCTACACCTTGAATAATCAAGCTATCCCCTTTCTCAGCCACATTCGCACCAAGTTTATTAAGCTCAGTTTTTATTGAAGTAATTCTATCTGACTCCTTAATTCTAAGTCTTTCTCCATTAATAATTCGAGTCTCCCCTTCACTCAATGCAGCAAGCACAGTCAAAATCGGTGCAATATCAGGACATTGAGAAATATCAATCACAGTCCCTTTTGTTTTAGATGGCTTCACAATCACATAATCATCAAAAATCTCAAGATTTGCACCCATTCTTTGAACAATTTCTATTATTTCCCTGTCGCCCTGCAGCGAGTTCTTATTCACATGCAGGCATTTCACTTCATTATCCTTATTTGCAGAAATTATTCCAGCCACAATCCAGAACGCCACTTGCGAATAATCCCCCTCAACAGTATAATCAAACGGCTTATAAATCTGATTTCCCTTTATATCGAAACTCTTATAGTCATTGTTCACAATCTCAATTCCTGCCAGTTTCAATATTTCCAATGTCAAATCAATATATCCCTTAGATTCCAAATTCTTATTAATAGTCAGTTTTGAATCCCCGTCCAATAGTGGTAAGGCATACAAAAGTCCCGTAATAAACTGTGAACTTATATTCCCGTCAATTTCATAATTTCCTGCCTTCAATTTTCCATTTACTGTAAGCGGCAATTTTCCATTCTCATTTTTATAAAAAATTCCCTGTTTATCAAAAATCCTATAATATGAATCCAAAGGTCTGTCCACAAGTTTCCCTTTTCCATCGAAAATCAGTTCATTTTCACTTGTAATCCCAATTGGTATCAAAAATCTGATTGTAGACCCCGACTCATTACATTGTACATATTTATCTTTCGGAACAACTTTTCCCCTCATTTCCGATAATTTCAAGAGCACTTTCAAATCTTTTGATTTTCGCTCCCCAGTTTTCCATAATATCCGTTGTTGTTGTAATATCTACAGAAAACTTCAAATTATCAATCTTTGACTTCTTCCCGCTTTCAGCTAATGCCGCTGCAATTACCGCTCTATGCGAATAACTTTTAGATGGCGGGATTTCTATTTTTCCATTTAATGTACTTGGTTTTTATTTTTATTTTTCATAAATTTTTTTCTCCTTTTTTTATTCATTCTCCTTTAAAAATTTTTATCCTACTTCACCATCACAATTCAACTCTCCATTAATATTTCCACTTAACATAATAGCATGTCCAAGAAAAAATATGTCATTGTCATAATAAAATGCTGTAAAATCTCCATCAGCAGTTACCCATAAACCTTGCAAATAAATACAATTTCTAAATACTCTTTCAGGAATTATTTCTCTCTTCAATTCTTCAATTTCTTCCTCTGATAATTCAATCTCTGAATTTTCATGAATATTCTCAATAAATTCTTCCAATTCTTCTTCATCGTCAACACGAAGCCAATCCATAACTCCGTCTTTCCCATAATCACTTACCAAATCTTTCATTTTTGTGTCCCATTCTTCTTGATTGAGATACATAATTTTAAATTGTTCAATTACCCTTTTAATTTCTTCTACTTTTTTCTCTTCACTCCAATCACTCTCAATTCCACCATCAAAACTCACATCTATTTTTCTTCCAAGCCACTCAACTTCAGTTTCAAAATTCTTTATTTCCCCAAAAACTTCATCTATAATTGCTTTATACACACTAATCCTCCATTTTATTATTTTTTTTATTTCATAAAATTAAAATTATCCTATAATATCCACTTCACCTGTAAATTCTCCCACTAACATTTCCCCATTAAATCAATCCAATGCCCTGCAAAAAAATACTTCATCATCATAATAGTACACCGTAAAAATCTCCATTAGAAGTTATATGCAAACCCTTTCTAAAGATAAATTCCCATTTTTTTAAAAACTTCTTTTGAAACTTTCAGTTCTTTTAACTCTTCCTTTTCTTTTTTTCCGTAAATTTAGAATTTGAATTTTTTTCAAGTATTTCTATCATTTCATCCACATCTTCCTCATCTACTGAAGAAAAACCAATCTTCTGCTAACCAATGCAAATCTTCCACAATTCTATCCCTTATTCTCTCATCCCATTCTTTTTGATTAAGATACATAATTTTAAATTGTTCAATTGCTCCTTTAACTTCTTCTACTTTTTCTCTTCACTCCAATTATGCCCAATTCCACCATCAAAACTCACACCTATTTTTTTCTTCCCAAGCCACTCAACTTCAGTTTCAAAATTTTTTTATTTCTCCAAAAAAATTTCATCTTTTAATAATTTTATTATCCATCTCATTCCTCCATTTTATTCTTTTTTTAATTCAAGATTTTAATAACTTTATCAGACAATGTCTGACGAATTCCATTTTTGAATACACTATATCAAAAATCTAATTTCCTCTTAATTTCTCCTTACTCATCTGTTCTCTTTTTTCTCAGCTTTTATAAAAGCAACTACAGATACAATCGCAACTAAAATTATCCAAGTCCAATCTGTATATTTCACTACTTATTTTAAAAATTCCATCCACGAATAAGATAAACCTTCTAAAAATGGTAATTTTTGCTCTTTTCTCAAATAATAAGCTACCAAAACTACATCAATAAAAGTATACTGCAAATCATAGAAAAATTGTAATCACAGGAATTCCTTTTGTAATATCCCTCATTGGTAAAGCTTTCATATTTTGGATTTAATAAATTTTCTATTTTTAGCATTTGCTCCAAATTTACTTTGACGTATAGGTTTGCAGATACATTTTACTTTCTGTCTCTGTCTTTTTAATTTTTATTCCAAATATCCATCCAAAAACTATAAAAATATATTATAGAAATTATTTTATATCCTAAAAAAATCATCGAAAATCCCTAAGCAAATCATAACTGCAACAATAGAGACTTAAACCCTAGCAAATAAAATTCCATTTAAATACTCTCTTTCATAAATAATCCCTTTTCATCTAATTTTTATTCAGTTTTCTCTATTAAAAAGACTAACAGATTTTCACAGAAAAATCTCCATTTCATTCAAAAGCTAAAAATAATACATCTTTTAAATCTTTTCACATAAATTACACCCATCTGTCACTCCAACTTTATAATTTTTCCATTCATAAACTTCATCATCAAATGTAATATTTTCTTTTGAAAACTTTTATTTTCTTTAAATTATCAAAATTTTCAATTTGCTTCTTGTCTGAGAAAAAGACTGAAACTTTAATTTATGTGATTTTCTAAATGAAATTCCTCCATTTCTCCATTTTCAATCTTTTTCTAATGCACTTGGATAATTCTGTTTTACGAAAATCTTCTCTGAAATAAATCAAAAAGCATCTTTCTTATACCCACCTGCATTGATTTTTTCCCATTTTCCTTCGTTAGATTTGAAAAAAATGGCTGTAAATGTATTTCCCACCATGTATATCTTCCTTTGAAAGAAAAATATTGCAAAATTTTTATAATAATTTTTCATTTTTCCTACACTAAAACCATCATCATAAAAATAAATATTTGGATATTTCTTTTTATAATACGAAAATACAAAGAAATCTACTATACCTAATATAATTAATAAAACTATAAAAATCACTAACAGTAGAAATATAAAAATTTCTGCTAATTTCAACAGTAAAATAATAAAACTACTCCTATATTTAATACCAGCAAAAGAAATTAAGATCTTTGCTGAATTAAAAATTATTTTTTAACCAGTTCGCCTTTTTCCACTTTTTAAAAATTTTTCCTGTAACATATTTTTTTCACTCCTTCACTATTTTCAAATAGGTCAGACACTGTCTGACCTTTTCAATTTTCCTTTAATCTCACTTCTCATTTTTACAATTTTCAAAACTTTACTCAAAATCTCCTTTTCCCCAATCTTCATAATCTCAACTTCCCAATTTCCTTTCAGAAATTACAAAATTAATTCCATCACTCGTACTTTTCTTATCCCTTTTTCATAATCTTCAGAAATCTATCTTTCGGATATTCAATCTCAGTCGGTAAATTCAATGCTTTCAACAGTTTCTCAATTTTTAAAGATTCATCCTTTCTTTTAGTAAATCCCTTTTTCTCTCCAATTTTTGTAATGTCCACCATTCCAGCAGAAATTGCTTCTCCATGTGAATATTTTCTCATAATTTGTAAACTGCTCTATCGCATGTCCGATAGTATGCCCAAAATTCAATATCATTCTCAAAGTTACTTTCCTTCTCATCTTTTTCCACAACTTCCTTCTTTATCTCACAAGAACGGTAAACAAAGCTCATTCACATACTTTCATCAAATGTTCACGTAATTTTCTTTTATAATTTTCATCATCTTGCAAAACCACAACTTTTCCATATTTCCCACAAGTCTGTCAAAAAACTTTCTTATCATAAATACATCCATATTTCACAATTTCCCCAAATCCATCGTAAAAATATCTGTCTGTCAATGTATTTCAAAAAATAATTATCGAATTAAAACAAGTTTTCGGCTGATGAAATGCCCCTAACAAGATTTTTCCCTCAGGCAGAGTCAACTCGACTTTTCCACCAACTGCTGTCAACCTGTGAAACAATCGTCGTGGGTATCTGTATAAATCTAATCCCACGCATATAACTAGGGCAGCTGCAAATCCAGCAATATCTCAACAACTCCGCCACCAAATGCTACAACCATATCTTTTCTTGTAAGCCCTGCATTTACCATTGCAGAATAAATTTCAGGCATTATTCCAATATGTTTATTTTTTCTCCAGCTTTTAGTACATAAACCGTGTAATCAAATCCACCAAACATTTTTCATAAATAGTTTTTATAAATTTCGTTCACATTCGAGTCAGTTATAACAAATAATTTTTCCATTATAAATTTCTTTTATATATTTTGGAAAAATCTTTCATAATTTTTCCCCAATTATAATATCATAGAATTTTTCCCCAATCCCAACATTCAATATTTTCATAATTTTCTCCATCCTCTTTTTGATAAATAATTATTAATCAAAATATGTCAAATAAATTCTTGAAAACGAATTATTTATGTTAAAAATATAGCAAAAACCACTAAATTCAAACATTTAAAATGATTTTACTATATAAATTTTTATTTTCAAATTATATCTTTTTCAAGTTCCCTTTTTATATAAACCACTGAAACTCTTCTTTTAACATATCCATTATAATCCATCAAAGTTTTTGCCCATAATCTCAAACTGCTTTACGCAATCTTCCAGCTTCCTTAAAACCAACTTTTTGTATAGATTGTAAGCTGGTTCATTATACTCAAAATACATTAGCGATATATTTCTCAGATTTAAAAATGAAAAACCATAATCGAGTATTAACTTTAGAGCTTCAGTTCCATAACCTTTTTCTCTGATATTTGGGATTTTGACGAGAACTCCCAACGCACCATTTCTGTTTATAATATCTAACGAATTAAATCCAATATTTCCCAGAAGCTCGTCATTTTCAAGTAGTCTAACAGCAAACATTTTTTTCTTTTTTACTGAAATTAAAAATTCCTTTTCACTTTCAAAATCTATAATATTTGTATAGGAAAGATAACTCAAACCAACCGAAACTTTTATATTATTAACCATTTCAGCATATTACTCAACATCATCAAGAAATTGGCGAAAGATAAACGTTATCTCCCTATCAATTTTTCAAATACTTTTTTCTCAGAATTATTTTCCATTTTATTCCTCCCAAATTAATCTCTCTTAATCAATTTTTCCATCGTTTTGTTGAAATTATAAATTTTTCCTTTAAAGTTCCTAAATCATTACTGTTTAAAGCTTCTTTTTATTATATCTAGTTCTCTTTCAAACTGCTGTATCATTTTCAAAAAGATTCTTTTGATTTCCCATAAAAAGTTCTGCCTACAAATCCTCGTTTATTTTTCGCAATCCTTGTTAAATCCCGATAAGAATCCCAATCAAATCGGTTTGTATCGTACTTTTCACTATCACTGTTTACAAGCGAAACTGCAATTGCGTGGGTAAGCTGGCTCGTAAACGCAATAATCTCATCGTGTTCCTGTGCCGTAAGAAAACTGAGCTTTCTTAAAGCCCATACATTTTAATTTCTGAGAGCAATTCTAGATTTTTCTCATCCTAATAATTATATAATTTGCATCTTTAAACACTCTTATCTGCAAAATCAATCCCACGTTTCTCGTCCTGCCATAGGGATGTCCAAAAATAAAGTCAATGTTTCTTCACTCTTCTCAATAATCGGATCAATATCATATAATTTTCTCTTTAATTCCAACAACATCAGTAATTATCGCATTTTCCTTTAAAATAATTAATATTATTCACAAAAAGAAACGACTTCATCAAGTTTGGATAAAGAGGTAATCTACAAAATCTGACTTTTCCAAAGGATCTTAGTTTCAAAAACCTTTATTTATCATATTTTTCTCTTCTGCCCTTTTTATCGTTTCCTCATCAATATCAATCCCATAAACAGTTTTAATGCCCATTTCTTTAAAACTTTGTGCCAGCTGTCTCAATTACTCCGAGTCCACTATTGTTACCGTTAGAATTTTTCTATCAAAATAATAGATACCCCTTTTATTAATTAAAAAGTTTATATAATTTCACGTAATTCATTTTTATCTATTACATTATCCATTGATAATCTTCATCTTGTCTGAATAACCTGACACTGTCGTACCAGGGACTGTCTTCTCTGTCCAGTAGCCATCTGAAGTCAGGATGGCTAAGCAAGCATAATCCAAAGTAGGTTTTCCCTAAAGCACCAGCAAGATGGGCAGCTGAAGTATCTACGGTAATAACTAAATCCATTTGACTTATTAATGCTGCCGTATCAGAAAAATCTTCAATTCTGTGCATCCCAAAAAGTATAAATTTTAACTTTCTCTCAGCTTGTCTATCTTCTTCGGTTATACCCTTTTGTAAACAATGAAATTTTTGCATCAAGTGAAAATAATTTTTATTTTTCAAAAGGAACATTTCTAAATCTACTTTTTTGTTCTGAATCACGATCCAAAAATATCCTATTTTCTTTTCTTAGTGGCTCTTAACTCCATTTTTCTTCAAATTGAGGTGGAACATCTATATTTTTGCCTTATAGTGGTATTTTATCAATACCATCTATTTGCAAGCAATGTGGCAAACTCATTGAGCATAGTATTTTAAAATCTGGCGTTATTTTTGCACCATGTTTTCAAAATTTCTATATCTAGTTATATCTCAACAAACTATCTAATTCAACTTTATTTAATACTGAAATATGTATTCCTCTATTTTTAATTCCAAAACAAATCTAAAATTGAATATTATCCCCTAATCCTTGTTCTGCATAAACAATAATTTGTTATCTTCTGTATTTTTCACCATTCCAATAAGGTAATCAATTTCCTTGTCTTTTTCTAAAAATCATTATTATCTATTACTCATTCCTCGACGCCACTCTATAAATACTGCCATCCTCTCTTAATCTTCTAATCTTAACATTATTAAAAGCTTTTATTTAACCAGCCTCTATGCAAATTTGGAGACATGCAGTAACCACATTCAAATCATTAAGTGCCGGTTGATACAATCCTAGCGCCTCTAATACTACCGAACGATTTCCATAGCCACTTAATTCCTCTGGATATTCAATATATAATCATCAAATTTCTTTAATAATTCCAACATTTCCTGTCTTGTTATCATTTCTTCCGTCTTTAACTTTAATTCCTCACCAATCTTTTATTTTAATACTTCTCTTTCATTCAGTTCCAAAACTACAAATTATCCTTTCTATTTATAAAAATTATTTAAAACTCTTTCCCAACACATTTGCAATCTTCTCACTTCTGCATTAAATCATCAAACACCTCAAATTTCAATGATTGAGGCCCATCTGATAATGCCTTATCTGGTTCAGGATGTACTTCTACCATCAGCCCATCTGCCCAGCAATTCCTGCATGCAAACGCGGTTTTTACCATCCAGTATTTTTCCAGTTGCATGCGCTGAATCTACAATTATTGGCAAATGTGTCAATCTTTTTGATCATAGGCACTGCACTTAAGTCCAATACGTTTCTGTAGGCCGTTTCATAAGTTCTAATCCCTCTTTCACAAGAACTACATTTTTCATTTCCACCAGCTAAAATATATTCTGCCGACATTAACCATTCTTCGATTGTTGCATCAATCCCTCTTTTCAGTGGGACTGGAATATTTGTTTTTCCCAACTTCTTTTCAGCAAATCAAAATTTTGCATATTTCTCGCACCTAACTGAATCTATCAAGATGTGGTCAAATTCGTGCAATTGAGCGATTGACATAACTTCACATATTATTGGAGTCCTGTTTCCTCTTTGCTTTTTCATTAATTCAATACTTCCATTCCTAATCCTTGAAAGCATAAGGCGAGTTCTCAGTTTTACAACTCCACCTCTTAAAATATTTGCTCCAGCCGCTTTTGCAGCTTTTGCCGTATCAATTATCTGTTTTTCATTTTCTACTGAACAAGGTCCTGCCATCATTACAAGACTCTTTCCACCAATTTCAACATTTCCGACTTTTTACAATAGTGTTTTCTGGTTTAAATTTTCTACTTGCTCTTTTATAAGGCTCTTGTACTCTTTGTACATCCAGCACATAATCTAACGCCTGAATATGTTTTATATCAATTGTGCTAATATCTCCAACTAATCCTAAAATTGAATATTCTTTGCCAGCAATCAATTTAACGCTTACGTTATTTTTCCGTTTCAGTCTATTTATCAATTTTTCTAAGATTTTTCACTTATTCACTACGTCTACTTTAATAATCATCATTTTTCTCCTATTCCATTTTCATTACCTAATTATAAAACGATTTCACTGCACATTTTAAATTAACCTACAATTACAGCCGTTCCGCTGCAAGTTACCATAAAGCATTCCATTATCTGCTCCCAGCACTTCATAGTCCATTTTACACCAATAATACTATGTTGCTCCAAGACCTGCTGCTCTAGTTTTCATTTCTTCAAGAGCATTGGTTCTAGCTGCCAAGAGTTCATCTTCATATCCTTTTGATCTTCCTCCAAAAATATTTCTTAAATTTGTCTCTAAATCCTTAAACATATTAATTCCTGAAATAACCTCTCAAATACAATCCCTTTGTATTCCACAACTTTCTTATCCTGAATTTCATTTGTAGTTGTAATAACCATTTTCCTACCTCTTTTTCCTTTTCCTGAATTTATGTAAAGCTCTCTTAAAAATAACTTTTGGAGAGGATAAAATTTAAATATTTATACATAACATTTATTTCTATATTTTACGATACTCTTTAATAGTCTATTTACTACAGTCAAAATTTATAAAAATTACTCCAAATAAAGCCAAAATTATAAAATTTTTATATTATTCTAAGGTAATCATTATATTCAAACCTCTATATCCAGTAATTATAATTAATTAACTTTAAAAATCATCTAATTTTATTCAAAATTTTTAAAATTAGTTAACTATAAGTTTCTATTCTTTTTGTAAATCTTTCAAATCTTCAACATCTACTAATGTTTCTAAACTACTAAACTACTGTATCTTTTTCCAATTGAAATTAATTTCTTCTATCCTACTATCCTACTAATTATTTTCATATATATAACAAATATTAAATACATTGTCAACTATTAAAATTTATTAGACAGAGTATAAGGGGCAGTCGTTAAATACGACAACAAATCTTTTTGACTGCTTTTTAAAAATATTTTGCTGTGATATTTCTTTCAAAACTTCCTAAGCGGACATTCTCCTCTTCACAAATGTGGCATATTTGTGCTTTTTCCTGTTTCATTAATAATTTCTGGCAAGCATTCCATCTCTATTACCTTTTCTAGTGAACTCGTTCTTTTTGCCGCTAAAGTACAATTCATACGCCTTTTCCTGTTTTTCCATGGTTTGCAAAAAGGTGTGATATAATGCTCTGCCTTTTATCTTCGCTTGAAAAACGCTTTCGGCCTGTGACAAAAATCTTGAGCATTCGTGGGACACAAGGGCTTCCGTCCTTGAGCCTATCCTCTTCAGTATATATCCTTCTTATCTTCTCATACTGGTTAAGCAGCATCTTCATCTGCTCCTTTCTTCTCTGGCTCACATTCTCCTTTTCCTTGAAATTCTCATAAAAATTTTTCAAGTTCTTTAAAAATCGTCTCCTTTAGCCATTTGTAAAGGTTTTTGATATTTCCTTGTCCTTTTTAGAAATTTCAATGCTGGTCTACTAAATGGAACTTGTCATAAATGTGTATTGACTTGTAAATTCAAGCTCTCTTACAAGCTGTCTATCATATTCCCCCATCAGAGTTCACAATCAGCTTCTTCTTATTCATGTTGTCATCTTTTTCAAGATAGTTAAGTACATACTCGACACTTCCTCAAGCGATACGGATGTAGGAAACATTATTGTGTGCTTGTCAATAAGTTTGTTTCTGTCCTACAAATTTCCTCAATTCCACGATGTATTGAAACCAACCTCATATGTTTTTACTTCTTCTACACTTCATATGATCTTCATCAATCTCCATATATACTGGCGAATTGTCATCTCTCAAAATCTTTCAATATCAAGTTTCGGCATTTGAAAGAATTGACAAGATTATACCTGGTAGCCCTTGAAACACCGTGAGTTTTTGCAAGAAATGAAGCTGTAGTATATTGATACTCAAAAGTATAGTAAAAATCATCTCTTCAGAAAAGCTGTCTATACCGCTTAAGTCCAATTTTTCATCAATATAGTAGTGAGATGCCTGTTTTTGTTTACATATTTTCGACGTTCAAAAGTTACATCCCAGAAAGGCGGTGATAACGAGTTCTTTTAACAAATCCTTTGCTTTTAAACTTATTTTTCTTTCGTTGGATATGAAAGAAGTAATCATCAACTCTTTGACGATAAACTCTAAACAGCGTTTCAAAAGCTTTTTGTGACAAAACAGCAAGCTGCTGCTCAAAACGGAAGCCTGATATTTTTAAAAAGTCTTTCAAGTGAAGAAAATCTGATATTCTAATCATAGGGGAACCACCTTTCAATAAGTTGCGATTATGTTGCAGCTGGTTTCCTCTTTGTTAATTCGAAATTTAATTAAATTTATTTTGCCTCTATTTTTACTCTGTCAATTTATTAAGACAA
>BNJU01003569.1_pt1 | contig 44159 bp, 41 predicted proteins | sample 8539281 | NCBI WGS metagenome assembly BNJU01 (sample SAMD00202456, study PRJDB9452) | human saliva metagenome | isolation source: human saliva | place: Japan
ATATATTTGTATCATATGATATGATATAAAAATATAAGGAGGAATATATGAGGTTAGCTAAAAAAATAGCTGTTTTCGGAACTATTTTATTATGTTCACTTTTATCAAAACCTGCTTATGCTGCAAATAAAACTATTAGCTCAGTCACGATAAAAAGTAAATTCGGATTTGAGTATAGGAGATCGTACAGATAATCTAAGTATAAACTACGGAAGTAGCTCAGGCGGAGATATAAATGTATATACTACATCCGACAGATTCAATATAGCGGATGCCGAGATTACAAGCGGAAGAAGCAGCTCTGAACATAGGTGATGAAGTAAAGATGAAAATCACTTTGGAAGCAAACAGCGACTATTCATTTAAGGAACATATTCATCTTCAAATATATCTGTGAACGGTGGAAAGTTTTCTTTCTTCATCCAAGAAAAACGGTGATTTGGTAGTAAATATCAAGTTAAATCCATTAAAGGAACTTATGAAGCCCCTGAGGATGTAGAGTGGAAGGACAGCAGTATAGGTATTGCCAAAGTGGGATGAACCATCTGAGACTTCAGGATACTATGAACTTATACTGTTGCGTGGAAGTACACAGGTTACAAGAGTTGAAAACTACAAAGGGCAGCAACTATAATTTCAGAAACGATATGACTCAAAAGGGTACATATAAGTTCAGAATCAGAACTGTTTCACATGGAGACAAGGACTATGGAAGACATTCCGAGTGGATTACTTCAGATGAATTCTATCTGGATGCTTCAAATGTCTCAACAGGAAATAACAATGTAACAACTCAGGTTGGAAAGCGGCATAGGCTGGAATAAATCGGGAGATACATGGTATTTCAGATTCCTGACGGAAGTCTTAAGACAAACGGATGGGAATATATTGCCGATAAATGGTATCTCTTTGATGATGCAGGAAGAATGCTTACAGGTTGGCAGAAGGTCGAAGGAGAGTATTACTATATGAATTCCTACGGATATATGACAACAGGTTGGCAGCAGTCAAACGGTAAGTGGTATTACATGAATGCTGAGGTTCCAAGAGGTAAGATGCTAAGCAATACATGGCTTCACAGCAGTGACGGAAAGTATTACTACCTTGACAGCAACGGTGCTATGTGTGAGGGATGGACACAGATCAGCGGAAACTGGTACTATTTCTATCCGGGCTCAGGATATATGGCTACAAATACAACAGTTGATTCATTCAGACTCGGCGCAAACGGTGCATGGGTAAGATAAGTATAAAAAGAGGAAGGGATTACCCTTCCTTTTTATAATTCTCTAAAATGAAATTCTTTATTTCCGTTTGCATAGTCTGCAACTATATCGCCGTTTCCATAGAGCTTGTATTTGTAAGTACAAAGACCTTCAAGACCTACAGGACCTCTGGCATGAAGCTTTCCGGTACTGATACCCACCTCGGCTCCGAAACCGTATCTGAATCCGTCGGCAAATCTTGTGGAACAGTTCTTATATACATTTGCGGAATCAACCCTGCTCATAAAATAATCTGCATTGGCATCTATATTTGTAAGTATGGCATCTGTATGATGTGAACCGTATGTATTTATATGATTAATTGCTTCATCAATACTCTTTACAGGTTTTACATTGATAGTCTTTTCAAGATATTCCGTATGGAAAGACTCATCATTGGCAACATTTGCATTATCAAAATATGATAAGACCTCTTTATCGGCATATACTTTAATGCCTGCCGTCATAAAGGCTTTATTTAGTTCCGGTAAAAGCTTTGTAAACCGCTCTTTCATGAACCAACAAAGTCTCTGTAGTATTACATGCGGAAGGGTACTGAGTCTTTGCATCTATCAAAATCTTTACAGACTTTTCAAGGTCAAAGTCCTCATCCACATATGTATGACATACACCGTCAGCATGTCCCATAACAGGAATATTTGTATTGTCCATAATATATTTTACAAATGAATTTGAACCTCTTGGTATAAGTAGGTCCACATATTCACTACATCCAAGCAGCTCACCTACATCACTTCTGGCTTCAAGCTGTATAAGTATATTCTCAGGGAGAGCAGCTTGCAAAACGCCTCTTTTATACTTTCAAAAAGTGCCCTGTTTGTAAGCTTGGCTTCACTTCCGCCTTTAAGTATGGCTGCATTTCCGCTTTTTATACATAGAGAAGCAATCTGAACAAGGGCATCAGGTCTTGCCTCAAAGATAACTCCTATAACACCTATCGGGTGTTGTGGTTCTGGTAAGTGTAAGTCCGGCATCAAGCTCTCTTTTTAATGTAATCTTTCCTATAGGATCTTCCATCTTTATAAGATCATTGATACCTGCTATAACCGTATCCATCTTATGCTCGTCAAACAAAAAGTCTTGAAAAGTATGGAAGAGGATATATTTTCAGCCTTGCATTTTCAATATCCTTTTGATTTTCCAAGAGTATATGTTCTCTGTTTTTGTTTAAATTATTTATAATATTTTGAAGACAGTTATTTTCTCATCTCATTGCTGCTTGCCATAAGAATAAAAACTGTCCGCTTTCACTTTTTGCAATCTCTTTCATAAATCTCCTTAAATGCTCAATCTATAATTAAGATATATTAATTAATAAATAATTGCAAAGCAATTTATTTGAAAAATAAATTGTATAAGAAACATATAAAGTATTGTTCCTGCAGAGATGGAAAGAATCATCTGCCTTTTTCCAAAAATGTAATATTACAATAACCGCAATGCTTATGGCTTCAGGCAAAAGCATGGAACTCATTAAATATTGATACATCTTTAAGAGAATATACCACTAAAAGTCCGAGTACGGCTGCCGGCAAAACCTTGCCCAGATACTTTATATATGAAGGAGTTTCTTTGTTTGCCGGAAAAAAACTATAAAGGGTAAAAAAATCTGGTTATCATTGTGGCAAATGCCACTATTAATATTATTATAAGCTGTTGTATTTTACTCATGTTTTTCCAATCTCCCTCTAAGTAATGTAAGTACACTAAGTATTATAATCATTGAAGGAATGATAAAGTTTGTACCTTTAAAAAAATTATCAGACATATAAACGAAATAAAAAGTCCGATAACAGATGCGCTGTGATCCTTTTTCTTTAAGCCAATTTTTCAGGAATATAACCACAAAGAGTGCAGTCATAACAAATTCTATTCCTTTGGTATCAAAGGGGATGAAGCTTCCGAATATTCCGCCTATAGTGGCACCTGCTACCCAATATATCTGGTTTAACAGGGTTACAAAGAACATAAACCAGCCCTTGTCAATGTCTTTTGGAACATCTACCGTGGCATTAATTGAGAAGGACTCATCACACATGCCGTAAATTAAATAAAGTTTCTTCCATCCCGGAATATTATATTTTTCAAGCATTGAAAGCCCGTAGAATAAATGTCTTGCATTTATCATAAGCGTAAGGAAGAAGATGTTTACAGGATCAAAGCTCCCAAGTAACCACGAAACGGTAGCAAACTCCACAGAGCCTGCAAATATGATAAAACTCATAAACATCGGATAGTAAAATTTAAAACCGGATTGATTCATATATATGCCATAGGCAATACCTAAGAATAAAAATCCGCCAAAATAGGGATTGTATTTGGAAATGCCACAAAGAAAGCGGCTTTTTATCTTTTTTTAGAAACCATAAAAACTCCTTGTAAAATTAAATCAAGATACAAGTTTACTACCCGAATATAAAAATCAATAAAAATGTATACCCAGCATGATACAGGGTATACATATAAAAGACATTTTATTTCTTCAAACACTCAACAATCTTGTCAGCCATTGCAACTGCATCGGCGTATTGATCCTCTGTAAGAAGAGATTTGATGCTGATTGTTTCCTCGGCAATATTTACCTTCTTTAACTGACCTATAATCTCACGCATGCTCTTGCCTGCAGTAAGAGCCCATGAACCGTTTCTCAACCACGAAAACATCTCTGTTTCTGGAAGTTATGTGCAACAAGGTCCATAAGGAAGTTTTCCATAGGAGTGAAAAGTCCGCCATTGTAAGAAGATGATGCAAATACAAGTACCTTTGCTCTGAAAGCTTCTGAAAGGAGGTAAGATACATCAATTGATGAAATATCAAGAACCTTTGTATTTCTGATACCTCTTTGTGCTACGAGAGTGGCAAGTAATGTTGAAAATTCTTCTGTATGTCCGTAAACGGAACCTGAGAAGATAACCACCTCATCATCCTCAGGAGAGTATGAACCCCAGGTCTGATACTTTTTGAAACATGCAAGGATATCTTCTTTTTCTTCTATAAATAGGTCCGTAAGTGAACAGATAAGCTCTATATCCAAATCGGCAAGCTTCTTTAAGATATTTAATACCTGTAATCCGAACTTTCCTACAATATTTGCATAATATCTTCTGGATTCCGGATACCACTCGCATTCATAATTCAACTCATCTGCGAATATATTTCCTGAGAGTGCACCGAAGCAACCGAAAGCATCTGAAGAGAAGAGTGCTTTTGATTTCTCATCATACACCATCATTACCTCAGGCCAGTGAACCATGGGAGCAAAATAAAATTTAAATGTATGCTCGCCTGTGCTTAATGTGTCGCCTTCTTTTACTTCCAAGAATCTGTGATCCAAAGAGAAGTCAAAGAACTGACCGATCATTGTCTTAATCTTTGCATTACCTACTATCATCATTTCAGGGTGCATATTTAAAAGATCGCCCAAAGTAGCCGCATGGTCAGGCTCCATATGTGTTATTACTACGTAGTCAAGGGGTCTGTCACCAAGTGTTGCCTTTAAGTTCTCAAAGAATACTCCCTCTACAGATCTGTCAACAGAGTCAAAGAGTATAGTTTTTCATCCAATATAACATATGAGTTGTAAGCCATTCCGTTCGGAATAGGATAGGCATTCTCAAAAAGTCTCTGCCTTCTGTCACTTCCACCTACATAATATAAATTGTCCTTAATACATTGTTCCTGATGCATAATTCCTCCATATACATTTGCATAGATAAAGCAGTCGAAGCTACTATATTATTAAATAACTTATTCTTACTGTTTTACAACTAATAGTATAATGCAAAAAGTTTATATTTGCAAGATTTTTTATATAATACAATTTTATAAAGTTTTTATTTTGCTGTGGGTTTTGTGGATTTAATGACTGTAAAAACAAATTTTGACGAAAAATAGGCGGAATATTGTATACAAGATTTTGTTAAAAATCACTATTATCATCTTTTTAGTAAGAAAATATCAAAAATCAATGTAAAAGGTAAATAATTTTCTTTTTATGCTTTTGCTATATTATATGAATATGGTATAATGGTGAGCGGAAAATACAGGAAAATACATATGGAGGTTTTTACGTATGGCAAATAAGTGGGTATACCTTTTTACAGAAGGTAACGCAACAATGAGAAATCTTTTGGGTGGTAAAGGGTGCAAACCTTGCAGAGATGACAAATCTCGGTTTACCTGTACCTCAGGGATTCACAATCACAACAGAGGCATGTACTCAGTACTATGAGGACGGCGAGAAGATAAATGATGAGATCATGGGTCAAATCATGGAGAATATTACTAAGATGGAAGAAATCACAGGAAAGAAATTCGGTGATAAGGAAAATCCACTCTTAGTTTCAGTTCGTTCAGGTGCAAGAGCATCTATGCCGGGTATGATGGATACAATTCTTAACCTCGGTCTTAACGAAGAGGTTGTAGAGGTTCTGGCTGCAAAGTCAGGTAACCCAAGATGGGCTTATGACTGCTACAGAAGATTTATCCAGATGTTCTCAGACGTAGTTATGGAAGTTGGTAAGAAGTATTTTGAGGTTCTTATCGACCAGATGAAAGAGAAAAAGGGAGTTACACAGGACGTTGACCTTACAGCTGAAGATTTGAAGGAACTTGCAAATCAGTTCAAGGCTGAGTATAAGTCAAAAATCGGTTCAGATTTCCCTTCAGATCCTAAGGAACAGCTTATGGCTGCCGTTAAGGCCGTATTCCGTTCATGGGATAACCCACGTGCAAATGTATATCGTCGTGACAATGATATTCCATATTCATGGGGTACAGCAGTTAACGTACAGATGATGGCATTCGGTAACATGGGTGATACATCAGGTACAGGTGTTGCATTTACAAGAGATCCTGCTACAGGTGAGAAGAAGCTCATGGGTGAGTTCCTTATGAACGCTCAGGGTGAGGACGTTGTTGCAGGTGTTCGTACACCACAGCATATCGATCAGTTGAAGGAAGTAATGCCTGACGTTTATAACGAGTTCGTTGAGATCTGCCATAAGCTTGAGGATCATTACAGAGATATGCAGGATATGGAGTTTACTATCGAGGATAGAAAGCTTTACATGTTGCAGACAAGAAACGGTAAGAGAACAGCATTTGCCGCACTTAAGATTGCATGTGACCTTGTAGATGAGGGTATGATTGACGAGGCTAAGGCTGTATCAATGATCGAGCCTAGAAACCTTGATACACTTCTTCACCCTACATTTGATACAGAGGCTGTTAAGAAGGCTACACCTATCGGTAAGGGTCTTGCCGCTTCACCGGGTGCTGCAAGCGGACAGATCGTATTTACAGCAGAGGATGCTCAAGACATGGGCTGATGCAGGTAAGAAGGTTGTTCTTGTAAGACTTGAGACATCACCTGAGGATATCGAGGGTATGAAGGCTTCACAGGGTATCCTTACAGTTCGTGGCGGTATGACATCACACGCAGCCGTTGTTGCTCGTGGTATGGGTACTTGCTGTGTATCAGGTCTTTCAGAGATTATTATGGATGAAGAGAACAAGAAGTTCGAACTCGGCGGAAAGACATTCCACGAGGGAGATGTTATCTCATTCGACGGTACAACAGGAAATGTTTATGACGGTGCTATCCCAACTCAGGAAGCTCAGATCGCAGGTGAGTTCGGAAGAATCATGGGATGGGCTGATAAGTATAGAAGACTTAAAGTTCGTACAAACGCAGATACACCTGAGGATGCAAGAAAAGCAAGAGAGCTTGGTGCAGAGGGTATCGGACTTTGCCGTACAGAGCATATGTTCTTTGAGGGCGACAGAATTGACGCATTCAGAGAGATGATCTGTTCAGATACAGTAGAAGAGAGAGAGAAAGCTCTTGATAAGATTTTACCTGTACAGCAGGGAGATTTCGAGAAGCTTTACGAGGCACTTGAGGGTAACCCTGTTACAATCAGATTCCTTGATCCGCCACTTCATGAGTTCGTTCCTACAGAGGAATCTGAGATTGAGAAGCTTGCAAAGACTCAGGGCAAGAGCGTAGCACAGATTAAGGCTATCATCGCTTCACTTCACGAGTTCAACCCGATGATGGGACACAGAGGACTTCGTCTTGCAGTAACATATCCTGAGATTGCAGTAATGCAGACAAAGGCTGTTATCAGAGCGGCTATCAATGTAGCTAAGGCTCATCCTGATTGGAACCTTAAGCCTGAGATTATGATTCCGCTTTCATCTGACGCTAAGGAGCTTAAGTACGTTAAGGATATCGTTGTTAAGACAGCAGATGAGGAGATTGCGGCAGCAGGATCAAACATCAAGTATGAAGTTGGTACAATGATTGAGATCCCAAGAGCATGTCTTACAGCTGATGAGATTGCTAAGCAGGCTGAATTCTTCTGCTTCGGTACAAACGACCTTACACAGATGACATTCGGTTTCTCAAGAGATGATGCAGGTAAGTTCCTCAATGCTTACTATGACAGAAAGATCTTCGAGAACGATCCGTTTGCTAAGCTTGACCAGGTTGGTGTAGGTAAGCTTATGAAGATGGCTATCGAGCTTGGAAAGCAGACAAGACCTGAGATCCACGTAGGTATCTGTGGAGAGCACGGTGGAGATCCTTCATCAGTTGAGTTCTGCCACAAGATCGGTCTTGACTATGTGTCATGTTCACCGTTCAGAGTGCCGATTGCAAAGACTTGCAGCAGCACAGGCAGCGATTGCGGAAAAGAGGAATTAGTCAGCAATATATTTATTTTTGCAGCTTAACGGTGAGGCGAGCGGATGTGCAGGCATTTATGGCTGAGCATCCTGAGTACACAAAGGCAAACAGATTTAAAGATATTGAAGTAAAAGTCTATATATAAAGTTCTGCGAGGGAAAGCATTTATTGCTTTCCCTTGTTTAATGTTTGGGAATAAGCACTTTTTATAAGTGTTTGTTCCCTTTTTTATACCTATAAGGAGGTTCAATATGAAGAACACAGCGTTAAGTGCAGAAAATAATAGTAAACGGTCTATTATATTTAATAGCGAAGCACATGAAAAATTCTACTATGAAAAACTAAAAGAAGTAAGGGAACAAGATGCCTACCATAAGGCACTTTGCTATTGTCTAGGCATCAGCCCTGATACGAGAAGAAATATTAACAGTATTTATGATTTTAAGACCGGTGATATAAAAGACCGAGTGTTTTGTGTGAGGGTGGCAAACAGGTAGCAGTATGAAGGTGGTGAGACTGGCATTTAACCTTTATTGTAACACTACACCGAGTGTAGATGATTATAAAGAACCTGAAGAACAGATATATGAGTGTATGAAGTATACAGTAGAAGACTTGTTTTGCTGTACTTATGCACCATTCTTTTGGCAAGCGATACAGATTCGCTATCCTGACTACGCTAATTATAATTGTGAGATATAAGCTTTATTGGAGGTGCAAACTAATGCTGAAAATCAGATTGATGGGAACAAAGAGTGATATTACATGGTTTCAAAAAAATATTAAGCAGTAATAATAAAATAGAAGTTCTGGAGGTATCAGAGCTTTTATAGCAATAAAGGAACAAAAATATTACAGAGCTTATGCACAAGTGAAGAAAGTAGATTTGAAAAAGACAACTAAAAACAGTAGAACAATAGGAGAATTATATCATGTGTAGAGTTATAGCTATTGTAAATCAAAAAGGTGGAGTTGGAAAAACCACAACAACAAGTAACTTGGGAATTGGACTGGCAAGGCAAGGAAAGAAGGTTCTGTTGATAGATGCAGATGCATAGGAAGCCTTTACGGCAAGTCTTGGGATTAGGGAGCCGGATAGATTGGAAATTACACTTGCAACTATAATGGGAAACATTATTAATGATGAGGAAATAAGATCTAGATTATGGAATTTTTAAGCCATGATGAAGGAGTTGATTTTATACCCGGAAATATAGAACTTTCAGGTTTGGAAACTTCACTTATTAATGTGATGAGTAGAGAAACCGTACTGAGAACCCTATATAGACTTGCAGAGAGACAAATTATGATTATATTTTTGATTGACTGTATGCCATCCCTTGAATGATTACAATAAAATGTTTTTACTTGTGCAGATAGTATTTTAATTCCTGTACAGGCGGCATATTTACCGATAAAAAGGCTTGGAACAACTTATTAAAACCATAGGGAAAGTAAAGCGTCAGATTAATCAGAAACTTGAGATTGAGGGGATTTTGCTAACAATGGTTGACAACCGTACCAATTATGCAAAAAGATATCAGTAATCTGCTTATTGAAAAATTATGAGAGCAAAGTTCATATATTTGAAAAACAGTATCCCAATGTCGGTAAGGGCAGCGGAAATTTCTGCGGAAGGTGTGAGCATTTACAAGCACGATCCGAATGGGAAAGTGGCAAGTGCATATCAGTCGTTGACAAAGGAGGTAAAGCTTTTGCAATGAATAAGACAGGAAGTGCTACAAAGGTAAAGCTTAACAGCTTTGATGATTTATTCGGGGTTGAGCAGCCACAGTCAGGAATAGAGCAAGTACAGGAAATTGCATTAACAGAACTTCATGGGTTCAAAGAACATCCGTTTAAGGTATTGGATGATGAAAAAGATGCAAGAAATGATTGGAAAGTATTAGAGAGTATGGAATATTGATGCCGGTATTGCAAGACCGATGAAAGGCGGCGGTTACGAAATCATCGCCGGACATCGTAGAAAAATATGCAGTAAATGGTTGGACTCTACAATGCCGATGTTTATTCGCGATTATACAGATGATGAAGCTACAATTATCATGGTAGATTCTAATATTCAAAGAGAAGATATTCTGCCAAGCGAGAAATCAAAAAGCGTACAGAATGAAATACGATGCAATGAAACATCAGGAAGTAAAGCAGGTGGACTTACACTTGGAGAACTTGGAGAAGTGGCAGGAGAGACGCAAAGACTGTTCAGAGATATATATGGATTTCACGCTTGTTAGATGAGTTGCTTGATATGGTGGATACAAAGAAAATAGGTATAATGCAGGCAGTTGATTTATCATTTTTATCAGAGGATGCACAGCAATGGGTTTTGGCTGTAATACAGAGACAAATATTATTATTACAACTTTGCAGAGTTCTATGCAGGAAAGTGATAAAAAGGGGAGCTTTCACATTTCCGATGGTTCGTATGCTGCTTGAAAAAGAGAAAAACTGTGGAACGAAAGGTTGTTATAAAAAGCAGAGCGTATCAACAGTTATTTCCCTGTAACATATAGCAGGAAAGAAATAGAGAACAGTATTTATCAGTTATTGGATAACTGGAAGAACAATCAGTAGAAAAGGAGCCGAGAATGAGTGAAATATTACAACTGGATTATTATTATGGGATTGAAGCGGAGCAGTTCTCATTCTATAGAGTTCCTCGCTTGCTTTATTAGGATGAACGATTTAAGAAATTATCAAGTGATGCAAACTTTTATATGGATCTGATGCTTGATCGTATGTCCTTATCTATAAAAATAAATGGTTTGATGATAATAACAGAGTCATATATATATATATACTATAAATAGTATTATGGAAGATTTGGGATGTGGAAAGGAAAAAGGCGGTTATGGTTCTTGCAGAGCTGGACAATACTAAGGGAATTGGTTTGTAGAGAAAGTTCGTAGAGATTGGGCAAACCGGATATTATATATGTCAAAGAATTTTGCTTTCGCCGGAAGGAAATTTAGATAAAAAGAGGCAGTAAATACTGATAAAATCACTGAAGTCGGAAAATCGGACTTCAGGAAGTCGGAAAATCACAGACTATCAGAGAAGTCAGAAAAACAGGACTTCAGGAAGTCGGAAAGATCAGACCAAGAAGTCAGAAAATCAAACCTTTTAGAAGTTCGGAAAATCGAAACTCAAGAAGTTGGAGAATCGAACCCTAATTATACTAAATATAATAAAACTGATTTAAATCATATTGAGGAGAGTTATATCAATCCTATCATTCAATCCGGTTCAGAGAAGAATGATGTGATAGATGATGTACAGAAATGCATAGAACTGATCAAAGAAAATATCAGTTATAATCATCATATGAAATATGATAGTTATGGAGAAAAAGAACCTATGATGAACTGTTTCAAGTAATATGTGAGGTAGTATGTGGGAGGGCGTCCAACAATCAGGGTAGCTGGAGAAGAATATCCGTATGAGCTAGAAATCAAGATTTTTGAAACTGGAAAGCAGCCATTTGAAATATGTGATTGAATGTATGAAGAATACAGCCACTAAAATCACAAATATCAAGGCATATATGATTACGGCACTTTATAATGCAACCACTACAATAAATCATTTTTTTATCAGCAGGGAAGTAAATCACGATATGTATGGAGGAGGGCTGGTAAAAAGGATATTATTTAAGGTAATGCTGTTATTGCTTTTGATTGTAGTGTAGAATAGAAATACAAGGTATATAAAAAGAAACTGTGTATCTGTATAACTTGGTCGTAATGTCCAGAAGTGAAGGAAAGAAAAATGATGCAGGTAAGTGAAGATTATAAGGTATGACGACATAAGAGTTGCAGTGGGAAAAAGGTATAGATTTATAATTTATTTAAGAATTGAGAGGTGATTTTTTGTCTAAAATAAATGTTGAAGGATCTGGAAATCAGCATTATAGCTATAGATGATAAAGATTATATTTCTTTTAACTGATATGGTAAGAAATATTGAAAACGGTTTAGCTTTTAATAGAGAAGTGGCTAAGAAATAAAAATACAATAGAGTTTTTAGGTATTTGGGAGGAAATGTAGACATCTGATTTTAATTTCCCTCGAATTCGAGGGAATTAAAAATAAGCCGGACTGAATCGCTTTGTTTTTATCGGTAAAACAGTGGGTAGAAAAACCAATTCTATCGGTATTGTTGCAAAGCAGGAAGATACGGAGAACTTACGCACATAAAGATATTGTTGAGTTTGCTTCTTTGGGTATCCCCATACTTTAAGCTGTATTTAATAAAAGAATTTGAACGCAAAAGAAGAAGGCAAAAAGAAGCTCGGTTGGGATATAAAAAGAAATTTGGCAAAATCAATTATAGGATTCATACTGATGCTATAAAGAATAATCTCATACCTGAAAAACTGCCAAAGGAAAAATCAACTTTATTTATGCAAAATGAGGCTGATATTTTGAATATGGCTTTGTTTGGAATGACTGCAAGGAATGTGAGAGATGAAAATCAAATTTAAAAGGGAAATATCAGAGATTATGCGGATATATCTCAACTTGTTTGCCTTTCTAATCTCGAAAACCCTAAATGCAGTATTTATAAATGAAGGGATGAAACAGTCGGACAGATTGGAAAAATTGGAATTCATTGCAATTGAGCAGATGAAAAATTATCTGAAGCTGAAACTGTAAAAAGCTGAAGTAAAAATGAATCTTAAAAGAATCCTGCAAAAGAGGTAATTAGAGTAAAATCTAACTACCTTTTTTTCTTGTAATAGATGAAGGGAGGTGAAACTATTGATCAATGAAGAAGTAAACAGACAAGTTATTGCATATAGTAAAAAGTGGAAATATAAAAATCTGCCAAAAATGATAATAGACCTTATGAAAAATGTTAAATATGGCAGCCAAAAAGGAAAAAGCTTTAAAGGAGTTTATAGAAGAAAAAGAAACTGACAACCGTAAAAAGAGTTGGTGAAGAAAAGGGAAGGTTGAAAACCTTAGAACTAAATGAACTTGATTTGAGAGCTTAAAAAGAGAGCTAAATAAAAACGGAGTAAAAATTTAGTATAAAAGATCTTACTACAGGAAAATAATATCATCTTCTTTCAGGCAAAGGATGAAAAGGTCATGGAGCAGAGCGTTTAAGGAAGCAGTAGAAAAATTTGCCGGAAAGAATAAGAAAGAGAATCGGTAATGGGTAAACTAAATCAATTCAAAGAAAAAGGTGAAAAACGCACCTAAGAAAGATAAAATCAAAAGAAAAAGCTTAAAGAACAGAGTTTGTAGAAGGAGGGAAAACACGAAGATATTAGAAGCAATACTGAAAAGATATAAAAATATTTTCATATAAGAGATAAGAAAAGTTTGTAATTCAAAACTTACTTATCTCTTTTTATTTTATCCGGGAAACATCCTATCAGCACATGTTAGAAGTTATATAGGGTGGAGATATTTTTGATAAGATTTTTCAAGGCGATTTTAGAAATTGGCAAAATAAGTTTTATTCCAAGTATTCATTTAATAGATATAATGGTGGGAATAATAGTAGCAGCCCTAATCAAAGTAATTGTCTATACCAAAGGAAAAAATGCCAAGAAGTTTAGGCAAGGTAAAGAGTATGGTTCAGCAAGATGGGGGAACTCAAAAGATATAGAGCCGTATGTAGATGAAAAGTTTGAAAACAACATACTTTTAACTGATACGGAAAGACTTACTCATGAATGGTAGACCTAAAAACCCTAAATATGCAAGGAAATAAAAATATACTTGTGGTGGGAGGATCAGGAAGCGGAAAGACCAGATTTTTTCTAAAACCCAATCTTATGCAAATGCACTCATCCTATGTTGTAACAGATCCTAAGGGTACTGTTCTTGTAGAGTGTGGAAAGATGCTTGAGCAAAAACGGATACGATATTAAAGTGCTAAATACTATAAACTTCAAAAAATCCATGCACTACAATCCATTTGCCTATCTGAGAAGTGAAAAAGATATTCTAAAACTGGTACAGACGATTATGGCAAACACAAAGGGAGAAGGAGAAAAATCTACTGAAGATTTTTGGTGTAAAGCAGAACGACTTTATTACACCGCACTGATTGGATATCTTTACTATGAAGCACCGGAGGAAGAGCAAAACTTTGAAACACTGCTTGCTTTTATTGATGCCAGTGAGGTAAGAGAAGAAGATGAAAACTTTAAAAATGCAGTTGACTATATCTTTGATGCACTAGAAAAAGAAAAGCCAAACCACTTTGCGGTAAAGCAATACCGTAAATACAAGCTTGCTGCGGAAAAACTGCAAAATCGATTCTTATAAGCTGTGGTGCAAGGCTTGCTCCATTTGATATTGAGGAGCTTAAAAACCTTATGGAGTATGATGAGATGGGCTTAGATACTATAGGAGATAAGAAAACAGCCCTTATTTATTATCATTTCAGATACAGATGACACATTTAACTTTGTAGTGGCAATGATGTATACTCAGCTATTTAATCTACTTTGTGATAAGGCGGATGATGTCTATGGCGGCAGACTTCCCGTTCATGTAAGGTGTTTATTGGATGAGTTCAGTAACATCGGTCAGATTCCAAAGTTTGAAAAGTTAATTGCAACCATTCGTTCAAGAGAAATATCTGCAAGCATAATCCTTCAGGCAAAATCACAACTTAAAGCTATATATAAAGATAATGCCGATACGATTACAGGCAATTGTGATAGCGAATTGTTTTGGGTGGAAAAGGAAGGGAACAACCATAAAGGAGTTGTCTGAGAAACTTAGGAAAGAAAACCATAGACCTGTATAACACATCGGAAACAAGGTCAAATCAAAAATCTTTCGGACTGAACTATCAAAAAGCTTGAAAAGGAACTGATGAGCAGGGATGAACTTAAAGTGATGGATGGTGGGAAGTGCATACTGGAGATAAGAGGAGCAAGACCTTTTTATTCAGATAAATTCGATATTACAAAAGCATAAAAATTATAAGCTGCTTTCAGACTACAACAGAAAAATACCTTTGATATAGAAAAATATTTAAAGAAGAAGATAAGGTCAACTTAAAAGAAGAAATGCGGGTAAAAAGTAGTGGAGGTTGATAGTAAAGCTCGTGATAACTTTAGTTCAAAAATGAGCAAAAGTTATTAATCGGATAGATTTTGAAGGAATATTAAGAAATGGATGAATGGGAAAAAGATAGAAATGAGAATTAAAAAAAGCAGGGAAGAGGTTAGGGCAGATAAAAATAAGAATAAGCATATTAAATCAAAAAGCTCAAACATCTAAAAAGCTAAGAATGAATTTCACAAAGCATATAGCAGCCAAAAGTAAAGGATTAAGATAAATCAAATCTTAGTCTTTTTGTTAAAGAAAAAGGAGAAATGGTTAAGTGAAAGCAAAGGTAAGAAGCTCTCCGACTTCTAGTTCAAAATGAGCAGAAGTCAGTATAAAATTAAATATAAATACAGTACAAGACTATGACAAATGAAAAGAGTTGTGGTCTGATTAAATCAAATAGAAAACGGAGAAATTATATGCAAAAAGAAATGCTTTAACATCAACGAAATCTGATTAATGAGAGTGGAGATAAAAGTTATTAATGGTAAGGACGGCGAAGTTAAAGCTGCTAATTTTACCCTCTTTTAGAAAGATGGGAAAGGTAGGAGAGAAAAGAAGGAATATATAAATTGTAATGTTTACGGTGAAAAAGTCGAGACTTACAAAGGACTTTGAAAAAGGCGATTTTTATCCATGTTTTTCGGCTATTTTTAAAAGAGGTTAAAAAGGAAGATAAAAGTTATAGAAACTTTATTGTAAAACATCTTAACAAGGCAGATAAGACACAGTAAAAATGAGGAGGAAGAATATGGCATTTTCACAGGCGGTAGATGTATTAAAGATTTTGGTAACAGCAATAGGGGCAGGACTTGGAGCATGGGGAGTCATAAACCTGCTTGAAGGTTATGGAAATGACAACCCGGAGCGAAATCACAGAGGAATAAAGCAGCTTATGGCAGGAGGAATAGTTTTAATAGGGCTGAAAACTAATTCCGCTATTTGCCACGTACTATAATTAAGATGTTGGATTTGATTTGGAAAAATAGATGAGTTTTTCAAGAATATCATGATTGATGTATTAGGATAATCTCTCGGCAATGCTTTTTAGAATATTAATGAGAAAGTGGGAACAGTTGCCGGAGAGGTTGGTGAAAACTCGAGTTCATGGAACTCGGAGGTATTTTGCCTTCATAAAATCAATCAATGAGAATGTTGTTTTACCCATAGCAGTAATAATCCTTACAGCAATCTGTTGTACTGAATTAATTCAGGTAGTAATGCAAAAACTCCATGCATGATACGGATACATTTGAGTTTTTCAAATACATCATAAAGATGTGGATAGCTGTGTGCTTGTATCCCACGCCTTTTGAGTTTTCCATGGCGGTCTTTGATGTTGCACAGGAAATGGTAGGAAGGCAGCGGGTTGTGGGAAGCAGTGCGAATATTGCACCGAGAGATTTTGATGCTATGGTTGATGCCCTAAAAGAGAAAAAGTGTTGGAACACTCAGTCGAAATTTCACTTGAGACAGGACTTGTACAAATCTCTTTAACAATACTTTCTGTTTTAATTACAGTAATCTTATACGGAAGAATGATTGAAATTTATATTTACTGTTCCGTAGCCATGTTCCTACTACAATGGAGACATAGAATGGAGCGATATAAGAGACAAATTATATAAAAAGTTTGTTTGCACTTGGACTTAAGGACTGTTGTTTAATCTTTTTCGGGATCTATGCAGTACTTTGTAAAAACCGTAAACTTTACTGGATATTCATATGGGTATTTTTAAAGGTGCTGCATACGGACTGATACTTGGAGTAATGATGATGAAATCTGGAAGTATCGCAAAAGGCTATTCTTAACAGTCATTAGATGACTTTGTTCAAAATGAGCAAAAGTGAAATGATCGAAAACAATGAGATTGAAACAGTGGGTTTAAGTAAAAAATATAAGTACCGGGAGGTAGCAATGAAAATATTAAATAAAAATAGAGAATAATATCAGACAGGAGTAATACTTTTTATAGGGTGGGTTTGCTTGAAAAAGTTCGGAAAAAGTGAGGATATATCAGACTTTTGAGATAAAGATTTTGACTTTGTAAAAATAAAAATGATGAAAAATATCTTATGTAAAGCTGATTTTGAACTTGCAGAAGAAATCAGACAAGGTAAAAGAGGAAATCATCTCAATTTGGGAACATATAGAAGCACTTTCAAATAACGGAAGAACAGAGGGAGAAAAGAGCATGGCATATGTAAAAGTACCAAAGGATCTTAGTAGTAAAACAAAGGTAGCCATAACCTTACTAAAAGACAGTTGATCGGCTTTTAGTATAGCAGGATTATAATAGGTTTTTCCTGTTTATCTGTTATGTAAAACTTTTTAGGTATTTCGGATATTTCAATGATACTGATGAGTATAGTTGTACTACTGATTTGTTTGCAACGCTTTTATGAAAAAGATAACTACCATTGAAAAGCATTTGGCATATATAGTAAGGTTTCATAAGGCTGAAAAGATAAGGGTATATAAGATAAAAAGCATTTATAACACTGATAAGAAAGACAAAAATAAGAGAAAATAACTATAAATAAGTCCGGCTTAAAGGGTAATAGGAGGAGAAGAATTGAATGAAGGAGAAGAAGAAAACAGAGCAAAAGAAGTACAAAGGATGAAATGGAGCTTAGGAAAAACAGTAAGGAATTATCCGAGTTAAAAAGTTAGCAGGAAGAATACAGGCAATAAAAAGACGGAAATCATTCATAAAAAGGGATGGTTTCCTTTTCTGATAAAGTCTAAGAAAGCGAAAACGGTACAGGATACAATTTCCTATAAAAAGAACAAGTTAGAGGACGGGATATGTCAGGGTTGAAAAGGATAAATACAACAAAAACTATTCGCTTTTTGATATTAATTATAGGCTTATGGAAGAAGAGATCAGGAGGGATATTTGCCGATTTTTCTTTCTCTTTCTTAATTTTTGATTCAAGTGTGAAGTGGAGTTTAACTATATCTGACAGTATAGGTGGAGAATGAAGAAAGAAGAGCTTATTAATATCACAGAGACCAAGGATGATTTTTAATGAGATAAGAAATGAATATAGACAAATGCTCCTAAATCAAAGTATGCAGGGAAACAACGGACTGTCAAAAATATGTATTTAACCTTTACCATAAAAAGCTGAGGACTTTAAAGCAGGCAAAAAGTCAGATTAGAGAATAGAATCGGATATATTAAATAACTTTTAGGCAGATGGGGTGTAAAGGGCTAAGTACTTTGACGGAGAAGAACGCTTAAAAAGTCATTCATGATATTAAATCCTGAGGACAGGTTTATTTTTAACTTTGAAGATTTGAAATACAGCGGACTTTACAACAAAGGAATATATTGTACCGACTCCTTTAATTTTTCAAAGCCTACCTGTTTTAAGATGGGAGGCGTATTTGCAGAGAGTAAACTTTCTACAGATTTTAGCATCGGATATAAAGGATGAAATGCTTTCAGAATTTTTAGAGGTGGAAGAAAATATGATCGTTACCTTTCATATCAAAAGCTGTTGACAGGATGGAAGCGATTAAAAATATAAAAGAAAAATAACAGACCTTGATAAGATGAAACTTGAGGAAAATAAAAAGCAATCAGAGCAGGATATGATATAGACATACTGCCAAGTGATCTTGTAACTTATGGAGCGGAGAGCAAAGAACTTACTTTCTGAACTTCAAAAATCATGATGAAAAGATGTTTTAGTAACGATCCTGTATTATGAGTACAGGCAAAAGTAGGACTAAAGCTGAGAATACCGATGTTTCACATTAAAATCTATTGCAAACAGGGCACAACTGTAACATTAAAAACTTAAACTGCAGGCAGGAACAGGGCTTGTTGCAAGCCTTCCGCTTGGAATAAATGAGGTGGAAAATAGAAAGAGGACTTACTACAAGTTCGGTGGCTATATTTATTCGCATTTACAACGGAGGAACTTTATTAAGGGTGAAAGTTCATGTATTACGGTTTAAAAATGCTTTAAGTCGAAATATTATCATGGCTGACAGAAAGAAACTTTAAAAATCCGAACGGGCTGATACTTGGAACGCCGGTAGCGGAAAAATCTTTATGCGGCAAAAGAGAGAGATTACCAATGCCTTCCTGATTACGTGATGATGATATCATTATTGCAGATCCTGAGGCTGAATATTCTCCGCTTGTTAATGCCCTGATGGGTCAGGTTATTAAAATATCACCGATTTCAAAAGACTATATAACTCCCTTGATATCAACACCGACTCATGCGGATGAAGATAATCCGTCGTCACTAAAAATCTGATTTTATACTGTCCTTTTGAGCTTGCAGGTTGGAGAAAAAGTTAGAGTGGAAGAAATCTAGCTGGCTGGACAGGTGCTTGCGCAATTCTTTTATAAAGCCTATTTTGAAAATCCGATACCTGAGAAAAATATGCGCCTCTATACTGGAAGATTTATATAATCTTCTTAGAAAAACAGGAGGAGAAAATACAGGAAAGAAACTTGCGGTAGAGATGGAGATCTATGTAAAAGGAAGCTTTTAATGTGTTAATCACAGAACGAATGTAGATGACAAACAACAGGGTGGTTTGCTATGACATTAAAGAACTTGGAAAAACAGCTTATAGGAATGTTAATAATACAAGATCAGGTTTGGAACAGAGTAACAATAAATAGGGCAAGTAAAAAAGCAACAAGATATTTCGTTGATGAATTTCACCTTCTTTTAAAAGAACCGCAAACAGCCAACTATTCTATAGAGATTTGGAAAAGATTCAGAAAATGGGGAGGTATGCCGACAGGCTTAACGCAGAATATCAAAGATCTGCTTGCAAGTCCGGAGATTGAAAAATATCTTTTGATATACAGACTTTATTTTAATGCTTAATCAGGCGGGAACGGATAGAGATACACTGGCTAAGAAGCTTAATATTTCAAAGCACCAGCTTTCCTATGTAACTAACAGTAATGAGGGAGAAGGTTTAATCTTTTATGGAAATACCATTGTTCCCTCTATAGACCGGTTTCCTAAAAATACAAAACTCAACACCGATTACAACAAAAATTAAGTGAAACAGGAAAAAGATAAAAGTGAGAAGCAGTATGCAGAATCCAAGATAAATACAGAATATATAGGGTTTGCAAAACAATGGTTGAAAAGTGAGGTACTTGAGAAAGAAAAAGAACATAAGGTATAAAATAGTAGGAAAAAGCCGTTAAATCAAGAAAAACAGCTTTTTCCATCTGAAAAGTCAAACTGGTTATAAAAAGAAGATGTTCAAAATCAGGGTGTTCTTATTAAAGATGATATGCTGACTGAAGTAAAAGATATCTTCATCTAAGAAAAACATTTATAAATCATCCGTATAGAGAGGATAAATATACGACTTAAATAAAAGGTAGTGATTCTTATGAGATACGGAGTAAGAAATATAAATCAGGGGCAAATCTTTTCTGAACCAGAATAAAAGGTCAGACAAAGGCAGATAGGCAGACTTATAACAAAAGAAAAGAACTCATGAAGATTTATTTGAAAGATACAGATAAAAATATAGATTCTAATAAATATGATATGGGCTTTATGGATGATAAAGCTGTAAAAGGTATCAGCCAAAGAACAAAAGGCATAAAGAAAATACCGCCACTATACAAACTGATAAGTAAAAAGTAAAAAGCAAAAGTAAGACAGGAAAGATATACGAGAAATTTTACAAAAGAAAACCATGACAGTAGGATTTAGTTTAAAAGATCGTCCAAAGAAATATTTTAAAAGTAACTTTTGAAGATGAAGAATTTACAAGAACTCAGAATGAAAAACTCTAAACACAAAGAATGCATAAAAGAAAGGAAAACGAGTAATAAAAGGAAAATAGCCGGATAATTCAAAGCCTAAGCCTAAAGAATATTCAAAAGCCAATGATAAATTTAGAAAGACAGGAAAAGAAGATTTTAAAGCTTCAGCATAAAAAGCAAAGCTTTTGAAAAGAAACTTAAAATAAATGTAAGGACAGCATCTTCTAAGAGTGCAATGGTGTGGTAGGAGCGTAAACAGGTATCTTGAAAGTGGACAAGAGGATAATGCTAGTGTCAGTGCCTATAAGACAACAGACGGCATAGAAAGTCTTGCAAAGAAAAGCCCACAATCATGGAAAAAGAGTAGGGCATTAAAAGAGACAAAAGGGTAGTAAAGGCTTTGAAAAAGATATTGAAAAACAGGAGCTGTTTTTAAGAAAAATATGAAGAATTAGAAAAGAAAGTGAGTATCAAAACTACTTCAAGTTAAGACAGTTTTTTAAAAAGGAGGCAGTATAAAAGCAACTTCAAAAGAAATATAAAGATAGGATAAAAGAACTGGCCATCCTTAGCAAAGGGAAGCAAAAGTTTGCAGAATTTATAAAAGAAAGAGGTAAGAAGATAATGTTCTAATACCTTTTGGTGGTGGGAACATTTTTATACTCTTTTCAGGCAGGAAGCATGGTGATGAATATGGGAACAGGAACAATCAGTGATACCGTTTCTCACAACTATCTTTCCCTCAGAAGAGACCCTAAGGAACATCAATCGGGAATTTTCTTCTAGAACAGGGACTGCAAGAGGAAAATGGAAAGCGTAGAAGAAACCAATCCGGATATGATGAATATATAATAAACGGAAAAGAAAATCAGTCATAATCGTCCATGAGTTGCTATCTTATATCACATCTCGATAATGATGTGGTAAAGAGTATCTGAAATAGCTAGGGAAATACAACAGCTGTTTAATCAAATGTATACATTGACCTTATGATGAAGAAATTGAAATCAGATATAAAACCGTTACATCAAGCTATATTGATGAAGCGGGAATGAGCAGACAGAAAGCCGCTGAAGAAGCTTATGAATATAAAAAGCTTATTGTAAACTTAGAAAAAGAGTGGATCGATATCATCAGAGAAGTATTTAATTACTTATCCCAACAATTTAGCCCACTATGAGCACTGCTTTCAAGTAAAGGCAATATGAGCTTGTTTTGGAAGTGGTAACGGAATCTATCAGAGTTATAAAATAATCCGACTTTTCAAATCCAGGGAATTGCCTTTGATGATGTAACGGTTAAGGCATTGTTTAACGAAACGGAGAAACATATAGGTAAAAATATGTATTTGGAGCAAACGGACCGAATAACTTTGATTGTTCGTCCTTGTATGCTGGAGTTTTACGCATTCAGGAGTTAAAAATATGCCAAGAACCACCGCTTGGGGGATTTATAAAACTTATTGTAATCCCTATATCTCCAAGTGAAGCAAAGGCAGGAGATATTATCTTCTTTAAAAACACTTATACAGCAAAAGAGTCCGATATCCCATGTAGGTATCTATGCAGGAGACGGAATGATGATACATGCAGGCAATCCTATTCGCTTTGTAAGTATCAATACACCTTACTGGATAGAACATTTCTATGGTTTCGGCAGAGTTAAATGACAGGAGGAAGAAGTTGAATAAAAAGTATCAAAAGAATATCGAAAATCAAAAAGCGATAGAAGAAAAAATAGAAGAACTTAGGCTGAGGCAGGAAATACTTAAAGAAGAGCAGGAGGAAATGGAGCAGGTTGAGGTTCTAAAAGAATATAGAAGCATTGATATTTCACTTGATGAGTTTTTAGAAATGATGAGAAATTACAAAAAGGAAAGGCAAAGTGAAAAGAAAAGAAAAGAGCCGGAAAATTCTAAAGAAGTAGAGGAAAACAGAGAAAAAATCATGGAGGATAGAAATGAAGGAAATGAAATCTAAAAAGAACAGGGTGAAAAGATTGGTAGGAGTTATTTGCTTACTTGTGATGTTTATTATAGGGAATGTTTACTCCTACATATGTTTTTGTACTAGGTTAATGAAAGTGAAATAGAAACTGAGGAGACTAGGAAACAGCCTTAGAAAAGATAATGAGAAGAAAGTACGCTCTCGAATAAAGCTGGAGGCAAGAGCCTCCATGATAATCAGGTAGGCAGCCAAGAGTGATAGTATAAATAAAGGTATTCCAACAGCAGAAGGCAGTGCAAAGGCGGAACTTATAGAAAATGTAAATACTGCTAATCAGGACTATCCTATTCATCATGGAGAAAGTCATGGGGATGAAAGTGAAAATATTTTGCTGATGCCAGACAGTTTCATTACATTTAAAACAAAGTCAGGAAAGACCTTTCATCTAATCATTAACTATGATGAAGAAGGACAAAATGTCATGCTGCTTACAGAGAGGTAAAGTGAAAGATGATTTATTAAATATGGTCGAAGCAAAAGGAAAAACCTAAAGAGGAAGTAAAAAGATAGAAGAGGTACCGCCACCAACAGAAGAAACAAAAGAAGAACGGTAAAGGAGCGCTAAAAAGAAGGAAGAAAGTAAAGGAACAGGGCTTTATATATATAGGATTGCTTGTCTCATGGCAGTTGTCGGAGCAGGATATTATTTTAAGATTTACAAGAAAAACAGGAAGAAAGTGGGAGGATGATAGACTATAATGAGCTTGAGGATGATTATAGAAAGCGAGGACAATATAGAAAGAACCGGAAGAAATACCGGAGGAAGGAGTGAAGAGGAGGAAGTGGATGATGTAATAGTGACACCATGAGGAGGATGATGAGGAGTAAAAGGATAAAGAGTATATGTGCCTTTTTGCTTTATATATAGTATGATATTTCAGAATGAAGGTGTGTAGGTAGAATTAATAAAAAGGACAACTTATTGTTAATATAATATAAATTAGAATTTATGGAGGTACGGTATATGCTTTCATACTATTATTGTTTTAAATACATTTTAAATATACTAAAAATAAACAAATTCATCAGATCCATTGAAAATGAATGATAACGCAGAAATAAAGTGGTACGGATAGATTAAAGAACGAGCCTAGTTAATGTAACAATCCAAATTATCAAAAATCAATTTAATATGATGAAAATGTGTTCTCACTAGATTTTACTTTGAAGAACAGAAGTTTTGAATTCTAAAGGTCAGAATATGGCATATTAGTTGTTTTTCTAAAGAACCAGGATATATTAAGTCAGTGGAGTATATATGCAAAGATGGGAGAGTCTCAATAGACGAATTAGAGATAAGTTGGATAACGCAATAATTTGAAGGTAAAAGAAGCATTTATACGAATGATGTAGTGTATAATGGCAGTGAGGAGGATATTGGAGCATGTAGCAGATAACATAAATACAGTTATTAATGAAAAAATGCAGGAGAGAAGCAGGCTAGAGGTATTTTTGCTACGAATTAATCTCGGCTCAAATAAGAAAAACTTGCTTTAATGAGAAAAGAAATTCGACTGACGACAGGATGATATGAAATTTGAAAAATAGTTGGATAGTTATGGTGCATTTGTTGAAAAACGGGAATCTATTGAATTGAGCATGATTTTGTGAACTATTGGAAGTAACAATATAACTGAGTTTGTAAACTAGATTTTGCCCTAATGCTATTGAAGAAATATGGTTAGGTCCGAAATAAGTCGCCATAAATGATATTAAAAATATTGAGGTAATTATTAGAGAGATAAATGTAAATATTATAGAATCAAACTAAGTTATAGATAAAATAACAATAGCTTCCATTTTGTAGGTTCAGTAAACATTAGTTTAACATGAAAACAACAAAAGCTTTGTAATGAAAAAGTATGAAGAGAGAAATTAAATTAAAAGCTCTAAACAGGCAATAATATAAAAATTTCAACATTAAAATTGTAGTAGATGGAAAACTCGATTGAGTTTTTCATCTCCTTTTTGTATTTAATGTGCATAGAAATGACCGTAATCATACGCAAAAGCGCAGTTCCCCCACCCCATAGAAGCTTTGAATCCATGCGCACTTTCGTTTCATCTTTTTCTGATATTTATATAAATTATGGCTCTATCGCCACGAGTAAAACTTCCAGTTTTGACTGAATGAATACCCTTCGGACAATCTCTTGTACCAACGGTCGTTTTCATAATTCCGAAAGTGCTTCGTCTGAATGAATGGTTCATTCGTAATAACGCACCAGTGGATACTTTCTAGGTTTTCGATTACTTCCTGATGCATGGAAGTTAGTTCCTGACTGATCTGGAACAGTCTCGATTCTTATCTGTCTTCTGCATACTTTTGCATGTGACATCCACTGCAGTCTTCGCATTCATATACAGTTTCTTCTTTACGTCCGTACTGCTCTCCTCTCAAGATCTGTCTAGAAAAGTGTGAATGATTTATCATTAGGACATCCCATGGATCCTTGCTCATCAATTTGAAGTTAACTGCACCGAATGTTCATCATGATATTTCTTTATCCCAGTTTCCTTTAAACATTGGAAATTTCATATACTTTTCACCTGTCTCTAGTCTACAGAAAGATATAATTGTTAGAGTGAGCCATATCCGGCATCTGCCAGGAGACTGTAGAACCTATGTTTGTTTGATGCTACCATCAAAGGAACGAAAACAATCCATCCGAACGATGCTCGTTCACGTCAACAACCGTAATATATCTCATCTGCTACACCAATCTGTACATTACATGCCGGCAGTAGTTTCGATCATTGCCCATGTAACTTGCTCGTTTGATACTGCATAAAGGTAGCTGAGTTATCTGTTTTAGATAACCGTTTCGAAGAGGACCACGATTTCACCTTTTAGTAGCGTATTTCTGAAAGTTTCGACAGCGAGTCAAGTGTCTGGCAATGACGCTGTTCGGATTGACGCTTCCGCTTCCATAAACAAATGCACTTGTATCCAGTTCCGCTAAAAGTACCAGCTGCTCAACGATTTCATCTCAGATAATCCGGTACATACTCTGTGTTGCTAATCTGCACCCCACCCATGCGATTTCTGCATTAATTTCTTCAATCTTCGCGGTGATTTTTCGTAGCTTGTAACGGAACTTTCTAGCCTCTTCCATACCCAGGTATACTTTGTTTGTATCTGCTTCAAACTTGAGCCACCGATGTGATATGTTGCAGATCCACATGCCTCGTTAAAGATAGCACGATTGATGTCGTTGCAAAATGTGTTAACCTTATCTTGAAGTGATCATTAATGAAACATCCAAGGTTCTGTATGATGGAGTCCGGTGATCCGTGAGATACATGAACCTGATGGATTAACTGCAGTTGTCTTCAGTTCTCCAGAGAGCAGTACCGCCAGTCATAAATCCGAAAAAGTACTGTTTAACATGTTGACCGGATTATATCTGAGTCGTCCGGTTGTGTACCTGGAAGTACCGCCGATACTTGTTTAAATCGATTCTCCTATCAATCTGTCAAAATGTTAAAACAGGATCCAGCAGATCTAAACAATCTGAAAGAAACAGTGGCACATCCTTGTTTTGAATTACAATAATTATTAGTAAAGTTTTCATTGGTGTTAATTTATTTACTGACATAGGACCTTTGCATGAACGAATGGTCCCATTTCTAGGGACTTATTACAGCCCTCTTTTTATGCAAAAAGGAGGATTTATAAAGAATTGGTGGTATGTGAGTGGCGAGTGTTGCAAATGAGTATCGCGCGAATCGGTGCAACCAGCAGTGGCAGAACGGATGTAGGAGGGAGGTGGATATATTGTTAGTTGCGTGTGAGACGAATACAGATGGCAAGTCTTTTGGCGTAGGATGAAAGCGCAGTATGGGAAATGGAGGATCTACTGACTATCCCTAAACAGTAAAGCACGAAGTGGTAAAGTCAACTAGGGGTCAGACACTCTCAAAAAGCTGATGAACCCTAAAGATATTGAAACGGTTATTATGCCTGTGATGCAGGGCGGAGGGAGAGCTAATTTTTAGGCTTGTGTAGGAGCAGGTAAGTTGTAAGAAGAGTATTAAAAGACTTTGATCCATCAATGGAAGATGTAGCAATAAAAGAAGGCTTTGAATCGTTAAAAGAGGGAAAGAGTAGGGAAGCTCATATCAATCAGCTCTGCCAGGAAGTAAGGCGTGATTGGCTTTGTTGAATGAACATGAGCAGGCTTTATTCCCTTTATTGATAATCAAAATTATCTGTCGGCAGAGTACAAACACCACGCTGCCATGATTGTAGAGATGATGAAATAACAGCTTTTAAGAAAGAGAAATATTATATAGGTGAGCTTTGATACTGGTTTTACTCTTTTCAACAGACAGGATCGACAGCCTTGAAAATCGTAGAAGATTTAGTAAATGTGATAGGAAACTAAAATCGTAGTAAAAATGTGGAGAAAAAGGAGAAAATTACAAAACCTGACTTGCCATTTGACTTAACAACACTTCAAAGAGAATGTAATCAAGTACTTCGGATAGTGCAAAACAGACACTTGACTATGCACAAAGCCTTTATGAAAAGAAAATGATTACATATCCGAGGACGGACAGCCGATATCTTTCGGAAGATAAGTGATTATAAATACAGTAAATAATATACTTGGAAAAATGACTTTGATACAGAAAGAATTAAAGTTATTTTTAACCCAGCTATGTAACGGATCACCATGCAATCATATTCCCCTAGTAAGTTCTTTTAGAAGAAGATATGTCCACAATTCCTGAAAGCGAAAGAAAAATATAACCTTATCTTAAATAAACTCCATGCAAGTGTAGGCTATCCCTTAATTGAAAAACATAACAAAGATTGTTGTGGTATATGAAAGTCAGGTGATGTATTTGAATTTCAAAGTGTAAAGCGCTATTACAGATGAAGGTTTTACAAAATATCTTTAAATAGTACGGTTCAAAGAAAATGAAGATGTTGTACACCTGATATAAACGTGGAGATGATATGAAAAATCAAGGATAAAGAGATAAAAAGAAAAATATACGACACCACCAAAGTATTTTTACAGAGGATACTTTACTTAAAGCCATGGAAACGGGCAGGTACGATATACATACAAAGGTTGAGGCTGAGTTAAAGGGACTTCTGGAACACTGCAACAAGAGTGGGCATTATAGAAAATCTGATTTCCAAAGATTTTATAAAAAGAGATAAGAAAATCTCATTGCAACGGGAAAAGGAAAAGCTCTACAGAAATCGTGGAGGATAACTTAAGTCGTTGCTAAAACAACGCCGAGTGGAAACTAAAGCTATCTGACATAGCACTGGGCAAAACCGTCAAACGAAGCGTTTTTATCGGGTATTGAAAACAGAGATAAAAGAAACCGTTGCCAAGCATCAGGGAAGATAATCTATGTTTGATATAGATTGATGAAGCTTGATAAATACTCGATTTTTATGCTACAGACAAAAGAACAACAAAGGAGCTTAATAAGAAAAATTTTAGAAAACAATAAAAATAGTATAAAACAATAAAGAACAGAATTTTAAGGAGGACGAAATGAACGAGATATAAAAATATTCAAAAGACAGGGAAGAACAGACCAAGGAAGTTATAAATGAGATCAAAAAGAATATAAAAAACAGCCGACTTTTTAGAAGATAATATCGATAGACAGCTTTAAAATCTGCTCAGAGCTTAAAGGAGAGCTTTTTCAAAACAAAGACTCTGATGTAACATTGGAAGAGTTAAAAGGCACTTAAAGATGAAACAACAGGTCTCAAGGCGGAGATTAAAAAGGTTTCAATGAAATTGATAACATAAGCTCTAGCTCACTCTATAGTTAATGATATTAAGATCGGTAGAAACCCCTTATTAAGCTTCAGGAAAAAGGTAGGAAGTATTAAAACATCTTATGACAACAGAACATCAGCTACCCATAACATTGAAGGCACAGGAAAAGCTTTGCTGAGATGAAAAAGTAGAATTGTAAAGGACTTGTAAACTCAATGCAAAAGTTTTATAAAGAGAGCAAAAATAGTTTAATAGCTGTTCTGGAAAACTTGATACTCATTCTAAAGAGATACAAAAGGATGAGGAAAAATTAAATAAGGGAAATAAGAAGAGATTAAGCGACGGATAATGAAAAATAAAGACACTAAGCTCGAAGGAAAACAGCTGTGAGAAATGGAGTCGAGGCAAGGTACAAACATTCAAAAAGCAATGAGAAAAAGCCCAAAAGTATGGAAAGAAAACCTCTCAGTATTAAAAACACTTAAAGAAAATCAGCAAAAGATTAGACTTGAAGAAAAATGGAAAGGAGACAGTAGGATAGGAATGAAAATATAATGAAAGAAGCCGACCTTATCAAATATAAAAATATTCCTGATGAATTAAAACGGAGAGAAAAAGATGGTGTCTTTATAAAAATCATTGGCGTAGAGATGGAAAAACACAAAAATGCTCTATTATGCCAAACGGAAAAACCTGCCAAGTCAAAATGATAGAAAAACTTTGGCACAGTTTTCTGATGATTGCCTGAATGCTGCGCAAAAATCATAGCTAGGTTTGGGATTTTTCCTAGGAGACGGGTATATAGGAATTGATATAGATAAGGTAAGTGATGAGAGTAATGGAATATAGTATGGACTCTAATGCTGCTTCCATGACAGCTAACTTTTAAGAGGGATTTCCACCCATGCGAAATCTCTCCGTCAAGGACTGTCATTTTTATAGGAAAGGGAGTAAAGTACCGGGGAAAGGAAGCGATATAAAAACCTTGAAATTTATGACAGGGACAGATTTTTACAATAACTGGGAATATATTAAAGGATAAAGACAGAAGTAAATAGTAAAATATAAATCAGGAGCTGTTGCTTTATAAAACATATATATGCCGAGGATAGACTCGTAGAAGCTGCAAAAGCGGTAGGATTAATCTAATTCTAAGCAGTTTGGCTTATAAAAACAGATTTTCACAAGATGATATTCTAAACATACTTTTTAATAGGAGATACTAACTATAGCAGAGAAGATCTAAGACAGATATATAACGGGAATTATCAAAACTATTTCTAACAGCCAATCTGAGGCTGATTTTATGCTTGGGAGGCTGCTTGACTATACCGCAGTGATGTGGAAGCGTCAATCAGCCTGATGGAAAAATAGCGCTTGCAAAAGAAACAGAGCGGTATGAAAAGGGAGGCAGTCGGACTATATACACTATATTGCAGACAGGGCAATGAACGGTACAAGCAAAAGTTTATGATTGGAATAAAGAAAAAGGCTGATATTACAACAATGAAAACAAGAAGAGAACAAGAATAAGAAGGAGGGAAAGATGCCAAGATATTCGAACTGATCAGTGATATTTTATCCACTCGTGAGGAAATCGAAGTGATGTAAGCAATTACAAAGATTTTCTGAAAAGACAATGGGAAATAACTATAAATACTCATATATGCACCCAGTTACGTATTTATAGTACCTACAAGAGAGCAAACTGCCTGTGCGGAGGAGTGATTTTTGGAAAAAGCTTGGAAGAAGGTAAAAAGAGGAGAAAAGGAATACTGATTCTTGATTTAAGCATGAGACTACCAAAGGTAAAGTATGTATTTTGATGTCAGTCAAACAGTTAGTATGAAATAAGATCAATGAAGTAAAACTGTGGAAATATGGAACCTGAGAAACATACTTTAGCTATAGATTCACTGATTGACAGCTTTTAAAGAAAGAAACAGCGGGCTGCTCACAGTGAAGAAAAAGATAAACGTTTTATAGATTTATATATGTTAGAAAAGGATATATCCCATCTTTGATATGCTGACGGATGATACACCTAAGAGTTATACCAGTAGAACTGATACAATTTATCACAGAATCCATAAAAGATTTCAAATTGGCACAAAGAGAATGGATATAGTATTCCGTTGATGAGGGCAAACCAAAAACAGCATCGGGTATTAAACATGGACGGGATATTGACAGCCTTCTTGGAGAAATATCTTTACCTCTAAAAGAAATGCTTATAGCTATCGGAAGAGAACAGGGAGAATAGGTGATAGAGAAAAACTTAAAGAAATAGAAATAAAAGGAGCGGACAAAGACCGACAAGGAGCGTTATAATGTAAATGAAAGCAGTGAAAAATACTGGAACAATAAATGATGAAATGAGAAGAAAATAAAGGAGGCTTGATTGATGAGAGAAAACAGTACATGGCGGACAGGGAATATCTTTTGAAGGAAGAAATCTACATCCCGTAATCAAGGAGAACTTATTCGAGAAACAGGGGGAACCCTACAGGTTTGGAGAAGATGAAGATCGGAGAGAAGTTTTGATACTGAGATATCAAGATGCCAAAGATAATAGATCAGAGCAGGCTGAACAGATTTGGCAGGGAGAGGCTCAAATTCCTGAAGGAGAACAGGGAGAATCAGTATCAGAGCATGTATTACAGAGGGAAATTGATGGAGCATCTTCTAAATATAGAGGAGCAGGCACAGGAGTTTTTGGAGAAGGAGGAGCCGAAAATGATGCAAATCTGGGGGCTTACAAACGAACTGAAGTCGGAAGATTTTCTGAAATACACGGGACTGAAGAAAAATCTCGATATGACGCTGACAAGGATGGTATTGGAACAGATAGTCTAGGGCATGATAGAAAAAGAAATCACAATCAAACAGCAGGGATAGTGAAAGGAAGTCGATAGACTTTTTCTTTTGCCCTAGAATGAAAGCGGTCAGGTAAGATTTAACTCGCTACTACAGCAAAAAGAAATAGATACGGTTTTAATTTATGGAGGAAATGAAGAGAATTTAAAGCTAAAGGTTTTGGCTGAGTATTCTAAAGGAAAAAGTATAGAAGAATTAGCTGATTTCCTTCAAAGCAGTTTTAGAGGCGGAAATGGCTATGGAGTAGACGGAAACAAGGTTTGTGCATGGTATGATAAAGAAGGAATTCACTTATCCAATGATATTTCATCAAAAAGAAAATTGATGCAGATTTTATCATGGTCTGATGCGTCAAAAGGTATAGAGAACTTATTGAAAGCAGTGAATATGCAAACCAATGTAGAGGTGGCGGAGCTTTTCCTATGAAAGAAAAAGAACTTGCCGAAAAAGCTGTGGTACTTTAAAAGAGATTTTCGCAGATGATTTAAAAAGAATACCTACAGGTTCTTGATCGAACAGAAAAACAAGGATTTGCGATGAAACCGAAGAACTTTCAGAAAAGCTTTAGAAGTCCTGAATTTAGAAATAGGCTTAGAGAAGAATATAGCATATTTTTACAGGACTATATGGAAAAATAAGGGATATTAAGATTTCACTTCATAAGGTGGAAGAGATTTTTAAAAAGGTTAAAATGATTTTGGAGATACCAAGGAAGGAATTTAGTTCAGGTCTTATTGAACTACCAGAAGATAAAAAGAATTTATCACAAAAAGATGAGGATAGATGAAAAATTTAAGACGAGGAAGTGGTGATTTGTGAGGTGAAAAACGGATTGCCGATTTTTTAGAGAAAATCATACACTTTCAGAGCAGGGCGGAATTCTTTAAAAATGAGTACGGCACAGGTGGAAGAACCTCATGCTTTTATCAGGAAATATGGAAGCAGGAATGGCATGATGCTAAGGGAATTGAGCTAAAAGGGAAACTCTCCGAATTTATGCTTAGCTGGAGTCAAGTGGCAGTAAGTGATTAAAGACTTAATAAAGAATGATCGATATGAAAATAAGGATGTTGTGTCCGATGCACAAAAACAGCTAAAAACCAAAAGAAGAAAATATAGAGTCAGAGTATTTTAATCAGGAAAAGAACAGGATATAACGGATAAAGAAAATGCTACCGACATTGATCCGGTATACAAAGGAAGAAGAAATACTTTTTAATTCAGGATGAAAGAGAAGTATCTCATGAAGTTAGCTTGAAAAATCTATGAGTTGCAAAATAGAAAGAGAGAGAGTTTCAGTACAGAAAATATCTTAAATCAAAATACATCATATAAAGAGCAAAATCAAATGATTACTGGGTGGTGGAATTTCATGAAAAATCAAGTCTAACAGAAAAAGATTATACAGGTATGATTATAGAGGATCTTCTTACGAAATAAAAGAGTTGGATGAAAAATGGTATACATAACGAAACTGTAAGCAAAAGATAAGTATGGGCAAATGACAGATGAGTGGTTAGAGTATTCAAAGTTTTATTTTGATCATATCGTAGACGGCAAGTGAAAAACATTACAGAGTGGATATGGGGATGGTAATGAAGTAAATGAAAGAGAGTTTTGCCTCTATCTTTATAGAAACACGGCACCAACTCAGGAGATATAAATGAAGTATATCAAAATACTGCCTATAGTAACAAAGAAAGTGAAATACGTTGATTTAGGCTTGAAGAAGAAAGTGAAAAGCGTATTAGGAGCTTTATAGGCCAAGAATGATGCTGTATCCGCTCTGACTTTTGCGAAGAAAGAAGCTGGAGTGTATCAGTATAACTTCACAAAATGAAGAATTTATTTTGCTTAGACTGATGAAGGAAACTTAAAAGTACCGGACATCTAAGAAAGCAGCATAGACGGGAAAGTCATATGGTACAGAACTTGTTCTGAGATATGAAAAATAGACAGATAGCCAAAACCTGAGATACAATGGATATATGCTTAATTTAATCGTGCAACTGAGCATGGAAGTTATCATGAAATGCTTCAAAACCCTCTTATTAGCTTGATGATAACTACAGAAATGGTACTTTACTGGTTATATAAATGAGCAGATTAAAAAGGCAAAATGAACAAGAAAAATGTAAATGAGTCTGATTTTTAAAGAGGTATGGTAAGATATCAAGGAAAAGGGAATACCTGATTTCAGAAATAAAGTGATTATGGAAACCATAAGACAACAAAATTGGATGATAGTGAGGGCATCTTACTGATTTTATTACGTAGGAAGTGAGATTCTGACATTTAGAAATGAAAATGAACTTGATTTTTAGAGATATTTACAGCAGAAAAATCACTAAAGGAGAATTTGAAGCAAAGAAGATATACATGTTTAAATAAAAGAGGCTTATGAAGTACCAAAAGCAAGAAGAAACTGAGACAAGAGAGAGAAAACATCTCCCCGTCAATTACAGGATAACAAGAGAAGATGAAGTCTACCACCGTCAGAGCGATTAAAAACAATATCGAAGCAATAAAGGTACTAAAACAGCTTGATAAAGAAAAACAGAAATGCAAGTATAGAAGAGCAGGATATTTTAAGCAAATATGTAGGTTGGGGAGCTGTCAGATGTATTTTGATGAAAGATCGTGGCCTGTGGCAGGAAGCAAGGATGTTCTTAAAAGAAAACCTATCACCTATCAGAGGCGAAGCTGCTAAAGAGAGTACTCTACCGCCTTTTTATACACCCAAAGGTAGTAATAGATGCTATTTATCATACTTTATCCGATATGGGATTTGAGAGCGAAATATTCTAGAGCCGGGTATGGGAACAGGAAGATTTATAGGAAATCTGCCCGGATCAATGCAAAACTCAAAGTTTTACGGCTATAGAACTTGGACAGTATCAGCGGACAGATTGCAAAAAGCTTTTATCCCAATTCAAACATTCAGGTAAAAAGGCTTTTGAAAAGACTGCTTTTTCAAATAATCTTTGACATAGCTGTAGGAAATGTACCTTTTGGAGAGATAGGTATCTGATCGTGAGTATGAAAAACAACTCTTATTCACGATTATTTTTGCTAAAACACTGGATAAGGTGCGTAACGGGAATAATTGCTCTTTATAACTCATCAGGCACAATGGATAAAAAGAAATGAGGATATAAGAAGATATATCAGTGAGCGCAGAGCTTCTGGGGTAAAGTGATAGACTGCTCGAATAATGTATCGAAAGGTGAAGCTGCACAGAGGTTAGGCGCGATATTATTTTCTAAAGAAAAGGACAGGCTGTTAAAAGATAGATGAGGACTGGGTTAAGCTTGATAAGGACAGGTAGGACTAAGCTATAACAAATACTTTGTAGATAATCCTGACAAATGGTACTGTAGTATGCAGAAGTCACCCGGCAGGTTGGCACCACTCTTTGCTAGCATTGCAGATGAAAGTCAAAACCGATAAAAGAACAGCTTGAGGATGTAATGTGAAAATATCAAAAGGCACTTATGAAAAAGGTGAAGTCAATGAGGAACTTGAAACAGAAACACCTCCGGCTGATGACAATGTCAGAATTATTCCATGCAGTGATTGAAGATAAGGTACTTTTAGAGAAAACTCAATTATGCAAAGGGTACTTCTAAATAAAGCTGATGAGGAGAAGATAGAGCATATCTTGAAACAGAAAAGCATTAAGAGGAGTAATTACTCTATCAAAAGGAAGATTATCCGAAGGAGAATAAAAAGCCTTTTACAGGCAGATTAAATAAGTTTTATGATGATTTTTCATAAATATGGACTGATTAATTCAAGAGCAAACAAAAGACTACTCCGTGAGGATGCCAACTACCTTTAGTGTCCACTCTGGAAAACCTTAATAAAGAAGGTAACTTTATCGGCAAGTCTGATATTTTTACAAAAAGAACCATTAAAAAGCGTATGGTAATTGAACATACGGATAGCTTAACATGAGGCATTAATCCTTTTCCATATCTCAAAAGGGAAAATGTAAACTTTGAGTATATGGAGGAGCTTACAGGAAAATATAAGAAAGAGCCGATAGAAGGGCTAAAAGGAGAGATATTCCAAATCTTTGACAGTTTTGAACCAAGTGATATTACGCCTTTTCATCAGCTTTAGGATTAGGGATTTTTCAAGAGAATATGTCAGCAGATGAATACTTTATCAGGTAATATCAGAGAGAAAATTGAAGTAGTAGATGTAATATATAAAAATATAGATTATGAAAGTTAAAAGGAATGAAGAGGAGTTAGATAAGCCCTATGAATTACAACTGGGATTTGAAGCAAGAAGATCCAATCAGGAAGAATTATCACATAAGTCGGAAATAATAGATAAAAATTTCGTATTAAAAACAGGAATTATCCGCTCTTAAATTATCAGAAAAAGACTGGAAGAAGTAATGCCGATCTTGAAGCAAGTGATATAACTGTCAAGATGGGTTCTACATGGATACCTGAAAAGACTATAAGAGCTTTATGTTTAATCTGTTAAAGACCTCTGCATCAAACAGATGGAATATAGATATTAAATATACTGATTTTACGGGAGAGTATAGGGTAGAGGGAAAAGCACAGATAAAAATAACGACCTGGCTAATTTCACCTATGGAACAAGCAGAGTGAGTGCATATGCTTTTATAGAGGATAGTCTAAATCTTAGAGATACTAAAGTATATGACCAGATCATTGATTCGGACGGAAAGAAAAACATCTGTTTTAAATCAGAAAGAAACCATGCTTGTAAGGAGTAAAGCAGGAAATTATAAAAGAAGAATTTAAAATTGATCTTTGAGGATGTGGACAGAAGAAAACTGGCTGCAGAAAAATATAATGAAAGATTTAATCTATCTCGATTAAGGGAGAGGACGGAAGTCTATTTGCCTTTTGACGGATAAACTCCCTGAAATCAAGCTTTTAGACCCTATCAAAAAGATGCACAGCAAGGGGACTTCTTTTGGAGGAAATACATTACTTGCACAGGAAGTAGGGGCGGGTAAGATCTTTGAGATGATAGGAATTGCGATGGAGTCTAAAAAGGCTTGGAATGAGTTCTAAAGCCATGTTTGTAGTTCCAAATCATATCGTGGAACAGTTCGGCGGAGTTTAACGAGCTTTTATCCGGCAGCAAATATACTCTTTGTAAAGCATGGAAAAGGACTTTACACCGACAAGCGGAAAAGATTTTGTAGTAGAATTGCAACAGGAGACTATGATGCGGTTATTATAGGTCATAGTCAATTTGAGTATTCCGATTTCAAAGGAAAGACAGGAGATGAACTTAAAAGTCAGATCGATGAGATTGTGGAATTTATCGGAGAATATAAAAGAGACAGGGATCAAAGATTTAGTGTAAAGCAGCTTGAAAAGACAAAGAAAAGTCTGGAGGCAAAAGTTAAAGAAACTTAGATGATTATAAAAAGATGATGTAGTAACTTTGAGGAACTGGGAATTGATAAGCTTTTTGTGGATGAAGCCCATTCATATAAAATCTGTACTCTGTTTTCAAAATGAGAATGTTTCAGGAATCAGTGAACAGATCTCACAAAAGTCGTCCGATATGTGTCAGAAATGCAGATATATGGATGAGATAACAGGCGTGTAAGGGAGTTGTTTTTGCAATAGGAACTCCAAGTTACAACAGTATGGCTGAACTTTACACCATGCAAAGGTATCTTCAGTATGACGAACTTAAAAAATGCACCTTCAGCACTTTGACTCTGAGCATCAACCTTGGAGAAAGCAGTTACGGCAATAGAACTTAACTCCGAAGGAAACGGATATAGAAGTAAGACAAGATTTTCAAAGTTTTATAATCTCCTGGAACTGATGAACATGGTTACAGTTTATGGATATAAAAACAGCGGATGTATTAAATCTTCCTGTTCCAAATGCACATACTATGAGACTATAAAGACAAAGCCTACGAGGAGCAAAAGCAAATACTTGAAACTTTTTCAGAAAGGGCGGATATAGGTTCGAGCAAAACAGGTGGATTCCTCGTCGATAATATGCCGTTTATTACAAATGACGGAAAGAAGATGGACTGATCAGAGGCTTATAAATCCCCCTACTTCCTGATGATGAGACATGTACAGGTGAATACTTGTGAAAAATATCTTCAGTATATGGGATAAAATATACAGATCAAAAATCGGCACAGCTTGTCTTTTGTGATATGTCCACCATCAAGCTGAGTTTAATATTTATGATGATATTAGGAACAAACTCATTACGATGGAAATCTCGCAAAGAAGAAATTGAATCTTATCCATAATGCAAATAACAACAGTGAAAAGGATGCTATCTTTTGATACAGTAAGGAAAGGAGAAATTCGTGTGCTTTAGGCTCTACAGAAAATGGAGCAGGAACCACGCACAAGATAAACTCATTGCCATTCACGATCTTGATGTACTCATGGAGACCTGTGGACCTCTCTCAAAGACCGGAAGGATCGTAAGACAGGGAAATGAAAATAAGGAAGTTTATATCTTCAGATATGTAACTGAAAATACTTTGATGCTTATCTTTTTCCAAACACTTGAGAACAAACAAAAGTATATTTCGCAGATAATGACAAGTAAAACACCTGTAAGAGTTGCAGAGGATGTGGATGAGGCTACATTAAATTATGCTGAAATAAAAGGCACTTGCGACAGGTAATCCTTTAATTGTGAGAAAATGGATCTTGATGGAGGTATCCAAGCTAAAATGCTTGAGTCCAACTTTAAATCAAAACCTGTATAAACTTGAGGGATAAGGTGGTAAAGGGTTTTACCCCAAAGAAACAGAAAATTTATAAAATAGAAAACCTGGAAAGATATAAAAAGCAGTAGAGCCATAGAAGAAGAAACATAGATAGGAAGCATATATTCAGTCAAATTTGGAGAATGTAGAGAAAATCACTGAGATAGAGAAAAGTCGGATAAAGAATAGTATCAAAATTCACTTCTTGTTCTGACGGCAAAAAATACGGATAAAAGACAAGCTCGGAGAATTTTTGATAAGCAAGATAAAAAGTCATAAGAAAGACGGATGATCTTAAGTCGAAGTAAGTAAAAATCGAGAGTACAGAAACTTTGATTTATTTGCATACTATGACAGCTTTTCCAATCAGTATAAATTTAATCTAAAAGGAAGAGAATCATTATGGTGAATTTGGAACGGACGCATATGAAATGAAGGAATGGACATGTCCTTGATAAAATGCCTGAGAGACTGGACAACTTTAGGTAAGCTTTAGTGATACCGAAAGTCAACTAGAAACTGCAAAACTTGAAATTCAGAAGAAATTTCCGCAGGATGAGCTTTAAAAGAAAAGATACTAAGACTTGCAGAGGTAAATAATCCACTTGACAAGGGGCAGAAGCAGTAACAGAGGAAAAGAATCCATTACTGAAGAAGTAAAAAGAAGAATTGATTCATTTTTAAATAAAGAGTATGAGGAAACTGCTAGTATAGAAGATTTTGATACTTTTGTTTCTGGATTTAAGCGATATAGGGTTTGCTTATACGACTACGCCGGATGAAGAGTATAGAAATCAGAGATGCCTTTGATTTAATCAATTATAAAATGAATAACTAGTGTTGATAATACTTTAGTTAACAGCTTTCAGCACACCTATGATCCTCTTGACGCAAGCGATAGGAAGAGAGCTTAGCAGATAAAGGCAAACATAGGTTTTTGGGATTTTAATGAGCTCTATCTGTGGATGAAGAAAAAGTAAAAGAGGTGATGGGGCTTGAAATTGATGATGAGGGAAATTTCATGATCCGTTAGAAAAGATACTGACTTTGACGGTAGCGTGACAGGTGACGATGCAGACTTTTAGAGATAGCAAGGTACGAAAAGTATCGGAGATCTTAATAAAAGAGATAGAAACCTGTAGTAGATAAATTAAACGGCAGTATAAGGAACAAATCAAATCAAAACAGGTGCAAGGGAAAACCAGTTGAATACTTTGAGGAGGCAAGGTAGGATACGATAAAAATATCATATATAAATAGGAAGAGAGTATCTATGCGTACTTTTCTCTGGATCTTAATAGAGTAAAAGTGTAAAGACAGAAATGGAGGAATTTATGAACTTAGGATATTATTAAAACGGCACTGGGAGAACATACACGTATTAGATGAAAGAAAATCAGGCAGTATTATTTACAGGTGAACAATTTTGTTATAGCATCAGGAATTAAAGAAAATAAAGAAAACGGCAAAGTTTGGAGGGTAAACGAAGAGATGCAAATGACTTTAAAAAGCATTTCAAATGTGCACAACAGCTGAAAAGTATGAAAGAAAACGCTATCATTCTTTATGAATACAATCATAGTGATTTTATCAAGGGAATAATATCACTGGAAACAGATATAAAACAATGAAGATATAATGATAATGCTTATGAAAACTATATGAATGACTTATATGGGGTTGATTGATGAAAGGTTTATGGACTTTATTGATGAAGACCCCAAGACAAAGGAAAAGATATAGAGCAGGAAGAGATAGAAAAGATGCAGACATTCAGAGCAAAGAAGAAATAAGTGAAAATGAGCAATACCAAAACACAGGAAAATACAAGTCTGAAAGATAATAATGACCAAGGAAAAGAGTATATCAAAGGCAATCTTTTACCGCAGATACAGAAATAAAGGATCTAAGGTCAAATGAGGGACAGGATTTCAGAGTTGCAAGTTTTTCTATCGCTCAAAATGACGGAATGGGGAATGTAAAGTTTATGAATTGCTGCTTATAAATGAGCTAGGTTCAGCAGTAAAGGACTTTTGTAAAAAGGGGATTTTGTTTCACTTCAGGAAAAGAAATAGTATTGAAAAAGAATGGAAAGCAAATATACAAACTTTAAGGTATATTCGCCAAGCTGTTGAAAAAGCCAGAGGGACAATCTCAAGATACAAAAGAGAGCTCAAACACTACTGAACGATTATAAGGAGAAAACGAATGGCAGACTGGAAAAGAACAAGGAATATGAAAAGTGAAAAGTAATCGATAAAAGTGGGATTAGCAGCTTAATAAGCTGCTTTCTCGTGATTCTCTTTTAAACTTAAAAATAAGGGTTACTAGGAGAGGGCGTATATTATAAGAAGTCAGGATTATTTAGTAGAAAGGATGAAAATGATATGATTGTTATTTTTATAGCCTTAATTATACTATATATTTGGGAGTTATCCTGTTTGAGAAACAACATTTGTAAAAATAAGCTTTATTTGCAATAGATAAGCTTGCGGTATTTATAGCAAGCTGGTACTATACCCATCATTATTTTTCCATCGTTTTCATCCGGATATGCCGCATATTTTTGGGATATATTACGGCAATAGTGGCTGTAGTGCTATCATTCTGTTCATTTAAGCTCATGTCATGATAAATGGATTGGATTGAAAGATTCTAATTTAGCCATTTATTCTTTTAGTTTATGACGGTGTATTTGTATTTTAGTAAATGGATTTATTACAAATGAAAATCTTATTTCCTACCCTTTTAAAACAATGATTTAACAATCAGGTGGTAAACTGCATCATAATAGGTATAACTTTTTAGTTGTATGGAAAAAGAAGATCATCTTATAGAAATGGACAAGGTATAAGAAAACAGTATTATTAAAAGAGCAGAGTTTTAGAAAAATTAACACAAGGAAAAGGAAAACTTCTTCGCCTAAAAAGAATGCTGAAGATATTCAATGCAACCTCAAAGTTCTGTTAGGTGGCATCACTTATATTATAAGTGAGATGTTGCACATACTTTTCCTTTTGTGTAATTGTGTAAGTCTTAATGATATTTTTGAGAAAACTTTTGGATACGGGCTTTTTGGATATGTTTAACTGAAGCTATCTCATTAATGCTGTGTTATAATATACACGAAATAAATCTTTTGTTAGAAATATTATTTATAGCAAAGGGCTGTGTATAACTTTGATGATAGGAGGCTAGTAAATGATAAAGATACATTTTGTAGAATTATGATTGGAAAAGTAAGAGTTCATAAATTTTTAGGTGCACCAGATGGTTTTGGATATGGTGGTGGCGTAGAGAAAATTTCGAATTGATGAAAATGTCAGAAAAGCATAAAAAGAATTGTATAGAGTACCTAGAAAAACACAGGGAAGGAATTGGATATGGTACTAGAAGGCATTGATGTTACAAAAGCTTAAACTAACAGAATCAGATATTGAAGACTTATATAAATTTCTGCAATTGAAGCTGTAGATGAAAAGATTACAACTCAAAGACTACTTAAAAATATCGTCTTATGTTTAGATAACTAAATTTCACACCCCTAATGAAAATAGGAAAATTTTAGATTTGGTTTAGTATTATATATACTTTTCAAAAATACACACCAATGTCTATGTATTTATTATTGATAAGAAGGAGGGATTGCTTTTCACCGAAAAATTCAGGTAGGAGCGACCTCCTTTCTTTTTATTTTTCCAGATGGCTGTTAAGGTATATCCGTATTTTTTCGTTTGTTGAAGATCGTGGACATGAAGCTTTTTATAGGCACATTCTTTCATAAGGCTAATTTTTCTGTTCTAAAACAGCATATTTATTCGACAGTCCTGGAAATACTTAATGGTCATGGTATCCTGATTTTTCAAGTCTAAGGATTTACAGGCAATAATCTGGCTTATATTCTTCATAAAAGGATATCTTTTATCTTCACATACATGTCATAGATCAATGATTTTAGAAAGTGTTTTTATTTTCATCACAGAATCATATGGATTTACTTCCTGTTCATCTTGTTTCATCTGATCTAATAATTGTTGTCTGTCTGAAGCTGCCTTCTTTAATTTTGATTCCAGTTCTTCAGTAGTGTTTGTGCCATATCTTCTATTTTCGCTTTAAAGATGAAGCCATTGTCTTGCAAGCAGTGTTTACCCTGCCCACACTTCATAACCTTTTGAGGATTTTACCTTTTCATTGTTCTTTATATTTACAATAGTACTAGGCTTTTATAAGAGAGTTTGTCATAAAGCTGTTCTTATTATAAATCTGCTGTTTGGTTGGATCTTCAATTTTCTTTAATTCGCTCTTTTGGTATAATCTACTCAAGCACATTTTGCTTTTGTCCTTGTAAATCTGCCGCTGTCTTTGTCTCTTTATAGGAATGAAAGGTACTTCAATTCAATTTTCATATCCTAAATCTTCCATTGCTTAAAAACTCTTCAGTACTCGGACTTTAGAATTGCTTTATCAATGGCAAGGTGAAGTCTGTTTTTCCAAGAACCGCCTTTTCTAAATTTCCAGATATTCAATATAGCTTACCGTTTGTGAATATCTGTTCTTGAATTTTATAGTTTACCAATGACAGATAAACTGTTTTTACAAATCTCATCACTGACAGTTCTGATTTGATGATAACTTCTTTGATTTACTTTGATACGCCTCACTGTTACAAAACTTACATTATTAAATAAAATATGATTATGAAGATGCCTCTATCTATGTGGGTAGTGAGTACATACCATACTTTTCCTTGAAAGACCTTTCACATAGTTCACACCTATTTTGTGTGCCTGCCAGAGTGGCTTTCCGGGAGCGAAAGATTAGCTCAATGCCTACTAATATGCCTTTGAATTACATCTTTTCGTCTGCTCGAAACTGCGAGATGAGGCAAAGCTTAGGATTACAGTTAAAAGAGGAAATAAGGAAATCATCGGTCTTATCAGCATTCATGATGTAGTTTTAGGCTGGCGCAAAGTTTTTCTCTATGGGATGAATCTTTTGTAACAGCCATCAGATTTCTCCGTATTTATTGTTTCTAAATCTCCAGGTCATATAGTCTTTTTCGCATAGAGTAAACATCTTCCCCTGCTTTTTAGCGCGTTGTATATCAACGATGTCATCTTTATAGATAGCAGCGGTGGAATTTACCACGGCAATCTGATTGATACTACCGGTTATCCGCCGATACTTGCGGGAAAGTTCCTAAAAGCTGTCATATCCAATACAAAAATATCTCGTTTATGCATTATCTATAATAAAACTGCCGCAAAAGTTTTACAACTGACAGCCTATATCTCCAAAACCTTTAGTCATCATCTGAAAGCATTAACAAATGCCATGAGTTCTTACCCCGTTTGCCATGGCAACAAACCCTCCAAATCCTAAAATAAGAAGAAAAACCTGTAAAATCAAGTACAGCTTGACTTACAGGTTTTGGCTTTATAGCATATTTCTAAATCAGAAATCTCCTGTAGAGAGAGCATAAATAGTTATACAGGTTAAGAGGATCATAAACTATTTTGGAAAGTAAGCTCGCACATGAAAGAATCGAAAACCATTTCAAAACTACTAGAGATGAAATCAACGAAGTTATTTATGCAGGGTTTGGGATATCACAACGCTGATTGACCGAAAGAGTCCGACAGCGAAAGCGGAGATTAAGTCAATTTTTCGTAAGTGCATATGCACTACTGTGCTTGCGCCAATTATCCGGAAAAGTCCACATAATATGTTTTTAATCATTCAAATCATGTTGGTTTTGTACCTCAACTATAAAAGCTCGTATATAAATTTCTTGCATGAAATCATAAAATAAAAGACAATAGAACTTTACCACGAATACCGCTCAAAATGACATTTTAGTAGAGCTAGCATGAGAAATAGGTATAACTCAAATCTTAACTTTAATACTATTTTATATCGTAG
>BNJU01005431.1_pt1 | contig 44123 bp, 60 predicted proteins | sample 8539281 | NCBI WGS metagenome assembly BNJU01 (sample SAMD00202456, study PRJDB9452) | human saliva metagenome | isolation source: human saliva | place: Japan
TTTTATGATAGAATATAGGTAGTTATAATCGACAGCAACTAAGAAGCAGTAAAAATATTATTCATAAAATAATCAAGATAAGGGCAATAAAATGACAGAAATTGATAAAAGAAATTTAAAAATTATCTTTATATTACATTTGGAATTACTTATATAATATGGGGGCTTCTCGCATAATTACGCAATTTCATATTTTGGGATTAGAAACGATTATAGGAGAACATTACATATAGTAGGTGCACTTGGACCAGCTATTGCAAGTGGCTTTTATTTGAAAAGGAATAATATAAAATTTAAACATTTTGTATTTAGTAAGAAAGAAAAATAGTAGTATTTATTTCATAATTCACCTCTTGGCAATTTTTGATACTATTCTGTATCTTCCTTAGAACTAAAACGGAGTATCAATTTATCTGATGCCATTATTCTTTATACAACTAATTTTTGGTGGTGGACATGAAGAATTAGGATGGAGAGGAATATTACAAACCATTACTTGATAAAAATATACTTATTGGCAATCTAATTTGATTGTAGGATCAATTTGGGGGATTTGGCATCTGCCTTTATGGTTTATAGTTGGAGAAAGTCATCAAGGATTTCCTTTCATTTTTATTTTTTATATATACATTATTTTTAAGTTTTGCTTTTAGGACTTCTTTACCGTCAAACCCAATCAGTGGGGTACTGTATATTATTTCATGCGTTCGCAAATTTGTTAAATCTCTATTTTGTGTTAAAAATTAATCTTATTTTTATTATCATTTTTATTGCTTATTTGATTTATACGATATTGGCGAGTAATAGAATTAGTAAGGAAAAGAATTTGTATCCAAAATAAATGGATATACTCTAGAAAATGAAGATGATTTTGTTCAAGGTAATAAAGTAGAAATAACGAACATTTAGATGAAAGGTTTAGAGTAAACATGAGTCTCTTATTTGAAGAATTTAAAACCATTTGTTTCCGTTTAAATCGAGTCGGAATTACACCGACACTGATGGGTTCTTTGGGATTGAGTTTAGAACGAAAGAAAATTGGGGGCCGTCTGACATTGACATTCATGTACCTGGTGACCCTAGAGGTTGGGAAGCACCTGACCATCTCAGAATTTATGACTGGGACAAGATAATGAAAGTGATGAAAGACTTAGGCTACGTCTTAATAGATATTCATGAGCATGAATTCCAAAAGGATAGAGAGAATGTTGAATTTGAAGTATCGATTCTTACTTGATTTTGCAGGAGTTTCGGAATCGGATATAGAGCTTTATTCACATTGAAGGCATCACTTTTTCGTCTTCCAAGTCTGGAGCAGTATCTAAGTATTTACAAAGCTTCTTCTCAAGACTCCTATCGAAATGAACAAAATAACAATAAGGATTTTTAAAAAGATCGAGTGGCTGGAAAAACATTTGTAAATTATCATATGAAAAGTAGTAAGTTGTAAGACTGGCTGCTATGTTATTTTTTTATTGGTTATTTGATTTATACGATATTGGCTAGTAATAGAATTAGTAAGGAAAAGCAGGTGGAAAAATTGTAAAAGAGCCTCAGGGCCTTTTTCTAGGGTGGACATCACGCATATTTTTGGATTTAGATGGATATTATTGAAACGTTTCTTGGGGACCCAATTTTCAATTTGATGAAAAATGGACTATTGAAATTTTAGTAATTAAGGGAGATAGCAAAAATGGCTTCAAGTAAAGAATATTTAGATTTCATTTTAGAACAATTGTCCGAGTTAGAAGAAATATCATATAGAGCAATGATGGGTGAGTATATAATTTATTATCGAGGGAAAATCATAGGTGGAATTTATGATGATAGATTTTTAGTGAAGCCTGTCAAAACTGCAATAGCGTATATGCCGAATGTAGAATACGAATTGCCGTATGAAGGTGCAAAGGAAATGCTATTGGTAGATGATGTTGACAACAAAGAATATTTAACCGGCTTATTTAATTCAATGTATGATGAGTTACCTGCACCAAAACCAAAGAAAAAGAAATTATGAAATCTCAGTTTATCTAGGTTATACCATTTAACGATAACCTTATGCTATCGTTAAAAAGTTTATAGAACAGACAAGACTATCTAGCATAATTAGTGTTCACTCGTTTCATGTTGAGGTCGTACCACTGCTCTTCCAATCTGAGACAGTCGAAAAGTAGAAGGGGATGGTATTGGTATCAATCAATGAGTAACAAAGTAACAGCATGATTCGTAACATTTGCTTGTAATTTGCGGAGGAACATCAGTATGGATGGAATAACAAAAGATTCTATAAAAACGGCTAAACTAATGAAACAATTATGGCCCCAATTGACCGATAAAGAAGCTATTGATGAAGTAAAAAAATATACGAATGGCAAAAATACTGCAATCTTTACTGAAGTTGAAGGTGACACAATTGTAGGTCTAGCACTATGTTCACTCAGATTTGATTATGTTGAAGGTTGTAAATATAGTCCTGTTGGATTCTTAGAAGGATTATTGTCGACGAGGAATATCGTTTAAAGGATATTGCTAAAAATCTCTGTACAAAATGTGAGGAATGGGCGAAAAATAAAGGATGTAAGGAATTTGCAAGTGATTGTACTTTTAACGAATACGGATTCTATAAGATTTCATCTCAATATTGGATTCCAGGAGGCAAATAGAATTATTCACTTTAAGAAGAAATTATAATTTCAGAACGTGGTCAAAAATTTATATATCTTTAGGAAGTGTAAAAGAATGGACGGACTACGAATTACTTTTTCATTAGTTAAGAATATAGTAATGTTGTAAAGTTAATCGAGGAGTTATTGATGGATTTTAGTGGTAAGATAGCCATAAATAAAGGGTGGTCAGATGATAAAAAAATATTAGGTGACAGATCAAAAACAGCAAAAAAATATTTCTTGCGTGTTTCTGATAAGGAGAAGTTAGATTCTAAAAATTTGAATTTGATATGATGGAGGAAGTAGCTTCTCTTGAGTTCCGATGTGTAAACCAATTAGCATTGAACTCTGCGATGACAAAGTACATTCTTTTCACGAATGGATAGACGGGAAAGATGCAAGAGAAACCATTTTAACTGTTTCAAAAGAACAACAATACATTTACGGAGTAGAAGCAGGAAGAATCCTTCAAAAAATTCATTCACTCCCTGTCACAGAAGTTCGTGAAGATTGGGAGGTCTTTTATAATCGAAAAATTGATGACAAAATCAAAAAATACAAAGAATGTCCCGTTCAATACGAAAATGGTCAGATTTTTATTGATTATTTAAATGCAAATCGAGAATTGTTAAAAGATAGACCTCAGGTTTTCCAACATGGAGATTATCATATCGGGAATTTCATGATTGGTGAAGATCGTAAAATCTATGTCATTGACTTTGATCGATTTGATCTTGGAGATCCTTGGGAGGAATTCAATCGTATTGTATGGTCTGCTCAAGTTTCTCCCTCTTTTGCGTCTGGTATGATAGATGGATATTTTGATGGTAAGGTTCCAGATTTATTTTGGAAGCTTCTCGCTATCTATATTCTAAATAACATAGTTGGTGCTCTGCCATGGTCTGTTCCATACGGAGTTGAAGAAATATCAGTAATGCAAACATCAAGCTAAGGAAATTTTTGGAATGGTATGATGATATGAAGCAAATCATTCCTAGTTGGTATTCGAACAAGAAGAAGATAGAATAATATAAACGTTGGAATATCAATTTGGGGAAAATATGCCACTTTTTGTTTGCTCAAATTTAAACACATCTAACTATTTTTTTAACATAGATAGTTTTTATCACTACAGGTTAAAAGTGGTACAGTAAGGAGTTTAAACATGAAATTCCATGAATTTGGGGATAAGAATTTGCCTCCTATCTTACTGATACATGGCGGTGGCAGTTCTTGGTGGAATTACCTTCGTCAAGCACGGATCTTATCAAAAGACTACCATGTTATTTTTGCCCTACTTTGAATGGCCACGGTGAAGAATATCAACTAGATTATGTTTCTACTGAAGATTCTGCTTTGGAGATCCTAGACTATGTCAAAGCAAACTGTGGTGGAAAGGTGTTTGCGATCGGTGGCGTTTCACTTGGTGGTCAAATTGCCATGGAGCTTTTGACATTAGACAGCGAGATAGCTGAGAAGGCCATCATAGATGGAAGCCTCTGTATTCCTCAACCAAAGCTAGCTAAAATCAGCATCTTTCTAGTAGCTCTATTTGGTAAATTGATGTTCAGTAAATTCTCTTGCAAACTTCAATTAAGCATGATGAACAAACTCTATCCTAAACTGGCTTATCCAGAGGAAATAAAAGCTTATTATCTAGAGGATCTGCCAAGGACACCTATCAAAACATTGGTGACCATTTACAAAACCTATATGGGGCGATACAGGCTCAAGGACACAATTTCTGCTAGTAAGGCGCAGGTTCTGTATATCTATGGTGAAAAAGAATTAAACTGTGTGAAAGCATCGGCGAAATTATTTCAGCAGCTACACCTAAATACGATCCTGTATGAAGCAAAGGGCTATAACCATGGCTATTTATCAGCTTACCTGCCTCAAGAGTGGATCGATTTGGTGGAGCCGTTTTTGGAGAATAATGATTGATTATACGTTATTAATTTAGAAAGCAGAGTCTCATGGAAGTCAAAAAATATAGCCCTCTCAATTCCTTAAAAAAGATAGCAGATAACCTCTGGATTGTAGATGGGGAAGAAGTACTGATGAATTTCAAACTCTTCAAAGTGCCTTTTTCAACTAGAATGACAGTTATCCGTCTGCAGAATGGTGGTCTTTGGGTGCATTCGCCGATTAATCCTAGTGATAATTTACTTTTTGAAATCAAGCAATTAGGTGAGGTAAAACACCTTATTGCACCCAATGTCTTACATTATAGTTATATAAATGAGTGGCACGAACTTTTTCCGGAAGCAGAAGTATGGCTAGCTAGTGGTGTTCAAAAAGCGTGCCAGAAAATCGGGAATGAATTTATATTATGGTCATGAACTAGAGAAAGCCAATTGGAACGAAGAAATTCTTTTACGATATTTGAGGGAAGTTTTTATGTGAAAGAGGTTGTTTTTCCATACTGAAAGTTCAACTCTAATTTTAACGGATCTTATTGAAAATATAGAAGCTGAGAATTTATCGCTTTTTGAAAAGCTACTTTTTAAAATAGGTGATAATCACTATCCAAATGGTAAAACACCAAGAGATTTAAGAATGAGTTTCTTTTTGGTAAAAACAAGCTTTGAGGAGTTATCACAAAATAAAAATGGGATCCTAAGAATATTATTATTTCTCATGGACCGTGTATCATTGGACAAGCAAAAGAGATGTTAAACCAAGCGTTCTTTTGGCTAGAGAAATAGGAATTTACTATAAAGAAATTAATAAAATATATCTAATATAATTGATCTACAATTACTTGGAGTTGTTAGTTAAGATGTGGAATCTACTTAAATTGTTGATTCTAAGAGGTATCAGTTGACACGAGAGAAAGAATATAGATTAACTAACGGTATCTCTTAATTAGATTTAGTGAAAGAAGAATCCATTTTTCACTTGAATCCCTTCTCTTTCGTATGGTAGAATGTATATACAAATTGTATGTACAAAGGAGAGGTAGAAATGGCAAACACGAAAGCAGTGAATTTTCGAGCAGATGAGATGTTTTACCAGAAAACAAAAGAGGTACTTGCTGATGAAAAAATTTCTGTGTCAGATGTCCTAAATGCAGCACTTCGAAAAATTGCTAACGGGACTGTGGATCCAAGAGAATTTGTTTCAAGTGATTTGCAGAACACGCAGTATCAAGTGGCCTTTGAGGATTTGAAGAAGGAGATTTTAGTTGGGCACCAGGAAATTGCTCAAGGGAAAGTCACTTCTGTAGCCGATGTGAGAAAGGAATTTGGTCTTGACTAAGTTGAAACGCTATCAGGTCTTTCTTGCAGATCAGGCTAAGCAGGACTTGCGTGGCATTCACGACTATATTCTTGTGAATTTTTATAGCCAGCAAGCTGCAGATGGCAAAGTTGATTTGCTATTAAGTGCTCTTGAGACCCTAGAACTGTTTCCAGAAGCCTGTCCTCTGGTATCAAGCCGGGGCTATGGTGAGATGACGAATGATGGGAAACCCTATCGTTATATGCCAATAGAGAACTATCTCGCATTTTATTATATTGAGAAGCATACAGTGTATGTTGCTCGTATACTCAGTGCAAAGCAGGATTGGGTCAAGATTTTTTATAAGTAGGATGAGGACCCACATGTTAAAATCGAATAAGCTGATTATTTTTTTAATTTCCCTACCTTTTCTGGTGGTTATTGTTTTTTATTCTCTTAGTGAGCATCCTGGATATAGTGATGATGGGAATTTCGTCAGAAATCATGAGGCTGCTATTAAGAGTGAGATCATCGCACACTTAGCCCAGGAAAAGCAAGACATAAAATCTGTGACGCTCTTACCAAATACTGCTAGAGGAGAGTATGATAATGGTGGTGATGTGAGCGGACATTACCATATCTATTTTACAGCCTACGTCGATCATAATCGCGAGCGAACGATAAGTGTAGAACTATTCTTCCCAGATGCCAGCATTCCCCATTTACCTTGTTTCCCTAACCCTTATAAAGACAAGGGCAAAAAGATGTCCAATTGGTTGATGGGGAATATTGAAGTATCGGAAGAACCCTCTAAATAGAAATAAGAACAAGTCATGATGAATAGAATAGTAGATGATCGGATCACTCTTATTCCTTATTATAGAAATGATGCCATCTCCCTTCTTTGGTATCAGGATAGTGAGGTTTGCAAACAAGTTGATAATACTGAACAGATTTACGATCTAATAAAACTTCATAAAATGTATGATTACCTAACTTCACACGGATCTTGCTATTATATCCAATATGAGGGTGTGTTAGTTGGAGATGTGACACTTCAAGATAACTCAGAACTTTCTATAGTGATCAGCAAAGAGTATCAAAATTTACAGATCGGAAGACGATGTATTTCTAAAATGATACAGCTGGCCAAAGAAAAAGAGATGGTTAAGGTAACTGCTCAAATTTATCCTTTTAATACCCAAAGTCAAAGAATGTTTTTGGCTTTGGGATTTCAGAAAGTAGATGAAAAGTTGTATGAATATACGTTGATATAGAACAGTTGTATATCTCCATATATATTAAGACTGTAATCTACTGTTTATAAAACAATGTTCATGAAAAATAGAGTTAAAGGGTACCTACTGATACATGGACAAGAGGTTTTTTCAGAAATCTAAAAATGAAGAGAACACCAACAGATGATTTTTTGTTGGTGTTCTCTTCATTTGATTTTACGATCTATCTCGCTTTTGCTTTAAAGTAAAAGCTGGCATGGAATTATTCAGGCATCTAGTTAGATTTTTGTTTATTCAACAGGAGGATAGATGATATTATTGCAATGCAAGATACAAGAATCAGATACCAAAGATTTTCAAGACCAAAACCATGATCTAGCATCAAGCGGTATCCCCAAGAAGCGGGGAAAAGACGCCCGATTGCTTGAAGAAAATCAGGCAGTAAGGTGATGGGAAACATGATTCCTGAGAGCATAATTGAGGGTAAAAATACAAGTTGCGCTATCATGGTCAGCTTTGCTTGATTTTTTACAGTAAGGCCCAGTATACTTCCGATACTCAACGATACAAAAATGTAGATGGCAAGCGCGAGAAAGAATAAGGGAAATTGACTTGGTAGACTTGCTTTAAATAAAATTGGAGCAAGTAGTAGGATCACTATGCAAGTCATTATCAAATGAACAAAGGCAGAGAGAACCATGGTCACCAATCCTAAGTGAATAGGCACACCATTTGCTTTTATAAATCTTTTTATGTCGCTTCCGTATGTTTCAATCAAGGAAGGCGGTAAGCCGAGAAAGGCTCCCATGGAAACACTCATGACAATCATTGACTGTATGAGTGTGCTTTCCATATCAGGTATAACGGAAGTAAAAATACCACCCATGAGAAGAAAGAAAATAAGCGGTACAATATAGTAAGTAACCAAGAGAGACTTACTTCGTATGTCCAATTTCCACTGTAATGCTAGGCTATATAAAAACCTTTCATTCCGATCCCCTTCTTGCCATTTCGATGAAATGCTGCTCCAGTGTGCCACGATCCACCTTAATATCCAGTATTTGGATATGTTTCTGTTTGCATTCTTCCAATAATGAAATCAAAAGTGTCCTCGATCGTATCTGTTTCAAAAGATTTCTCTCCGTCCTGGGTCTTTAAATGGATGAAATATTTTCTTCCCAACCTGTCTGTCAGTTCTGAAGGAGTACCACAAAAGACAATCTTTCCACTATTCAAAATAGCAATGCGGTCACATAAGGTTTCAACTTCGGCCATATCGTGGCTTGCCAAAACAATTGTCTTGCCCTGTGATTTGAGCTTTCGGATTTGTTCATGGAGGGATAGTCTTCCTTCAACATCAAGTCCCGCTGTCGGTTCATCGAGAAAAATAATATCCGGATTACTGATAAGTGCAAGAGCAAGATGTAATCTTCTTTTTTGTCCTGTGGATAATTGCAGATATTGTGATTTCTCAATTTCTTTTATTCCAAGAGCCTTCAGCATGGCATTATCAATGCTTGTCTGATTCCATTTTGCAAAGAGCTTTATGGCTTCCATCGGTTTGATGTGGATGGGTAGAGAGGAGGACTGTAGTTGAATTCCGGTTTTCCCGTTTACAATTATAGTGCCTTCATCATATTTTCTCAGACCTTCGATACATTCAAGCGTGGTTGTTTTACCAGCTCCGTTCACTCCGAGCAGAGCAAAGATTTCTCCTTGTTTGATTTGAAAATCGAGACCTCTAAGAACCATATTGCTACCATAACTTTTCTTTAATCCAGAAACCTCTATTGCGTCTTTCATGGTTCTACCTCCTCAAGGGGATTGGTTCCAAGCCTTGAAAAATAGACTTGTAAAGCAGGCCCTAAATAATCATTAACGATTTTTTGCTTTTCTTCCCAAGCGTTTGAGGCGGTATCGATATTCCCTATCTCCATCAACTTCGGAAGAATGCTCATATCACCATTTGTAAACTCCATAATCAAGCTCCAGTATTCTTGCACAACCTGTTGGCATTGTTCGCTTTCAGCTGGTACGTTTTCTTTCTGAAGCTCCACGATTTGATCACTTAGGTGGTTCAACCTGTCCATAAAGTCTTGTCCGCTTTTCTTGTCAAATCGACTGCGTATCTGGTCGAGCGTATCATCATCAAAGCGCTTAATGAGAGAGTAGGAGTCATTCTTCATCTGTAGATTGACGATGATGTCTGCATACTTCTTAAAATTGACCGTCTGTATTTGTAAAACTTCTGCCTTTAACTGCTCTATTGCGACAAAAGAATCCTTAAGTTGCTCTATATTTTTACGAAGAATATCTGCTTGCTCTGTAAGAGCATTGGCAACATCATCAGGTGTTTTTCAAAGAGATCAAACGCCCCTTTATATCCTTGAGAGAAAAGCCCAGTGATTTTAAAGATAGAATCTGATGGAGTAGCACTAAATCTTTATCGGTATAAAGCCTGCGACCTCCCTCACTTTCTGCCGATGGGGAAAGTAGCCCCTCTTTATCGTAATATTGTAGAGTACGGATGGTAACGCCCATTTTTCTTAGCAAAGTTCCCTCAACTGTCATAAATCCTTCCGGAATTGCTCTATATTTAGCCATCATTACCCACCTCCTCATACCTATTATACATCGTTACGTAAGGTCATGAACAAGATTATTTTAAAAAAATTTGATTGAAAAAGACCTTTTCATTTTCGAGAAAAGAAAGAGAGGTCATAGATAAAATGAAGCATGTGACAAAAATATTGACATAATTCCTACCCTTTAGAATATTATTGATGAGTATGTGTCATGATTTAGAAAAGCAAAGCACAATTATAATATGATCAATAGCAAACACAAGGTGATAGACAGAACAATCTATCACCTTTTTCTGTTTAAAACTATTTGTCGCCAGTCATAAACTAAGCTTTCACTTGAATCCCTTCTCTTTCGTATGGTAGAATGTATATACAAATTGTATGTACAAAGGAGAGGTAGAAATGGCAAACACGAAAGCAGTGAATTTTCGAGCAGATGAGATGTTTTACCAGAAAACAAAAAGAGGTACTTGCTGATGAAAAAAATTTCTGTGTCAGATGTCCCTAAATGCAGCACTTCGAAAAATTGCTAACGGGACTGTGGATCCAGAGAGAATTTTGTTTCAGTGATTTGCAGAACACGCAGTATCAAGTGGCCTTTGAGGATTTGAAGAAGGAGATTTTAGTTGGGGCACCAGGAAATCGCTCAAGGAAAAGTCACTTCTGTAGCCGATGTGAGAAAGGAATTTGGTCTTGACTAAGTTGAAACGTTATCAGGTCTTTTCTTTGCAGATCAGTGCTAAGCAGGACTTGCGTGACATTCACGACTATATTCTTGTGAATTTTTATAGCCAGCAAGCTGCAGATGGCAAAGTTGATTTGCTATTAAGTGCTCTTGAGACCCTAGAACTGTTTCCAGAAGCCTGTCCTCTGGTATCAAGCCGGGGCTATGGTGAGATGACGAATGATGGGAAACCCTATCGTTATATGCCAATAGAGAACTATCTCGCATTTTATTATATTGAGAAGCATACAGTGTATGTTGCTCGTATCCTCAGTGCAAAGCAGGATTTGGTCAAGATTTTTTATAAGTAGGATTGAGGAACCCCATGTTAAAATCAAATAAGCTAATCATTTTTTTAATTTCTCTACCCTTTTCTGATGGTCCTTGTTTTCTATTCTCTTAGTGAGCAACCTGGATACAGTGATGATGGGAATTTCGTCAGAAATCATGAGACTGCTATTAAGCGTGAAATCATCGCAAACTTAGCTCGGGAAAAGCAGGGCATAGAATCTGTGACCTTATTGCCAAATACTGCTAGGGGCGAGTATGATAATGGTGGTGATGTGAGTGGACATTACCATATCTATTTTACAGCCTACGTCAATCATAATCGCGAACGAACGATAAGCGTAGAACTATTCTTCCCAGATGCCAGCATTCCCCCTATTCACCTTGTTTCCTCCCTAACCCTTATAAAGACAAAGGGCAAAAAGATGTCCAATTGGGTGATGGGGAATATTGAAGTATCGGAAGAAACCTCTAGATAGTATATAAAAGAAATCACAACGATAGCTACAGAAGTCTATCGTTTTTTAATGCTTTTAAAGTTGAGAAAATAGTTTTAGGAAACGATGTCAAATATACTTGACATCCAGCAACTAGTATTGTAAAATAAATGTATCAAATATATTTGACACATTTACATTTAGGAGGTGCCAAGTGAACCGTGTGAAAGAATACAGAGTCAATCTTGGTCTTTCTCAATTGGCTTTGGCAAAAAGTATTGGAGTTTCCAGGCAAACGATTAATATGATTGAGAATGGGAAGTATAACCCTTCCCTAGATCTCTGTATCAATCTAGCAAAAGAGCTTGGGACGGATTTGAATTCTTTATTTTGGAGGATCGATGATGATGAATAAAAACTGGCAATTGAAATGTGTGAAAGCTTTCTACGATATTACAGGTGAGCTTGACGAATACAAGGAAAAAGAATTGAGTACTTTTGGGAACAACATGTACATGCTCTTTATGTCGGGAATTATCCTTGGATTCCTGCTCAGTTTCATGTTTAATACGGATTATGTCAGTGTGATCACGTTTTTAGTATTTTGCTACTCCCTGTACCAACAAGAGCAAGTGATTCATCGTTTGGAACTCGACATCTATGAGGTTTCAGAAGATGAAGTAGGAGAGGCAAAGAAAAAGATGCTAAAAAGAACTTTCCTTCAAACCTTGATTGTGATGGGACTAGCTATTTTTGTTGCGATTGGTCTTTGGAGAACAGGATTGCTACAAGAAAATAAGATAAAGCTTTGAAATGTATTTCACTTTTATTTTTCCCTCTTGTCATTGGGCTGATTACCATGATTAGTTTCTTGAGTAATTTCATTGCAAATAGAAGAAAAATCAAAGTGATCCGGGATTAGATCCATCAGAAATAAGAACAAGTCATGATGAATAGAATAGTAGACGAACAGATAACGCTTATTCCTTATTATAGGAATGATGACATCTCCATTCTTTGGTATCAGGATAGTGAGGTTTGCAAACAAGTGGATAATACTGATCAGATTTACGATGTAACAAAAACTTCATAAAATGTATGATTACCTAACTTCACATGGTTCGTGCTATTATATCCAATATGAGGGAGTGTTAGTTGGAGATGTGACACTTCAAGATAATTCAGAGCTTTCTATAGTGATCAGCAAAGAGTATCAGAATTTACAGATCGGAAGACGATGTATTTCTAAAAATGATACAGCTGGCCAAAAGAAAAAGAGATGGTTAAGGTAACTGCTCAAATTTATCCTTTTAATACCCAAAGTCAAAGAATGTTTTTGGCTTTGGGATTTCGAAAAAAGTAGATGAAAAAGTTGTATGAATATACGTTGATATAGAACAGTTGTATATCTCCATATATATTAAGACTGTAATCTGCTGTTTATAAAACAATGTTCATGAAAAATAGAGATAAAGGGTATACACTGATACATGGACAAGAGTTTTTCGAAATCTAAACTATGAGAGAACACCAACAGATGATTTTTGTTGGTGTTCTTTTATATGATTTTACAATCTATCCTCTGATTCATGTTTGAAACAAGTTAAACAAACAGTTGTGGGAGGCATCTGAAAGTCGAAATTTTGTACGGTTAATGGAGGATTTTCCCACTATAATCTCTCCACAGTTTTTATTTCATATATGAATTTGCAATCGGTGTGATAAGTAGGTATAGCAAGGTCAAAATGATAAAAATCCGATATCAGCGATCAAAAATACATAAACGATATTAAAGCCAAAATGCATGAAAATAGTGAGATCACGATTGTTATATTTTTCCAAAATAATATCCATACAAAAATGTAATAGATGTAATCACAACTATATTAGCAATAATATAAGGAACAGCCCACCAGTCCGTAAATTTGAATCTACAACCCACAGAAGTGTATGCCAGAAACACCAGACTGAGGCCTTGATAGATAGAGGATTTTAAAAATGATATGATTCTTCTCTCTCATATAACCACTCCCACCTAATTCTTCACCAGTCGGACCTGATGTAAATGATAGAATATACTTAGTGGCGATGATACGGTTTCCTAGATTGATGTGGGAGAACATTGTTTTTGGGTCATAAGTGAGTAGAGGAAGAGTGATAAAATACTGAGCCCAAATGTAACCAAATGAAGATAGAAGTGCACGACACTTTGTGAAGAAACACCGCTTAAGAAGTTGTTCTTTTCTCTCAGTCCTGAAATACTTCATCAGAAATAAAAGGAGGTATGATGGAGACCAAGCGACGATGTCTCGTACAATCCACATGATAACAGGTGGAACCTTTAAATAATAAACTTGCGGGAGCTGCTACAAAAATAATGAGTGCCCAAACAAGGATATAAGAACTGATGATGTATCTTTTTAAATAATTTACATTCATTTAGTTACCCTCTTTCTTCAACTGTATAGATAACAAGTTCACTCTTAATACCATTAATTCAATTATATTATGCATCGGGATGAATCGAATGGTTCAGTTTTTACCCATTTTTTCATAATAAATATTTGTTCCAATTCCTTTGGTAACAACAGTAAATAGGCTGTTTTCAGGAATACAATTCTGGATATTTGCCGAAATCTGGTTAATGTCAGATTTCACGCGTTTAATGAATGACATAATACTTCCATATCATGATTACAGTTTACTTTTTACTTTACCTGAAAATATCTTCTAGGGTATACGAGATGTCTTAAGGTCAGGTTCGATCTTGTCACATTCTAGGGGTAATTTCTACAGATTCTGCACGAACTGCGCATTCAAATGTGACTAATATAGAGGTTGGAGATTTACTACAAAAGATACTGCAGTTTCTTTTAGCCGTTGCCTCTGTTACACTATTGTAACGTTTTACATCAAAAGGTCAATTCTTTTCTACTATCATCAATTTTTGACTTTAAAATCATTTTGGAACATAGGAAGAGGTTAGATACCAGACGAACTCAAATTTTTCTCCGTTGTATCCAGACAATACAAACTTTTCTGCGCCTCCAAATTTCATATCATAGCTCTTGATCTTATCGATATCATACTCTGTGATACTCTCAAAAGATATTCGCTCGTCTTAAGTAGTTCTTTCGATTACAGATTAGTTCATCGATAGAGATATTAAATAGGTTTGAGATGGATATCATATTTTCGATATCTGAATTCCAGCACCAGTTTCCCACTTTGTTGCAACGTCTGGGTACACCGATCAGCTAAAAAGTTCTTGTGACATCCCTACTTGTTTACGGCCTATGGATTTTTAATTTTTCAGCAAATGTCATGTTGTATGAGCCTCCTCTATATTTTATGATGTAATTTGCTTACAAAGTAGACTGATATATTGATTTAGTATAGAATAAATGATGAATGCAACTTACAAGCAAGTAGAGTTGCATTCTCATTTTTTGCTACTTTGCGTAGCATTTATCGTTTTAACGTTGATTTTTAGCATTATTTTGAGTTATTTTATCATACATTTCAAATTGAATGATGAATAAATTTAAAATAATATTTTAAATTCCCAGATAGTCTGGTAGTAATAATAAATAGCATAAAATATTTCTAAAGCTATTTGTTGTAACCGTTTTTCTTATACATATCACTAGATAGAAATGTGGGAGTTTTCAATCATAGTTTACAAAAACGGTTTTTGAAAAATATTATTGTTGGGATAGTCTCGGTTTTTATGTCCTGGTTGTTGTTCAGGGCTCAAGCTCAGCAAACTGGATTCGATTACCAGAGTCTTCATCTACTGCCTTTTAATGGCAATAAAGCTAGTCTGGGGGATTTTGATCATTTAGGTCGTGCGACCTCCGCTCATATTCAGCTGCAGGACAAGGATGAGCAGAGAACGCGTCTCAGCTATAATCCGGTTGGTTGGCACAATTATAAGATTGCTTATGGAAAGTAAAGGAAAAGAAGGCCTGAGTTTGTTCCATAGGGCATTTGATCGGGTATCAGTTTAGTGGTCTGACCAATGAAGGATCTGGTTTCTCTAACTGCCTGGACCAATACGGGGAATTATAGGGACAGCGGATAGCAATGTGGAGGCATGCTCTGCTACGAGAAACGACTCGATAGCTGGCTGGCCACCCACCAAAATTACTGGTTAAACTACAAGGTGACTCCGGTATATACGCGGGATGAATTGATTCCTCGGCAGGTGACCTTGCAATATGTAGGAATTGATCGAGATGGCGACCTTCTACAATCAATTTAAGTAGTCCCAAAGAGTCGGTGGGTGTATGGGATCACCACGTTACCTTGGATAGCTATTCGAGAATGCGACCGTGACTATCTGAAGGGGACTGCCAAGCCATCTTTAGTGCCGACAGAACCAAAGTGTCAACCTCAACCTGCTAGTCCTTCTGTAGACACGCAATCAGTCGCCCCTCAGCGGAGTCAAGCGAGTAGAGCCAGCTCGCCAGTTCAATCTGTCAGGCCTGCAGAGCCAACTCCTCAACTGGCTCAGTAGTTTTATGTAGCCAGAAATATGGGGTGCAGAGTTTAGTGGTATTCTTTGGACAGTATGCTCATAGTATGCTAATTTTTCTAAAGGTTGTTCAAATGTCAGAAACAAAGCGCTAGTCTTGGAAAGCGACGCATCAAGTAGGAATGAGGATCAGTTATTCTGCTAATGAAAAGCCAATTGTTGAGCTTTTTGTGAAGTAAGTAAGTACTAAATAGGGAGAACTAAAATGATTGAAAATATACTATAATAATAGGACAGGTAGAATATGACCTTAGATGTGAGATAAAAGAAAAATGATGATGATTATAGAGTGTGATTTTGACAACAAAAAGGTGTTTAAGAGTGTCTGGTTTGCTCTGAGCACCAATATGATTGAGGATAGCATCCACGGTAGAAGACGATGGGCGACTGAGGAAGAGCAGTTGCATTAGGAGTTGGATAATGGTCAGATATGATGATGGGTATGATTATATAGAGCCCTGATAATTTATACATATCATCTCATCTAGTTCTCATAAATAAATTTAATAGAGAAAAATGATAATAAAAGCACGAGAAATTAGAATATCGTTTGGTAGCAAGCAAAGTTTAAAGACTGTTTATAATCCAATTGAGTAAATACTGTTTCGAAATGTTTAAAGATTCATAAGTTTCTTTTGAAGGAATGTATGCTTGGGCAGGTCAATACCGTCAAGTAAATATCTCTAAAAGTGAAAATGCTTTTATGCCAGTTCAGTCTTTTGATATAAGCAGAAAGTATTTCAAATGCTCTATCAAACTATTTACTTAACGCAAATAATAAAAATTGAGATTTGTAAAAAGTTTAGCTGAGATAATGAATAATCTAAATTATTTTCACCCATTTCGAGAAGAAATGGTCGTACTCAACGAAGTTATCCGTTCTTTGGCTTTGTGATGAGCTATGGATGTGAAATTTCAATTGGTTTGAATGATGATATCTATCACTTATATATGGATGGAACGGTTTATGGAGATACTAGAGAGCTCGAACAACTGTTCAATAAACTATCAGAAATATAGATCTGTAGTATATTTTTAGTAGGAAACAGTATAAGTGATGTATAAAGGTGAAAGATCATTACTTCAACAAAATCTTAAAGCCCAATTGCTGGGCTTTTTGTGTTACGTACAATCTTAAAAAGCTTGTAATCTAAAATTATCTCTCAGAATCTTGCAAACGTTTTTATAAAGTAGTATACTAGAAAATAGTTTATGGATCGTTTGCATACTATTAAATGATGAAAGAAAGTATAGTAGGGAGACAGACAGATGGAATTAACAGCGATTTATCACAGGCCTGAATCGAGTACGCCTATCTTTATAAGGATAGCCAGCTCCATATTCGCATCCGGACCAGAAAGAAGATATCAAACGGATTGTCTTGCACTATGAGGGGATCCTTTGTTTTTATAGAGATCTTTGTAGAGGCACTAAGAAATGGACAGGTGACGACAGACGACCTCTTTGATTATTGGCAAGTGTCGGTATCAGTCGTCATGCACGGATCAGTACCTCTTTGAATTGAGAGGACACGGCAGGAAGAAGATCTTGTACGGAGATCGGTGTGGCAACCTACACCAGGAGAACCTGGACTTTGTCATGAACGGCTTTAAGCTTCCTTTTTATCCAATGAGTTGATGGGTGTGCTGTTCCGGATTGGGTGGCGCAGACGGTTTGGTATCAGATTTTTCCTGAGCGCTTTGCCAATGGGAATCCAGCTATTTCACCTAAAGGTCGTTCGATCCTTGGGATGCCTCTATTGCTCCTCAAGTATTGGATTTCTTTGGTGGTGATTTGCGAGATTATCGATCACTTGGACTACTTGCAGGAGTTAGGAATTACAGGGGCTCTACCTTTGCCCGATTTTTGAATCATCGAGCAACCACAAATACGACACCATTGATTACTTTGAAATTGATCGACATTTTGGTGATAAGGAAACCTTCCGCAAGCTGGTGAAAGAGGCTCACGCGCGTGGGATGAAGATTATGCTGGATGCTGTCTTTAATCATATTAGCTGCATTCACTAATGGCAGAGATGTGGTCAAACACGGGAGGATTCGATTTACAAGGATTGGTTCCATATTAAAGAGTTCCCTGTCTCCTCAGAAAATCTGTGGAATAGTCGCGACTTGTCTTACCATGCTTTTTGCCTTTGCGGGCTATATGCCTAAGCTCAATACGGCTAATCCAGAGGTGAAGGCCTATCTCTTGAAGGTTGCGACATACTGGATTGAAGAGTTTGATATCGATGCTTGGCGACTGGACGTGGCCAATGAAATCGACCATCAATTCTGGCGAGATTTCCGTAAGGCGGTCTTGGCTAAGAAGCCGACCTCTATATCCTCGAAATCTGGCATTCGTCCCAACCCCTGGCTCAATGGCGATGGGTTCCATGCCGGTGATGAACTATCCTCTCTCTGAGAGTATCAAGGATTATTTCCTGCGGGGCATAAGGAGACGCAACGCTTTATGGGAGATCAATAGCCAGTCTATGTACTACAGGCAGCAGATCTCTGAGGTCATGTTCAACCTCTTAGACTCCCATGATACAGAGCGTATCTTGACGACGGCTAAAGGCGATCTTCAGTCTGTCAAGTCTGCCCTCGCCTTCCTCTATCTGCAACGGGGAACGCCATGTATCTATTATGGAACGGAGCTAGCTCTCATCGGTGGCCCGGACCCAGATTGCCGCCGTGTCATGCCTTGGGAGCGCGTGTCAGCGGACAATGACATGCTGACCTTTATGAAGGACTTGATCCAGCTCCGAAAAGAAGTGACGGAATAATACAGCATGGTAAAGGTAAGCTTAGGAGAAATGAGCCAGATGTGGTGGTGGTGAGCATGTGGCAGCATGAGGTCAGACGCTCAAAGCCTGCTTTAACCCTCTGAAAGAATTTGTATAGAAAGAAGACAAGCAGATCTGATCGACCATGGACCATTTCCGATGATCGATTGATCATCCGCAAATAGTTGTTGTTTAAGGAAGATTAGTAAAGAAAGAGCCTGGAATCGAAGTTGAGCTTCTTTTCTACATCGGATTTCGGTTTATGGTTTGTCAGTATATGGTATAATAGTAGCTAAATGATAAAAGGAGGAGACGGTGATGAAGATGTTGTAATCAGTCCTATGTCGTTGAAGAAAAGAATGGTGAATTTCTATTCGATTATCTTTTCATTCTAACTAGTTAGCGCTATGTGTTTTTAGGTTCTATGTTTCATTATAATGGTATCCCAGGTTTACAGAAATTCAGTCGCGAGTGACATATTTTCACCTCTGTTTTGCCAATCACGCTCTGTTCACATTCTTGGATTATAAAAATGATGGCAGTTTTGGGAGGCAGCTGGACTTGAGTTGGTTTACAGAGACAGTGCAAGCTAGCTTGATTAGAGCTTTCATTAAAATTTTTGCCTTGGCAGCTCGGTCCTATGGGCACGATACATGGTGTCTATAGTGAGTTTGATGTGTTATCCATTAGCCTCTATTTCGGCGACTCTCCTCGCAGTTTTGCTAGCAATGACGATGTTTGAAATGATAAGAGGCATCTAGGGACCTGCTAGCCCATACGAGTGCAACTAAAAGGTGACTAGGATGAAATGTTAGGCTGTCAGATAAGATGGAAACATACTGGGAAATAGGGCTATGAATGAGACTCTAGAATTCACAAATCTTTTGTATGAGTGAGACGGCGATAGAGTTCTTGTTATGGATCGTGAGAAGAGAGTCTGAGGCAAAGGAATGACATTGCCTGGTGGTCCCTGTCACAAATGTTGAGTCTTTTATGGAACCAACTCATTTTTAACATCATTAAGAATGAGGTTTTCTATAGTTTAAACAGGGATTAATAAAACCGATTGAAGGATTCTATAGGAGATTGTTTTGAGTGACTGGAGGATTAATTCTCCTAGTGTTGAGTGACAATATTGTTTATTAAGCACGAAATAACAAATTAGACTAAAAAACAAGTAAAAGGTATACATTATGAAAAATTTTTATATTTATTTTTGCGATGTTTGGATTGATGGTGGGATTTGTAGCGTATTGTGTTCAGTGGTTATTATAGAGATTATGAAAAATTTCATAATAGATCAAAGCTTTCAGAACCGAAAGAAAATTTACTAGTACCAGTAAGTACAGGGGCATATGCAAAAAGCTAAATCTTGGTCAGAGAAATCTCCTTTATCGAAGCAACAAATTAAAAAGTTATCTTACTAAGTATAGCAGGTATTCAGAGTTACTTCCCAGTCCGCTGTCAATAAAGCTAATATGAGACTGGAAAGAGCAGGCTGTTTTGAAAGAGCAAAATCATATCAAAAGTTTCATTATTCAAAAGAAAAAGTTAGTTGGGCAACTTGTAGATGTTGATCTATTTACTCCAGAAAGGAAGCTGACTATGCTATGAAAAGATTCATTTCGATTGGAAAGAGGAAGCTGTGAAAGAAGCGAATCTTCTGCAAACGGTGGCAATATTTCGAAAGAAAGGTTATTAGAAATACTTGTTGAAAATAGAAAAATTTACTCAAGAGGAAGCGGGTACAGCAATAGAACATGCTCAAGTAGATTGGTTAAATTAAACAATAATTTTACTAATGATTTGAGAAGAACTTAAAGAGGCTGATGAATCTAAAATAGCTACGATAGAAAGTAATGAAAAGTGGCATAGTAAATAAGGACACAATTTCTATTTATGATCCTATTTGAACAGTGATGATTACAAAAACAAGTCAATGAAAAATATTCAAGATCAACTGAAAACATTTTGATGGACCATCACTACTATGAGGGTCGCTATTCCGCTGATTAGACAATTTTAGTAGAGTTACGATCATTATATATATACTAACTGAGGGCAAGTGACTATTATTTAAAGCAAAAGGTGATGCTCTCGGTAAATCGAGTAATATCCTTCATAAGTTTTACGATTAAGAGATAGAGTGAGGATGACTTGCCTTGCTCTGTTTTCGAGTTCCTTTAGTTGTAGTTTTCACTACATAAGTGTATAATGTGCTCTTAGATAAACAAAATAGGAGACATGAGGGTTTTAAATGGAATTAAAGATTTTTACAGAACAGAACAGAACAAATCAAGCAAGGATTGAGCACAGCTGAGATTTCTGATAAAGGAAGCAGCGAAGAAATTACTTGCTCTTATCACACGAGAATGGATCAAAGCGTATTCCATTCTTTGTCAGAGAGCATGCGACGACCAAGACAGTTGAGCGTGTGGCAAACAATACCCTGAACTCTAATGCAGTGGCGAAACGTCAAGGCGACCTTCCTGAAAAAGAAGAGAAGAGCTCCGAAAGATTATGACAGCCATCTTTGAAGAAAAGATGAACAAACACAAATTAAATAATCTTTTTATAACACTTTGTTATTTTTTATTTCACATAGAATGAGTGATTGCAGTTGAAATGCAGTCACTTTTTATTTACTAACCATAGAGACTTTTTACACTAGTAAATAAAAATGAACAATATTTCATGATATAATACTAATGAAAGCAGTTCAGAGGATGAAAATTTCATTGGAGAAAAAGACAAGTAAAGGTAGTCATGATGAAAAAGTTTTGATATTTATTTTTACAATTTTTGGATTATTTGCAGAATGCTAGCTCTTATAGTGAGATTGATAAATAAATTATAATAAATGGATAAATTCACGTTCAGGATCACAGTTGACTAATCACTGTACAATACGCTAACTGAAGTGATGAAAAATAAGGATGATTTAGAATCATTAATGAATATGTTTATGAAAGGACTATTTCATCCAACTTTACTATATCCAGAATATACAAGGGCATATGAAAAAGCTAAATCTTGGTCAAAAAGCATTTATCGCAGCAACAAATTAAAATTTATCTTACCAAGTATGACAGGTATTCAGAGGATGCTACTCAGTACGCTTTAAATAAAGCAATGAGACTGGAAGAGCAAGCACTTTTTAAGAGCAAAAATCATATCAAGGTTTCATTTTCGAAAGAAAAATTGGTTTGACAACTTATAAATATTGACAAATTTACTCAAGAAGAGGCTGATTATGCCATAGAACATGTTAATTTCGAGTTGGAAGGAGAACGCTGTGAAAAAGCGAGAATCTTCTATCCAAACGGTGGCAACATTTCAAGAAAGAGTTATTAGAAAAATACTTGTTGAATATAGAAAATTTACTCAAGAAGAAGCTGGTAGCAATAGAACATGCTAAAAATAGATTGGTTGAATTAAACAATAATTTTTAATTTTTGATTTTTGTAACATATTAAAGAGCTGGACAGTCTGCCAGCTCTTTTGCTTCTCTAAACTTTTCTCATTCCGTAAAATAGTTGGGCAAAGCCAGTTTTAAACTATAATAGAGAAAAAGGATTATCGATATGAAAAATTTATAGAACAAACATTTTTAATCAATGAGAAGGAACCAGTTTATGAAACCATCTAAAAATTCATGCTCCTTACTAGCTGTGCCTTGGCGATCTTTGCTTTAGTGACTAGTAGCAACCAAAAAGCAATACAAGGAGAAAACAGGCAAGTTCCACTGTACCAGAAATCTAGTTCAGATGAGGAGCGCTACAAGGAAGCTTCAGCAACCTCAGCAGCAAGGCAGGTGTCGAAGAAGTGCGGACTCTCTTGTCTGCTTGTTTTGGATCAGGACAGTGTAGATAAATTTGGGTCTAGTAACGGAGATTACGATAGCATTGTCGGCTCGGTCGGCTTAACGGGTGACTTCGCACCTTCGAAAACAGACTACAATGTTGGAAAGATCAGTGACTTGTGGACCAAGAAAAGAGGCGATTTCGTCGGGACCAACTGCCGGATCAATAGACTATACTCTTCTGAAGAATCGCATCGAGATCCTAAGATGAAAGCGGATAGTGAACTCTTGTTCGTGGACAATGATGCCATTGACAAAGGCAGGTCTTCGATGGGGCGAGACAAAGGAAGCCTTTAACATTCTGTATTCACGGGTTCCGACAGAAGCTACAACAGATGTCAAAAGGTTCACGCCAGAAAGATGGAAGAGTATTTTGCTATTCAAATTCAATGAAAATGCCCGCATGCTTTCCGTCATCGTTCGCTGATAACCCTAGATGGCAATGCGCTTTTTGTCGGGCACGTCGGTGTCTTGGATTCCTGCCTAGGACAGCTATCTCTTTGTCGAAAAAGCTGACCTTTGAAGAGCCCTATCAAGCGATCAAGTTTGCGACCAAGGAAAGATGTCTACAAATGCGGAGACAAAATACCAGGACTACACAGGCGAAAGGTCTGTAAGCCCTGTCATGGACAATGAAAAATGGGTTGAAATGAAGTAGAGGATGAAAGACAGCGTGTTAAATTTAGAAAGATAATGGACTATGCTCCGATTCTATATGTGCTGGTTTTCTTGCTCTTTTCACTGTTCTCCTTTTCCTGAGAAGAAGGGCAATCGTGAGACGCTAGTGGAGGTCCCTTCTTTGCTCCCTTTCACATTAGCTATGGAGATCTTCTATATCCATGTCGCTCTGTGTTTCCAGTCGTCGCAGGATCGCTGAAAGAGATCAAGCAAATCACCTATGCAATTTTTCGTGGACGATCTGGTGGCGGGGCTCTTACTATACTTTCTATATCGAGCTTAGAAACGGAAAGACATTCCTTCTTTTTGGAAAAAGTAAGCGGAATGAAGCTCTGGTTGAGAAACTCAAAACGAAATGCTGGCAGGTATGGGTTTTAAGGTAGATAGCACTGGTAATTATTGAAGAAAAAGGAATCTGAATGAATAGAAAGCAAAGCCCTATCTGATGTATTTGTTAGGGACCTTTGGTCAAGTATTAGGAGTCAACCTTCTGGTTTGTAAGAGCAGGAGGATCAAGGTTGATTTACATCATCATTTGGGATCATCACTATTATTGTGGAGTAGCTCTCATCTGTTTTTGAGAGTCTTGCAAGCTAGTTACTATCAATCTAGTTTCAAACAAAGTTTAAAGATCAAGTCAAAGACAGTTTGGCAAAGTATTGCTTGGTCTCGTTTTCTTGTTGCTTGACTTTTTCCCATTTATCTTAGGTGGTGAGATCACCACTCAATCGTTGAGTCTTGCCAGTAGTGCTCTTTTTCAAGGCTCTTTCTTTTTGGTGGAGTTGAAGGTGGCTGGCGTTATTTCTTTCAACCAACTTTGGAGGAAAAATACCTTATTTTTCAACTACTTTGATCACCTTTTTAGCTTGGTCTGGTTGGCATCTACTATGCTTTTATATCGACGGTTCTTTTAGCTGTCATTCAATTTGTTTCCGTTCTAGTAGGTTTTGCTAATTAACTGCTTTATCTTATCGGCCTTGTGTCACAAAACACAAAATTGTATGGCTCTGTGTCATAACCCATGCCTGTATCAATTCCTTGTCTCAGATTCTAGTGAATGAAGAGGTATGGCTATCTATCGTCAGTAAAATTCTTATTATTGGTTTAGCAATCTGGATTACTGAAAGAAGAAAGTAGTGTAACTGTAAAAGGAAGAAAAATGAGCAAATTTATTTCAAAACAATCAGTCGCTATCTGGTATGCATTGTCTGCCCTCCTTGCTACTTTTCTAGTGGGTCAAGTTATCCTTTTTCTTTTTCCCCAGATAGGAGTAGTTTGGGTGCCTCACTACTGTTTATCCTAATGAGACTTGATTCCCATGATTGTGGTGCTGTCTTTTTCTCTGGTGTTGAGGAAGTCAACTCCTTGGGTGAATTTTTCAAAAAGGTCTTTTCTTCAAAAGAAAAGTTCCCTCATCTTGGATCCTAGCTTTCTTCATCCCCGTCATCTAGTATGGGTTTCCATCCTAACTTATGAACGTTCGCTTTACTGGGAAACTCACTCTTGGCCTTCTTCCTTTATTTTCCCTGGACCTTGTATATGGAGGCCTAGAAGAAGTCAGTTGGCGTTGGTTTTACAAGATCATCTTTCCTTTAATCAGCACTTTATACCTAAAATGATGGTTCTTTCCCATTGTCTGAGTTTCCTCTGGCATATTCCTATCTATCAACTCCCTTGGATTATAGCGGTTCAACTATCTCATCTTTTACCTGATGATTTTAGAGAATACCTTCCTAGTTGGACGCTCAAGGAGTACTCGAAAAGGGCTGTCCCTTGATCCTCGCTCATATGCTGATTGATAGTCTGGCTGTCCTTATGCTGGTTCAAAGTTCTCTTCCTCAGATTATCCTTCTGGTTATTTTTCGAAATCCTAGCTAGCCTCTTGGCTGGTGGCTGTACGAAAATCAGAAATAGAGTGTAGCCTCTTTCGGTGGGAGTCTGTCATCTTTACCCCTTTTAGGGACTTCAAAGTGAGTCCATAAAATGCTATAATCAGTTTAACGAAGAACCTAGAGATAGGATCAAAGTATCAACACAGTGTTATTCTTATCTATAATGAGAGAGGGGGAAAACCATGCAAAAAACCTTTCAGTTGTTGCGAAGAGGAGATCTAGAGGGAGTCCGTCAGATATTGGATAAAAAGCCTGAAGAAGTCAATGCTGTTTCGGGTGACAAACCTAAAAGAGATCAGGGACAGTCGCTCCTTCAAGTCGCTATCAAATCGGGACATTTAGATAGTGCAGACTTACTCATTGATAGAGGGCAGATCTGCTTTATCGAAGACCGACAGAGCTGAATCATTTTGTCAACCAGTCACTCCAGACAGCGGGTGGACGAGCTGTATTTGACTGCAGGCGCATGATCAAACGTTGGAATGGTCAATATGAGATGTATTCGTCTAAGGAAAAGGCTGACCAGTCTTTCAAGGTTTTTGAGAAAATGTTGGAACTTGGGGCTGATATCTCTCAGAAGGACAGCCATGGTGGGACTTTGTTGCAAACTATTTTAATTGAAACCAAGGAAGTGCTGCCATCTTATTATTGGAAAACAAAAGAAACAAGCGATAATGTCCTCATAACGGATGAATTACGTCATGATTTAAATCGTATGTTATGATCTATTAATTCGTTACGGTGTGACTGCGGACGAAGTAACGGTCTATCAGAACATTCCTCTTAAAGAACTTTACCAAGACAGCCCGACCATGGGTTCTTAAATCGGTTAGATCAGAGCAGATCTTGATAAGCATTTGAACTACTAGTTAAAAGAGCCTCAGGGCTCTTTTACTTGGTCTGATAGAGTTAGAAGTAGTAGGAAAATGTTAGACCGATTTTCTTTAAAAAATGGATACAAATCCATGATGAAATAGAGTATACTAGTTGATGAAAGAACAAGATTTTTAAGTACCTAATTCAGGAGGGCAGTTTATGTCTCAAGAAACTTTCATCATGGCGATTGACCAGGGAACAACTAGTTCTGCAGGCTATCATTTTTAATAAAAAGGCGAGCAAGTCAGCTCTAGTCAAAGAATTCACTCAGATTTTTCCGCAGGCTGGTTGGGTGGAGCACAATGCCAATGAGATTTGGAACTCAGTTCGGTCGGTGATCGCTGAGGTCTTTTATCGAAAGTGACATCAAGCCAAATCAAAGATCGAGGCGATCGGCATTACCAATCAGCACGGAGACGACAGTTGTTTGGGATAAGAACACAGGCCTTCCTATTTACAATGCCATTGTCTGGCAATCTCGTCAAACTACTCCACTGGCTGAAGAACTTAAAAACCAAGGCTATGTAGAAACCTTTCCACCAAAGACAGGTCTAGTCGTTGATGCCTACTTTTCAGCGACCAAAGTTCGTTGGATCTTTGGACCATGTAGAAGGGGCGCAAAGAGCGTGCGGAGAAAAGGCGAGTGACTCTTTGGAACCATTGATACTTGGCTGGTCTGGAAGCTGACGGATGGAGCTGCCCACGTGACAGACTATTCCAATGCTGCCCGTACTATGCTCTACAATATCAAGGAACTGAAATGGGACGATGAGATCTTTAAAATCCTCAACATTCCTAAGCCATGCTTCCTGGAAGTGCGTTCAAACTCTGAAATCTGTAGCAAGACAGCTCCTTTCCATTTCTGCGGTGGACAAGTGCCGATTAGCAGGATGGCGGAGACCAGCAGGCGCTCTGCTTTGGCTCAGGTGGCCTTTGAACCTGGGATGGTCAAAAACACTTATGGAACTGGATCTTTCATCATCATGAATACGGGTGAGAGATACAGTTATCAGAGCTATCTACTGACGACGATTGGTTATGGGATCAATGACAGGTCTACTATGCCCTTGAAGGATCTATCTTTATCGCTGAGTGCCATTCAGTGGCTTCGTGACGGTCTGCGTATGATCGACAGTTCACTCCTGAGTCAGAGGCCTATGCTTTGAAGTCCCAGAACCAGGATGAAATCATGTGGTCCCCTGCCTTTACGGGTCTTGGAGCACCATGTGGAATCAAGAGGCGCGTGGTTCTGTCTTTCGGACTTACCAGAGGGAACGACCAAGGAAGACTTTATCAAAAGGCAACTCTTCAATCCATTGCCTATCAAGTACGCGATATCATCGACACCATGCAGGTAGATGCTAAAACCTCTATCCCAGTCCTAAAAGTAGATGGAGGGCAGCGAAAAATGATTATTTAATGCAGTTTCAGGCAGATATTCTTGGGATTGGGTGATTCCGCATGAAAAACTTGGAAACCACTGCTTTAGGGAAGCAGCCTTCCTGTAGGTCTGACCGTGAGCTAGTGGAAGGACTTGGAAAGATAAAATCTCTTCATAGAGCGCCAAATCTTTGAACCCAAGATGAATGAAGCTCGTAAGGAGGAGCTGTACAAAGGGGTGGAAGAAAGCAGTCAGCTACTCAGTATTTGCGGAGTCGATGACTAAAGGGATCAATCAAACGAATAGTTTAAGAGAAGCCTTTCGAAAGAAGGCTTTTGATCAGGATTTACAGAATAGAACAGTTAACTGTTTTGGCTAAAAGCTTTACTCTATTTCACGCTTTCGTTCACTTATCACTAAATAAAAATATCATATAAATAAACTAAAAAATAACAGGCCAGAGTTTGACACTTTTTCTACAGAGGGAGTATACTGTTAGCATAGTTTTGTCGGATATTTATAAAAGACCCCATCAAAAACTAGTTGTCAACCCTTGCTGTTCTGATAGGAACGTTTGCTGGTATCGTTGATACCAGGAGGAATCATATGTCTAAAGTAGCTATTGTCACAGGTGCTGGTCAAGGAATCGTTTTGCAATCGCAAAACGCTTGATGCAAGATAGCTTTAAGGTTGAGTATGTGGACTACAATGCTGAAACAGCTGAAAAAGCAGTTGCTGAGTTGTCCGCAGAAAATGCTTTTTGCAGTCGTTGCCGATGTATCAAAACAAAGCAGAAGTGGCTGCACTTTTCAAAAAGTTGTTGACCATTTTGGAGATTTGAATGTTGTCGTGAACAATGCAGGTGTTGCCAACTACACCACTTGATACAATTACAGAAGAACAATTTACGTACATTTGCTATTAACGTTGGTGGCGCGATTTGGGGTGCACAAAGCGCTCGAAACTCAGTTCAAAGCACTCGGTCATGGTGGAAAGATCATTAATGCGACTACAAGCTGGTGTTGTAGGTAACCTAACTTGACTGTTTATGGTGGTACTAAATTTTGCAGTTCGTGGTATCACACAGACTTTGGCGCGTGACTTGGCAGATTCAGGAATCACTGTCAATGCTTATGCACCAGGTATCGTGAAGACTCCAATGATGTTTGACATTGCTCATGAAGTTGGTAAGAACGCGGGCAAAGACGACGAATGGGGTATGCAAACATTCGCTAAAGATATCACTTTGAAACGTCTTTCTGAACCAGAAGATGTAGCAGCGGCTGTCAGCTTCCTTGCTGGACCCTGACTCAAACTACATCACAGGTCAAACCATTATCGTGGATGGTGGAATGCAGTTCCATTAAGATAAAACAGAGAGTTGGGATCAACATCCTAACCTCTTATTTTGTCGTTCACAATAAAGAAACAGAGATCAAAAACCATCCCAAAAGAAGTGGTTCTGTGTTGGTTCTTATTTGAGACCGTATTTTTTGTTGAAACGATCCACACGTCCATCTGCTTGAGTGAACTTTTGACGTCCAGTGTAGAATGGGTGTGAGTCTGATGAAATTTCAACACGGATCAATGGGTAGTTTCACCTTCGAATTCAACTGTTTCGCTAGAGTATTTAGTTGAACCGCTGAGGAACTTGTAACCAGTAGTAGTGTCCATGAAGACAACAGGGCGATATTCTGGATGGATATCTTTTTCATTTTGCAATATTTCCTTTCTGCTATGGTCTCTTTCCGAGGCCATAGATTGTTACTAAGCTAGTTTACCAAATTTTCCAGGATCTTGATAAGTATTTTCACTAATTTTATTTAAAATTAATGATTAAAAATCACCTGTCTAAGCCAAAGGTGATGATATTTTATTATTGTTCAGATTGATTTGGATCTTTTGGTGCTTCTACTGGTTGATCAGCTTGTCCCCAGTGTGTTCGTGTGTTTCTTTTTTGATTTCATCTACAGCAGTTTTTACAGTAGAAGTTGTCACGCGTCCAACAGATTGGGCAAATCCTTTACCAGATTCAGCAAGTTCTTCGAATGTTCCTTTTGTGATTTTACCACCTGACATCGCCAAAGAGACCAGTCACAACAATAGCGATTGATGCGATTAAAGCAAGGATCAAACCAAAGCCAATTGAAACCCCATAGCCATTGAAATTAACAGCGTACTTGTTCCACCGAAGACATCGATCAATGTTACAACAGTTGAGAGACCCTGATACGATAACACCAATTGCAAAACTTTTGGTAGTGAAGTTTTTACATCGTTCAAAGCAAGCAAGGACAATCGCAACGACTGCGAAGATAATAACGAACCATCCATCTCCGCGAAGGCCATTCCAGCTGTATGAACCAAAGTTTCCAGCATTCAGGCTTGCCCATGGCAAGAAAGAGCTAAGAATCGCTACCGCAGAGAGATAATAATAAACAAACGATTTTCCATAATAAGTCTCCTTAAAAATTTTATTAGCTTTATTTTACCATAAGAAAGATCAAATGAAAACCCCGTGACCAAGATAAAAAGGCTGAGAAATCGTTCTCAGCCTTCGTTCGTCATGCCACTCTTGTAGCTCTTTGTAGATTTGATCGTTTTCTTCAAGGGAGTAGGAGTTGGCTCCACTCGCTAGTGGATGGCCACCACCATTATGACGTTTGGCAATCTCGTTGATCACTTTTCGTTTGCTACGCATCCGGACACGGAAGTGACCGTCGAGCCCTGCTCAACAAAAGATAGCCCAAACAGATACGAGTATCAATGCGTCAGGAGCTCCGACAATTGCAGCTGGTCTCTGAATCACGTAGATCGAATTTCTTCAAGAGCTCTTGTGTTAGGGGTCACACGCGCGCGCCATGTTCATCGATCTCAGAGATGGTCATAGACATAGCCTTGAAGCTTAGCGGTTTTGAGGTTGATCGTATCCATCTGACGAGCAAGTGCTGTAAAATCGAAAGGGAATGCTGCGAAGGGTTGCAGCGATCTCAAATGGGTCCGAGTCGAAGTGGCAGGATAAAGGAAGCGACCAGTATCGCCGACAATCCCAGCATAGAGGAGACGAGCAGCACTTGCAGGAAGTTCGAGCTCCAATTCCTTAGCAAAAAGTGCGATTAACTCACTGGTAGAGCTAGACTCAGTATCGACCCAGAGCAGATCGCCATAAGCATCGTCATTTGGGTGGTGGTCGATCTTGATCGAAATCACCAGTCGTATAGCGCTTGTCATCGATGCGAGGGAGTATTAGCCGTATCACAGACAATCACCAAAAGCTCCAGCATAGTCTTCATCCTTGACCTCATCCATCTCAACAAGCCAAGTCAAAGGTCGGTTCATCATAGCCAGTTGCCGAGACCCGCTTTTTGAGGAAGTGCGCGCGCAGGAGATCCCGCAAAGCCCACCTGGCTACCAATCGCATCTGGATCCGGATTCTGATGACGGTGGATAATAATCGTGTCATATGCTGAATTTTTCAGAATTTCATTCATTACGTTCGACATTACCTCATTTTTCTCTGTCAATTTTAACATAGAAAGGCCCATCCAGCAAGCATTTATCACTAATTAGGAGCTGTAGAAGCGGTTTTACAGAAGTTCATTATTTTGGTAGAATGGATGAATGTGATGAAAGAAATTAAAAGAGACGATTCAGTTCGAAAGTCTTTCTAGTTGTTTTGATTCTTGTAGTTGTTGCTGGAATTTTCATAGTTGTTCAAAAAGAGGTAAGATTAAAGAAGATTCAAAAATCGATACTAGACAACGTTTTATTGTTGTGGATAGTGCAGAGAATGAAAATTCTTATCGATTTAATTTTGAGAATAAGCTAGACTTAGGAGCAATAACTTATAGTAAAACTCAAGTAGTAGTAAAAATGGGAAAAATATGTTAGTTATTCAGACGAAAAACCATCCGATAGGTATCATGAGACTTATACCCGAAATATTATCGCAATTCTGAACTTAAAAAGTTTCGAGGTAGAGATCGAAAAATCAAACTTTATTATTGAGCGAGATCCGAAATCGTTGATTACTAAATCTCTAGTGAAGGAAGGAAGACACCTGATTTTTGAAGCCAAAGTCTTTAAAATGAAAAGAATCAATTTTCCAAAGTTCGGATCACTCTATACTCAAGATTATTTACCGATCAAACTTGAATGGTATTTTAAAAGGTAAAGATGGGTTGAAGTGGTATACCTGGAGCCGTTTTTCATATCCATATAAGACTGAATCTGAATTTAATAAAAACTAGATGAAGAAATCCAGCGTATTAAAGATATTAAAGAGGAGTACTGAGTTGGAGAAGGAAAACAGATAATAATTGAACTCTAAAGCAATTCAAGAAGAAAATGAGGGTGATTAAGTTGAATCGGTTCAAATTCTTTGGAAACGTCCCTTCTTTTCAGCTTATCAGGAAAGGTTTCGTGCAAAATGCTTGAAAAGTGGTATAATACGGAAATAGCTTTTTGGGGAGGAAAATTATGACTGTAGCGAAGATTGTTTTAGCTAGTATGACTGGAAATACTGAAGAAATTGCTGATATCATAGCGGACAAATTCCGTGATCTTGGTGTCGAAGTAGATGTGGATGAGTGTACAACTGTGGATGCGGAGGACTTCCTTGAAGCAGATATCGCAGTGGTAGCGACTTATACATACGGTGATGGAGAGCTTCCAGATGAGATCCAAGATTTCTACGAAGATTTGCTAGCCTTGATCTCAAAGGCAAACTTTACGGTGTGGTAGGATCAGGTGATACCTTCTACGATGAATCTGTAAACAGTTGATGATTTCGACCGTTGCTTCAGCTGCGACTGGTGCTGAAAAAGGTTCTGAGTGTGTCAAAGTTGATTTGTCTGCAGAAGACGAAAGACATTGAAAAATTAGGGAAGCCTTTGCAGAAGAACTTGTAGCAAAAGCAAATTAATGACAATGAGGCTGGATCGATGAATTACAGCCTCGATTTATATCCAAAATAAAGAGGAGACACATGGATTTAGATCAGATTCGTAAGGACATTGACCAGATCGATCAAGAGCTAGTAGCCCTACTGGAAAGACGGATGGTCTGTGTCGGTCAAATTAGAATATAAGGGAGCAACAGAGTTTACCTGTGCTCGATCAGAGAAAGGAGAGAAGTACTTGAGAAAGTCGGCCTCGTGACGGAGGAGCAGTATCAGGGCGACTATTCAAGCTCAGTTTCAAGATATGATGAAGCGCTCGAGAGAGACTTCCAAGAGGAGGTGAGGCGCGTGACTAGATCTATCTATCAAAGCAAAAAGTACAACAGTATGTGGTCCCTAACAGGGATGGCGCTTTTCATTGGTCTCTTGGTTGGTGCCATTGACATGATTTTTGGTCAAGGATTGCTCCTGATTGGAGATGTCCGAAGCCAGCATCTGCCTTTGATTCTTTTTCTGGCCTTAGCAGGGGCTTGTCATTGTTTATCTTTATAAACGTTTTGGTGGCAAGGCTTCAAAAGGGATGGGACCTCATCTTTGATGTCGGACACGCGCGAGTGAGAAAAATCCCTAGTCTTGGTGCCTTTGATCATGCTGACGACCTGGATGAGCCATCTCTTTGGTGGTTCAGTCGGTCGGGAAGGTGTAACAGTCAGATCGGAGCGACGCTTTTCGCATCGTTTTGCCCGTCATATCAAGATTCCAGATGCTTGCGTATCTTTCTCATGACTGGGATGGCGGCTGGTTTTGCGGGGCTCTTTTTCAGACGCCACTGGGCAACCTTCTTTGCCCTTGAAGTCTTGACAGTTGGGGAGTTGCAGTTGATGGCTCTCTATCCTGCCCTCATCGCTTCAATCGTGGCTGGTTTCACCTCTCATGCCCTTGGTTTAGAAATTTGCTGTCCGCTAAGAGAAACGCTGAGCTGGACACCAGAAACCTTGATCAAAGTTGCCCTTCTTGGCCTAGCTTTTTGGCCTCGCTGGGAAACTCTTTGCAGTTAGCCTTTCCTGGTTGAAGAAAACAGTCGCTCAAGTCTTGCCTAATCCTTATATCCGGATTGCCCTTATAGGGGCTGGACTTAGCTTGGTCCTCTTGACCCTCCAGCTGACCAAGGTCGGAACTTATAGTGGACTTGGAACCAATCTGATTGATGTGGCTTTTCATCAGGGAAGTGCGCAGAGTTATGACTGGATCTTGAAGCTCCTCTTTACCGTGGTGACCATCTCTGCTGGATACCAGGGAGGAATGACCCCGCTTCTTTGCGATCAGAGCTACGCTTGAGTCTTTCTTGCTCTACGCTGGGCTTACCAGTCTTAGTCGTGGCACTATCGGATATGCCAGTGTCTTTGGCAGTGCGACGACGACCTTGCTCGCACCGATCTTGATCGGAGGAGAAGTCTTTGGCTATGCCAACCTTCCTTTCTTTGTCATCGCTTGTGCCATCGCCTATTGCCTGCCAAAAGAGTGGAGCATTTATTCCGGCCAAAAAGTTGCGAAAAAGTAGAGAAAAGAGCTTTACAAACCTGAAATTATCTGATATGATAGTTTCTGTGCGTAATGGAAGCACAAAAATACAGTTTATCCGCTGAGGGAGGTCCCTCAAGATTGACGAAGATAGGAGAATAAAATGAATCCATTAATCCAAAGCTTGACTGAAGGTCAACTTCGTACTGATATCCCTGCATTCCGTCCTGGTGACACTGTTCGTGTACACGCGAAAGTTGTCGAAGGATCTCGTGAACGTATCCAGATCTTTGAAGGCGTTGTTATCGCTCGTAAAGGTCAAGGACACACTGAAATGTACACTGTTCGTAAAATCTCTAACGGTGTCGGTGTTGAACGTACATTCCCAGTACACACTCCACGTGTAGAAAAGATTGAAGTTGTACGTTACGGTAAAGTACGTCGAGCGAAATTGTACTACCTTCGTGCATTGCAAGGTAAAGTGACTCGTATTAAAGAAATCCGTCGTTAAGACGAACAAGGAGGCGGGAGTGATCTCGCTTCTTTTTTTATCGGTCCCCTTAGTTCAATGGATATAACAACTCCCTCCTAAGGAGTAGTTGCTGGTTCGATTCCGGCAGGGGACATAAAGTAAAAAGGAACTCGTGCATGCGAGTTCCTTTTTATATGAAAAAGAAGTCAAAAATAGATGGAATATCTCCATATAATGAATTGATTTTGAGGAAGGAAGGAGTAAAATGTAGTTAATATAATGACTAATTAGGGGATAGATGAAAATAGGCACAGCACCGAATCGGTGCGCACTTTTTCAAGTTGGATACGGACAAAGCCTTATTTTTAACTTGCCTGTTGTTTCGAATAATCCCAACACCATTATTCTACAACTTTATCATCGCAAATGCAAGACATAAAGAAAAGTATGAAAAACCATATTCAATTGGCTTTAGATATCGGTACAAATAGCGTAGGCTGGGCGGTTATCACAGATGATTGACAAGGTTCCAGCAAAAATGAAGGTTCTTGGGAATACCAACAAGGCAGTCTATTAAGAAAAACTTAATAGGTGCACTCTTTTTGATGCAAGGAAATACTGTCGCAGATCGTCGGTTAAAAAGAACTGCCAGACGTCGCTATACAAGACGTTTCGGAATAGAATTTTGTATTTACAGGAAATATTTGCTGAAGAAATGAATAAAGTGGATGAGAGTTTTTCCATCGCTTGATGATTCATTCCTAGTTCCTGAAGATAAGAGAGAAGTAAATATCCAATTTTTGGAACCTTAGAGGAGGAAAGAGTATCATAAACAATTTCCAACCATTTATCATTTGAGGAAGATTCTTGCAGATTCGAGAGAAAGTTGATTTGCGTTTAATCTATTTAGCTTTGGCACATATTATTAAATATCGTGGGCATTTCTTGTATGAAGACTCATTCGATATTAAAATAATGATATTCAAAAATCTTTAACGAATTCACAAGTCTCTATGATAACACTTTTGAGGAAAGTTCACTTAGCAAAGGAAATGCACAGGTAGAAGAAATTTTTACCGATAAGATTAGTAAATCTGCTAAAAGAGACCGTGTCCTAAAAACTATTTCCTGATGAAAAATCAACGGGTTTATTTTCTGAGTTTTTAAAATTAATTGTTGGGAATCAAGCTGATTTTTAAGAAACATTTGACTTAGAAGAAAAGCTCCACTACAATTTTCTAAGGATACTTATAGAAGAGGACTCTGGAAAGTTTGTTGGGGCAAATTGAGGGACGTTATGCTGATCTTTTTGTTGTGGCTAAAAACTCTATGATGCCATACTACTAGCAGGTATATTATCTGTTGAAAGATCCTGGGACAAAGGCTCCACTATCTGCTTCTATGATAGAACGTTATGACAATCATCAAAATGATCTTTCAGCATTAAAACACTCGTAAGAAGAAATCTTTCCAGAAAAATATTCGGAAGTTTTTTCAGATGATTCTAAAGATGGATATGCTGGATATATTGATGGAAAAACTACTCAAGAAGGATTTTACAAATATATCAAAAATCTTATTTCTAAAATTGAAGGAGCAGAGTATTTTTCTTGAAAAATTGAACGTGAAGATTTTTGAGAAAACAACGTACTTTTCGATAATGGTTCAATTCTCATCAAATTCATCTTCAAGAAATGAATGCCATTCTCCGGCACCAAGGAGAATATTATCCATTCTTAAAGGAGAACAAAGATAAAATTGAACAGATCCCTAACATTCCGTATTCTTATTATGTAGGCCCATTGGCACGTGGCAATAGTGATTTCGCTTGGCTGACTCAAAAACTCTGATGAAGCAATCCGACCATGGAATTTTGAAGAGATGGTTGATAAATCAAGTTCTGCTGAAGACTTCATCCACAGAATGACTAACTATGACCTGTATTTGCCAGAAGAAAAGTTCTGCCTAAGCATAGTCTTCTGTATGGAAAACTTTTACAGTTTATAATGAGTTGACAAAGGTGAAAATACATTGCTGAAGGATGAAAAGACTATCAATTTCTTGATAGTGGACAGAAGAAGCAAATTGTCAATCAATTATTCAAAGAGAAAGAAAAAGTAACTGAAAAAGACATCATTCATTATCTACACAATGTTGATGGCTATGATGGAATCGAACTAAAAAGGAATTGAAAAACATTTTTAACTCTAGTCTTTCTACTTATCATGATTTGCTCAAGATTATCAAAAGATAAAAAGAGTTTATGGATGACCCTAAAAATGAAAGAGATTTTGAAAATATCGTCCATACTCACAATCTTTGAAGATCGAGATGATTAAACAACGCCTGTAATCAGTATGATTCTATCTTTGATGAAAAAGTGATCAAAGCACTAACTCGTCGGCATTATACTGGTTGGGAAAACTTTGCTAAACTGATTAACGGTATCCGTGATAAAAACCAGCAAAAACGATTCTTGATTATCTGATTGATGATGGTTAGCAATCGTAACTTTATGCAGTTAATTAATGATGATGGACTTTTTCAAAGAAACCATCCAAAAAGCACAAGTCGTTGGTGAGACCATGATGTGAAGTAAGTTGTCCAAGAACTTCCAGGAAGTCCTGCCATTAAAGGAATTTCTACAAGTATTAAAATTGTTGATGAACTTGTCAAGGTTATGGGCCATGCTCCGGAGTCTGTCGTAATTGAAATGGCGCGTGAAAATCAGACTACTAATAAAGGAAAAAGTAAGTCACAACAACGGCTTGAAGACACTCTCAGATGCTGTTTGGAACTCGGAAGTAATATTCTAAAAGAGACATCCAACGGATAATATTCAACTTCAAACGACCGTCTCTTCCTTTACTATCTACAAAATGGGAAAGATATGTATACTGGAGAAGCTCTTGATATCAACCAATTGAGCAACTATGATATTGACCACATCATTCCACAGGCCTTTATAAAGGATGATTCTCTTGATAATCGTGTTTTAACTAGTTCAAAAGATAATCGTGGTAAATCCGATAATGTTCCAAGTCTTGAAATAGTTGAAAAGATGAAAGGTTTTTGGCAACAATTATTAGATTCTAAATTGATTTCAGAACGTAAATTCAATAATCTAACCAAGGCTGAACGAGGTGGGATTAGATGAACGTGATAAAGTTGGTTTTTATCAAACGCCAACTAGTTGAAAACACGACAAATCACAAAACATGTTGCACAGATTTTAGATGATCGCTTCAATGCAGAAGTGAATGAGAAAAAAACCAAAAAGCTTCATAGCGTTAAAATCATCACTTTGAAATCAAATCTAGTTTCCAACTTCCGTAAAGAATTTGGATTATATAAAGGTACGGAAATCAATGACTACCACCATGCACATGATGCATACTTAAATGCAGTGGTAGCTAAGGCTATTCTTAAGAAATATCCTAAACTAGAGCCTGAATTTGTCTATGGTGACTACCAAAAGTACGATCTTAAGAGATACATTTCAAGAACCAAAGATCCTAAAAGAAATTGAAAAAGCAACAGAAAAGTATTTTCTTCTATTCAAATTTATTAAATTTCTTTAAAGATAAAGTATATTATGCAGATGGCACTATCATACGAGAGGAAACGTTGAATACTCTAAAGATACTGGCGAGATTGCTTTGGAATAAAAAGCGTGATTTTGCTATTGTCCGTAAAAGTACTTTCTTGTCCACAAGTGAATATTGTTAAAAACTGAGGAGCAAACTGGAGGATTCTCTAAAGAATCTATATTACCTAAAGGAATTCTGATAAGCTAATTCAAGAAAAACTAAGAATATTCAATTAGATACTGAGATATGGTGGTTTTGATAGCCCTGTTATTGCTTATTCGATTCTATTAATTGCTGATGTAGAAAAAGGAAAAATCATTAAAAACTGTTAAGTCTTTAATTGGCATCACTATTATGGAAAAGAGTTAAATTTGAGGCAAATCAGTTGCTTTCCTTGAAGGTAAAAGGGTATCAAAATGTTGTTGAAGAAAATATCATACGGTTACCTAAGTATAGTTGTTTGAGCTTGAAAATGGGCGGAGACGGATGCTGTGCAAGTGCCAAAAGAACTTCAAAAAGGAAATGAAATGGTGCTTCCATCGTATTTAATAACCTTACTTTACCATGCTAAAAGAATTCAGAAAAAGACGAACCAGAACATTTGGAATATATCAAGCAACATCATAGTGAATTTAATGATTTATTAAATTTTTGTATCTGAGTTTTCACAAAAATATGTACTTGCAGAGTCTAATCTAGAGAAAATTAAAAATTTATATATAGATAATGAACAAACTAATATGGAAGAGATTGCAAATTCATTTATCAATCTGTTGACCTTCACTGCATTTGGTGCCCCTGCAGTCTTTAAATTCTTTGGAAAAAGATATTGAAAGAAAACGCTACTTAACTGTTACGGAAATTCTTAAAGCTACCCTCATCCATCAATCTATCACAGGACTTTATGAAACTCGGATCGACCTGAGCAAATTAGGAGCAGAGTAATGGGCTGGCGTACAGTAGTAGTAAACACTCATTCTAAATTAACCTATAAAAACAATCATTTAATTTTAAAGATGCATCTCGGACGGAACTAATCCATCTGTCCGAGATTGATATCTAATTCTTGAAACAACTGATATAGTTTTGTCGACCATGCTTGTAAAACGGCTTATTGATGAAAAATGTGTTAGTGGTCTTTTGTGATGATAAAAAGACTTCAACTGCCCATTTAATGCCTTATTATGGACGCCATGATTCAAGTTTACAATTATCTAAACAGATTTCTTGGAATGAAGAAACTTAAGGTTTTGTGTGGACAAGCATCATTTCTCAAAAAGATATTGAATCAAGCAATATATTTAGGATGTTGTAGTTGAAAAATCACAATCTATCATAAAGTTATATGACGGGTTAGAAATTTTGATCCAAATAATCGAGAAGGACATCTTTGCATGAATATATTTTAATACCTTATTTGGGAATGATTTTTAGTCGTGAACTGGATAATGATATCAATGCTTTGCATTAGATTATGGTTATACTTTATTATTAAGTATGTTTGCGCGTGAGATTGCGTTATCAGGATGTATGACTCAGTTAGGATTGAAGCAGTGAATCAGTTTAATCAATTTAACCTTGCAAGTGATATTATGGAGCCGTTGACCAATTATTGATCGTATTGTATATGAAAATAGAGGCTCAGAATTTTGTAAAGATCAAAAGAGAATTATTCTCGATATTTTCAGATACTTTTTCAATATAATGATAAAGAAATGTACTTAACGAATATTGTCGAGTGATTATACGAAGAAAGTCATTCAGTCATTAAATAATCCTGAGAAAGGAGTTCTGAGTTTAGGATATGAGTTATCGATATATGCGAATGATTTTTAATGTTTGATATGCCAGTTGAAACAGCAGAGGAGAAGAAAGCCTCACCGTAAATTTTAGGCAATTTCTGATTGATGAAGGATTTATCATGCATCAGTTTTTCCATTTATAGTAAGTTGTTGCTAAATAATTCAGCAAATAATGCAATGATTGAACGATTAAAAACCATAACCCTAAAAAGGGAGTATTACATTGCTGACAGTTACGGAAAAACAGTTTTCCCTGCATGATATATTTATGCGGTGAAAGAGATACAAGTGTAGCAAATTCAGATTCACGTTTAGTATTTTTAGGAGAGGAATTTTCAGATGAAGATTAATTTCCCTATATTAGATGAAGGCAATAACAATAACAAATGGTACCTTCTTAGCGCTTTGAAGATCAGCAAGTATTTTTCAGACCTTGTGAAAGCAATTTTATCAATACAATGGTGATAGTGATTTAAAAGATATTTGACTCTCGTCTGATATCATTAAAAGAATCTGAACTTCTGGTAATAACTGATATTTTTAGGCTATAATTTAAATTCAACTTCCATGCTAAAATTGATACATGCGGATTTAGAAAAATCAATTGAATGAAAAACCAGAAGTGAAGTCAATGATAGAAAATTAGTTGTGACGATCACTGAAATTATTAGCTTATGAGTGTTTAGAAATGAATTGGATCTAGAATATGATGAAATCACTATCCTAGAGTTGATCGAAGCATTAGGTGTTAGTAGAAACAATAAGCGATACTGTATTTGAAAAGTGCATGGAAATTGTACAGGTTTTTCAAATATCTATCAAAAAGAGACTCTTTGTTTTTTTATAAATGTAGTCGCTTACTTATCAGAGAAAGAAATTGAAAGTTTAATAGAATATATTGGATTAAATCAATTATCTGTCTTATTTTTAGAACAAGGCAAGTCTACAATTTTCCGCAATTTATACTAGATAAAGATTATTTCTTAAATGCTGAAAATATGCTATAATAGCAGTAATAACGGGATTCAGACGGACTGAAGTCTAGCTAGGACGAATAGCGCGATTACGAAATTTCGAAAGAAAAATCATTCTACGAGGTTTTTAGAGCTGTGTTGTTTCGAATGGTCCCAAAACTTATTTCGGAATCTCAGACGTGGACCTCTTGTTTTAGAGCTGTGTTGTTTCGAATGGTCCCAAAACAATTTCTGCTGGAAATCATCCCGAATTTTAGTTTTAGAGCTGTGTTGTTTCGAATGGTCCCAAAACAGTAAAAGGTGCTGAACTTGGCGCTGGTGTGTTTTAGAGCTGTGTTGTTTCGAATGGTCCCAAAACCCAAACAGATACCCATATACTAAAAATCAAGTTTTAGAGCTGTGTTGTTTCGAGATGGTCCCAAAACTGTCATGCGTGACTAGACCAACCACTTGACGTTTTAGAGCTGTGTTGTTTCGAATGGTCCCAAAACTGAGAATACAGGATTCGAACCTGTGCCCCTGTTTTTAGAGCTGTGTTGTTTCGAGATGGTCCCCAAAAACGCCCTTGTATTGATTTAGGCCACATATACGTTTTAGAGCTGTGTTGTTTGAATGGTCCCAAAAACCTGCATCAATAACAACCATCGAATGCTTTAGTTTTTAGAGCTGTGTTGTTTTCGAATGGTCCCAAAACTTATCTTTAAATTCTGTTCCGAATAATTCTGTTTTTAGAGCTGTGTTGTTTCGAATGGTCCCAAAACTAGTAGATTTTGAGCAGACTCAAAGAGAGCGTTTTAGAGCTATGTTGTTTCGAATGGTCCCAAAACTGAGAGAGGAGCTGGAAAGAGTAGATAAAGGTTTTAGAGCTGTGTTGTTTCGAATGGTCCCAAAACACATTCTCAAGCTTATTCTCATAGCCCTTCGTTTTAGAGCTGTGTTGTTTCGAATGGTCCCAAAACATCAGCAATTTTTGAAACCCGTTCAACATTGTTTTAGAGCTGTGTTGTTTCGAATGGTCCCAAAAACGTAGATTCAGAAGTAGAAGCTTGGCTCTCTGGTTTTAGAGCTGTGTTGTTTCGAATGGTCCCAAAACAATGAAAAGAGAAGACGTACTATGAAGTTATGTTTTAGAGCTGTGTTGTTTCGAATGGTCCCTAAAACTCAAACTCAGCTATCGCCTTGTCCGCTTCTGTTTTTAGAGCTATGTTGTTTCGAATGGTCCCAAAACACAGCACACGTTTTGTCGACAATAGTATCTGTTTTAGAGCTGTGTTGTTTTCGAATGGTCCCAAAAACTTGTGACTTCATTCTTATCCTTGTCTGCAGGTTTTAGAGCTGTGTTGTTTCGAATGGTCCCAAAACATTTCATTGAACATACAATTGTCCATCAGCGTTTAGAGCTGTGTTGTTTCGAATGGTCCCCAAAACGAGGTCCCGCAGGACCGGCTGGTCCAACTGTTTTTAGAGCTGTGTTGTTTTCGAATGGTCCCCAAAACACATGCGCGAACTTGACGCCAAACGCGATTGTTTTAGAGCTGTGTTGTTTCGAATGGTCCCAAAAACTTTGGTTTCAGTTTTAGGAGCTGGTGTGTTGTTTTAGAGCTGTGTTGTTTCGAATGGTCCCCAAAACCGGTGTCATGACAGCTCAAATAACGGCTCTAGTTTTAGAGCTGTGTTGTTTCGAATGGTCCCAAAACCGAAAATCTTCGGATAACACCGAATCCTCTGTTTTAGAGCTGTGTTGTTTCGAATGGTCCCCAAAACTATGGTGCTGTAGGTGCGCAGGCTTCACGTTTTAGAGCTGTGTTGTTTCGAATGGTCCCAAACAAAGCTCCCAGCGGGATACGATCCTGCAAGGTTTTAGAGACTGTGTTGTTTCGAATGGTCCCAAAACAAGGCCCTCATTGATTCGGACTGATCCGTCGTTTTAGAGCTGTGTTATTTCGACTGGTCCCCAAAAACATGGAACAGTGTACAATGTTACTGGTATTTGTTTTAGAGCTGTTGTTTTCGAATGGTCCCAAAACAGCAAGACGATCTTTGACCCTTTATTGTACGTTTTAGAGCTGTGTTGTTTCGAATGGTCCCAAAACTGAGTGTTGTAAATGCTATCCGCACTGAATAGTTTTTAGAGCTGTGTTGTTTCGAATGGTCCCAAAAACCTAATAAAGTTGTGAAAAACTCAGATAGGTCGTTTTAGAGCTGTATGTTGTTTCGAATGGTCCCAAAAACAGTTTGCTGTGTCTGATTCGCTAGCGTCGTGTTATAGAGCTGTGTTGTTTCGAATGGTCCCAAAACGCAATGAGTCGAGATCATTTTGAATGCGTCGTTTTAGAGCTGTGTTGTTTCGAATGGTCCCAAAAACGACCACTGTGTGGAATATTACCTGGTGCGGTTTTTAGAGCTGTGTTGTTTCGAATGGTCCCAAAACAAGAGAGCAGATAAAAGAGCGTATGCAATTGTTTTTAGAGCTGTGTTGTTTCGAATGGTCCCAAAAACAATGGTAATTGATGAATTTTTATAGGCTAGTGTTTTAGAGCTGTGTTGTTTTCGAATGGTCCCAAAACCAGATTATCTCTAAACGCTCAAGGTAACAGTTTTAGAGCTGTGTTGTTTCGAATGGTCCCAAAACTTATTCCTTGCGCCTCAATATCAATCCCTATTGTTTTTAGAGCTGTGTTGTTTCGAATGGTCCCAAAAACTCTTCTCCGAAATCTGTCACATAGCAGTTTGTTTTAGAGCTGTGTTACTTTCAGAATGAGTCCCCAAAACCAGCATCGGTGATTGTGCAGTAGTAATCGTGTTTTAGAGCTGTGTTGTTTCGAATGGTCCCAAAACTTGCAGTGATGAGATCTTCAACGTTGGCGTTTTAGAGCTATGTTGTTTTCGAATGGTCCCAAAACTTTAGACAAATAACATAAAGACAGACCTTTGTTTTTAGAGCTGATGTTGTTTCGAATGGTCCCAAAAACACGATCATAAATACCAGCGATACAGATCCAGTTTTAGAGCTGTGTGTTTCGAATGGTCCTCAAAACATATTCCATTGATGCCTCCTGCTCCTATCTCGTTTTAGAGCTGTGTTGCTTTTGAATGGTCCCCAAAACTCTTTTTGAAACTGTGTCAGCTCCAAAGTCAGTTTTAGAGCTGTGTTGTTTCGAATGGTCCCAAAACAGATTGGTCGGGTCGTTAAACAAGGCGACTGTTTTAGAGCTGTGTTGTTTCGAATGGTCCCAAAACTTAATGCGACAGTAAAGAAAGTAGTTTGGAGTTTTAGAGCTGTGTTGTTTCGAATGGTCCCAAAAACAGATAGCTTCATCATTGCACAAGATATTGAGTTTTAGAGCTGTGTTGTTTTCGAATGGTCCCAAAACCAAGTCCATTGCACTTCCCTTTATCCACCCAGTTTTAGAGCGTGTTGTTTCGAATGGTCCCCAAAACACCTTTTGAGCTAACTCCTCAACCACTATTGTTTTAGAGCTGTATTGTTTCGAATGGTCCCAAAACCCAACAGCGACTACGACTACTTTCCAGACAGTTTAGAGCTGTGTTGTTTTCGAATGGTCCCAAAACTCGGAATGGCCTTGAAGCATGAGGGGTACAGTTTAGAGCTGTGTTGTTTCGAATGGTCCCAAAACAAGAAAATTAAATATGATGGTATAAAGCTCGTTATATTGAGCTTCTTTTTCT
>BNJU01003564.1_pt1 | contig 44101 bp, 66 predicted proteins | sample 8539281 | NCBI WGS metagenome assembly BNJU01 (sample SAMD00202456, study PRJDB9452) | human saliva metagenome | isolation source: human saliva | place: Japan
CCCAGTATTCTCCGGATAGGGATACGCGGTTGTGCGCGGATATCTTGGAAGGATGCTTTTCAAGGGGGATGACAGGGTAAGAAGGTAAATATTTCTTTCCGGAGGAGAGAGTGCTGCATACTCTCCAAGATGATGATTTCCGGATCGAAATGTCATTATCCTGGATGAGCCGACGGACCACTTGGACATGGAAAGCGATTTCCGCTCTGAATGACGGATTGAAGAACTTCTCAGGCGTGATTATCTTTGCATCGAGATCGTCAGGTTGTGGAAAACGACCGCAAAACCGTATCATAAATCATTGACGGAAAACTGATTGATAAGCTCGACCTGGCGACAGGTACCTTGCATCCGATGAGAGATTAAGAAGAGATTTACCTATACCTTATCGGAAGGAGATGAAGGGACAACTAAAGGAAATGTAAGAATAGAGATGAAGAAGCTTTTTGGAGAGCTAATTCATGAACCCTGGAGTTACAATCTGCATTGAAAAGCTGGCAGGACTCTGCATAGATGGTGCAACAGTGTATCAAGCGCTTAGCGGAGGAAAAATCTTATCAAAACTATATTGTTCCCGAATATGAAAGTACTTCATACACAGGAAGGATTATATATGAGAACTTTTTGAGGGTGATGAAGGACTGATTCCTATGATTCTTTATCATGGTTCTTATATTACTATCTCAAAACCTGATCTTCTGCACTCAGACTATATGGATTTTGGAAGGGTTTATACAACATGGTTCAGAGACCAGGCGGAGGCTGGGTGTAATCGTTATAAAGGCAGGGAAAAAGGGGATTATTTCTATTTTTCTTTTGAGGAAAAATGCTTTGAGTAGGCTAAGTAAGCAACTTTTTCTTCCTATTCTACAAAGAATGGCTGGACTCATCATGCAGTTGTCAAAAGCGGACAGGATGAGGAGCAGCTATGATCTCGTGCTGATTGCAAACGATAAGGTATTTAATACAGTAGAACTTATTTGCGTATTTAATTGGTGAGGGAAGAGGGCAATGAAAGAGCTCCACTTTTGAAAAAGCCTAATTTACAGTATTGCTCGAACTGAAAAGGCACTTTCAGCTCTGCATTTTGATAGGGGTGAAGAAATTATGACAGCTCATCATGTGATTACATACGCTCGTATCGTTCAAAGATTTTGCGGAAAAAGATCTTTCTATAGAAGGCATTGGACTTCTTTTACGCTCAAAGTATATCAACTTATGAGTGAGGGGTTTCCGATATGCATTGTAAAGGTGACTTCTATCTTGTGAGGACTTGAAAGAAGAATATCAAAGAAGTTGCAAAGAGGCAAATGGGCCGAATTAAGCCTATTGCTCTTCTTTCAGTGCAGGTGGTGCAGTTCCCCTGCCTTTGCAGACTCTTAAATCCTGTTGCCGAAGGGCTGTATAGAATAGATGTAACGAATTGGACAGATTAAGAGCAGGCGTCTTCCAACATGGGATACAGATACAATGCTCCTCGTTTTCCACAGAATCTCTTCGGAATCTGAGCAGATTCCTTTCCGAACATGTGTAGTCATTTTCCGAGAAAGAAACCTCGGTATACGTTCTTTTTGCCTTGGTAGTCGCTAGATTTAGGGGGTTCTGTCGAGGCATGGAACTGTTCTTTTTCCTAATGCGCACGCAATTCATATAAACCCTTATACAGTCCCTCTCCTTTGCCTTTTCCTATATAATGCTAAAAATCTTCGTGGAGAGAGTGTCTCTCTTAGTTTTCAGTTGCGGCCAGTAGTCCATGCAGCTTTCTTGCGTTTTGCTGTTTCAGGATAAAACCCGTGAAAGGCTTAATGAGTACAGAGTGCTATTGGTTTGCGCATGAGGTGCCTTGATAGCGCGAGTATTAAAAGAAATTTCAGTTCGTGACAGTACAATGTTCATATTCTTTATCCATTCTTCCATTCTGTTTCGTTCAGCAAGCTTCTCTCTTGCTTTCTTTGCGATTTCCTCTATGGACGGGTGTCCGGTTGCCTGGTACTTTTACGGTAGAGTATTCGCTGTCTTTGCCGATTCGTGGAAGCGTTGCTTCTACCAGTAAGAGGCAGTGCGCGCTTTCCCTTCCTCACATTTTGGCGAGGTCATCCTCGTCAACACGCGCCGTGTCCCGCTCGTCCTCCTCATCATGGGCATAATTGCAATCGTTGCAGTCTTCAAAATCATTCATTTTCACTTCCTCTTTCCGTCTCACTCTTCTCCTTCTTTTCAGTTCATGAGGGCTTCTCAGGTTTCGGATCGCTGACAGAGGGGCAGAGATGGGTTTTAAGTAACAGAGTTCACACTTTGGCCTTTGAGAAGTACAGAGGCTTCGACCGAGACTGCAATGATATGGGTGTTCCAACGAATCCAGAATTCCTGCGGAAGCACTTTTCATCAGCTGGAATTCCGTCTGATGAGATCGGAGAAGAATCCGCAGGCCAATCGAGTTCAAGTCCGTTTACGTGGTATCCACCACGATGAGAGGATGTGAAAAATATTTCCTAAAATCAGATTTCCCCGTCTTGATGGCGACACCGGGGAGGGCGGTGAGAAGTCGATATCCTTGAACCTCGCGTACTCTTCGACGAGAACTTGTGCACGCCTTGATGTTCTTCGCTTTGTTGTGATAAAAGTAAGGTAGAATGAATGTCCTGTTCAGAGATCTTTTAAGTCACGAGCTGAAAGTCTTCGAGACGCTTATATTTTTGGAATAGTACCTCAGTTACCATATTGACAGCTGATCGTGCACTGGGCGGATAAAATAGTCGCAAAAGCAGCTGCCGGGCATTTCGCCTGCATCATGGGATGGTCGCTGTAATGGGACATCCAGACCTGTCATGATTTCTCTTTTCTTTGAGTTCTCTTTTTCTTGCTTTCTCCTTTTAATAAACAGTGCATTCCTTTAATAGACGAAGGCGTCCGTCTTCCCTTTGTCGACCGAAATGAATCTTTTCACTTACAGACGAAGGCAGATCTTTTCGCCTACAGACCGAGGTTAATCTTTCTTCCGCTTTCTGGTACTGATAATAGCGAACTGCCGGCATCAACATTCTTTTCGAGGCACGAACGGAAGGTGTCTGCATACTTATCCACCCGATAAATCAGGGGTCTTGATTCCGGCCTGAATGATGGCTTTCGCACATTCATTACAGGAGAAAGGTTCACGTAGAGTTTAGCTCCTTGAAGAGCCGCTGATAATTTAGATGGCATTCAGCTACTGCATGGGTCACGTAAACGTCGCACGTTGTAAGGATCGTTTGTGCTTCTATTTTGTCCAGGGAAAATGTCGTCGGAACAGCTGCTTTAGGAAGCCGTTATATCCGCATAGAAAGGATTTTGTTGTCGGAAGAGACGATACAGGCTCGACCTGGTGGAAAGGTCTTTGGATCGAGGCGAGAAGCTCGCTATTCCCATAAAATACTTCGTCCCCAAGAGATGTAACCGTCGTTTTCGTTTACTGGAATCACTCATCGTTATTTCTCCTTACAAGTTATGCGGAAGATTGCGTTTCTTCCTCTTCAGTCATCGAAGATTGCCGTTTTCCTGTGAGCTTCCTCTACATCAGCATTGATTCTTTATTTTTCTGTTCGCTGTGAATATTTTTTGCTGCGGGAAGGAAGAGCAAAAGGTAGCTATATGGGAAAAGAGTGGACTTGCATTTTTTAAATTCGTGTATGCTACATTTATACAGTTCTTGAGGGCGAGGTGCGATTCCCCATAAGCGGTAAGTCCGCGACCTGTAAGGAAGTTTCAGCTTTTGCGATTCCTTGCAGCCGAATCGGTGCAATTCCGATACCGACGAGTATAGTCTGGATGGAAGAGGCGATTTCGATGAATGGTTCAGCCCTGCACAGTTTTCGTGCGGGAGCTTTTTATTCAGAACGGATTTCGCGCTGTCTGTAGGGAATGACAGTAGTGACGGTTTCTCGGAATAATAGGGTTTTCGCCTCGATAAGTCGCTTTCTACTGAAACAGTACTTTCAGCGGAGGTAGAAAATAGTAAGAATGGAAACACGGAAGTTACGAGGCGTTCCTTTCCCATGGAGAAGAGGGACAAGATTGGGAAGCATAGCCATTGTGGGGATTCTTGGGATTGCTTATATATTTTGATGTGGATGAAATTCCCGATACCGATTATGCCCTCTTTTATCAAGTTTGATTTTCGGATTTTCCAGCACTTTTGGCAACGTTTGCCATGGGACCGATTGCGGGCATAGCGTGGAACTCATCAAGAATGTATTGCATGCTTTTGGTTCAGAGTTTCTTTCGGTGTGGAGGCTGTCGAATTTTATTTTGGGCATAAGCTTTGTTGCTATGGCAGGTTTTTCTATCAGAGAAATAAAAGCAGAAAAATGCGATTTTATTCTATTCTCAGGGCAATTGTAATGGCATTGATTTCTACCGTCCAATCTCTTCGTGGTGTATCCGTTTTACTACAACTTTATACTGAAAAAGAGCAGTGCTGTCGATGTATCAGCTGATTCTTCCTTCGGTACACAACATAGAGGTCTCTTCTTCTCTTTCAATGATGCCGTTCACTTTTGTAAAGGCATCCTGGATGTGATGCTTTGTCTTGCACTGTCGCCTCTCTCCCTGTCTCCATAAGTTCGGGAAGCAAGTAATTTTTAAAAGATTCTACTGGAAAAGCGAGGTCATTTCTGTGCAATATATGGGAAAAAGAGTGAGCTGCCGTTTATCCTATAATGACTGCTAGGGTGAGAAGGAAGAGAAAATGACAGAAAGGAGCTTATGGAACAGAAATACCGTAAAAGAAGATGGAAGAGCATCGACAGAGGATGGCGATGTTACGAGGAGAAAGAAACAGGAGAACTTTTCACGTTGTCCTTTTCTTTCTGATTCTCCTTCTTGTTTTCTGGGTTTGTCGGACTGCGTTTGCACTACCCTATATGGAGAGGACTTTCTCTTCCATAAGCAGCGAGGCTCCCTCGTGGGAGAAAAGTAGGAACCGCTTTCCGGGGTGAGCTTTCCCGGAAGAAGCGGGAAAGAAGGGAGAACGGGGAAGGAAAAGTTCTGCGACGGCGAGAGGAGGCTGTAAAGACGGCGGATCTTCTTGCAAAACAAGTACAACTATGATGAAGCTATAGAGACTTTAGAAGTTCAATCCGGCAAGCAGCAGTAATCTGTCTGAAAGATTGCAGGATACGAAAGCGGAGAAGGCGAAGGCGGAACCTGTTGATATGGATCAGATTACGCACTCTTTTTTCACATTTTGATTATGGATACGGATGAGGGGCACTCACCAATACCCATCAAGGAAAGCAGTTTAATTCCAATGACCACCATTCCGGAGTTTAAAGAGATCGTACAGGAAATGTACGATCGAGGGCTGTATTTATGGTGCATCTCGACATCGCACAGATGGAGAAAACAGCCGGACGGTTCGATGAAGATGGTGAAAGGAAGGAGATTCAGCCTTCCTGAAGGAAAAACCCTTCGTCATGTCGCAGGATGATGAGATTACTATGTTGTATATGCAGGGAAAAGGCTTGCCGATAAGATGGTTCTCGACGAGAAAAGGCAAGCCAAAATTGCGAGTATACGGATAAGATGCAGGTCTCTATAGGAGATTATGATGTGTGCCGATTTTGGATGACTTTGTTGAGAAGCATCGGACTTCGCGATACCTGGACATGAAACGGCAACGCGCTGGCTAGGTTTACAGTAGAGTGCTCAGCTGCCGCACGGATGAGACATTCGACGCAGAAATCCCCGGCACTCGACCCGAAGAACAAAGCAGACCCGAATATCGAAGGGATAAGGAGACGGTAAAGAGCTGACGAAAAGCGTTGAAGAGGATGGCTATGAGTTTGCTTCTCCTCCTGGGGACATATCAATTTCTCGGAAGAACGGCTGCAGATGAGAAGACACCGATCGCTGGGAGAGAAATGTAGAACCGCTGCTCCCCGACGCCCCTGTGACATTCTGCTTTATCCCTTTGGCGCGGATATCGGAGATTGGCATCCGTATCGGGCCGGAGGAGAAAATGGAAAAGTCGATGCTGCTGCGAAAGCGGGTTTCCCGCTATCTGTAACATGGATTCACAAAGATCGGATGCAGTACGGAGATCGAGTTCTTGAGGGCAAGGGCGGAAAGCATTTGACGGCTATCCTCTGTATGAGTCCTATAGCGGGAAAAGCGGATCGGGTTTCCGAGCTTTGTTTGATGTAAAGAAGGTGTTCGATACCGAGACGACCGACACCGATTGATTGTGATGATTTTATGGTTATTTAGATAATGCGGCGACTACGGCACTTTTCCGAAAAAGGCAAAGAGGGCGATGGAACCGTACTTTTCAGGAAATTCGAGATCCGTCTTTGATTTATCGCTGAGGCGGGAAGCAAAACAGGCATGAGGAGGCAGCCGCCGTGCCATTTCGGCGCACAGAAGTATCTCCGCGTGAGTTTACTTTACCGGAGGCGGGACGGAAAGTGATACTGGGACGGTGCCGGGCTGTTTTTCCGCGAAGACCGAGTTGGAGATCTTCACGGATCGGATTGAACATCATGCGAGTGCTGGAGGTTGTGCTTTGTCGAGAAGTCTTGGCGCGAAGGTTCAGAGGATTCCGGTGGATGAGAGGGATTTCTGTCTTTGGAAGCGCTGGAGAGCGTTGCAAAAAGTGTGAAAAGCGCAAGAAAAGCTTCGCCTTGTTTTCCCGTGATGGCGGCGAATAACGAGATCGGAACTATCGAGCGACTTTCCGCAATCAGGAGAATCGCAAAGATAGGGTGCTTTGTTTCGCAGTGATGCGGTGCAAAGCTCGGACAGATTCCGCTTTCTGAGAGACACGAGGATGAGACCTTCTTTCCGCGAGCAGCCATAAGATTCATGGGCCAAAAGGGTAGGACTGCTCATGTTGTAAAGGAGTGAAGACTGTCGCTCTTCCATGGCGGAGCCGCGGGCGGGGATGCGATGCCGGAACGGGAAAAATGTTCCAGGATTTGTCAGGTTTTGCTAGCTGCGGGAGTACTTTTTCGGGATGGAAAGAAAAAGGAAAGCGGAAAAGTCGCCGCTGAAACCGTCTGATGAAGGACTTCTGGAAGAAGTGCCCGAGTGCCTCGATTATAAGCGTGAATCCTCTTGTGAACCCTCCTCTTCGGCGCTCACCCGCTGTGTTTTCCGGAGAGACTTCCCGGTAATGTGCATCTCTGGATAGAGGTGGAGAGAGCCTCTTGCTCCAGCTGGATCGAGAAAAGGAATCTGTGCGAGCAGCAGGTCGTACTAGTGCGGCAGTTCACTCGAAAGCGAGTCATATGCTTCGCGATAGGGAAAGAGTCGGGAAGAAGCGTTCTCAGGACTTCGCCTCAGTCTCGATGGAGGCTTGCGGAGAAGAACTGGAATACACCGTTACAGCAATCAAAGAGGCGTAAAACTGCGAGATAGATCATCGCAGTTTTTCTTTAATCATCTTATGAAGGCGGTTTCGTCAATCGTTCTGGAGAAACCGTCGTCGTTATCAGGAAATAGTCTTTTCGGGTCCGCCCTCATAGCAAGGTATTGTATCGTTGTAATCAGTTGCAGTTTTCCTCGGATGAATAAGGGGAAAGAACGTGCCTTCCGAAGGAAAGGATAGTTTCATAGAAACTTTGCATTCTACGTAGTGATTTCCCTTCGGAAGAATTTCTTCCATATAGTCGTTCATTGCGGAGACAGAAAGCAGCTTCATATCTTCGGTAAATAAAACATATCTTCCATTCTGATTTTGCTGCGATGAGGCCAGCATGCTCCTCTCCTGCCCATGACCTGGTCCTCGATTTCATAGGCGCGCAATCGTTCGGATAAACAAAAAGAAAGGGACGGAAATACATCCCGTTCATTTGGCCGCTCACGAATTCACATGGATATAGGAATCAGGCATGCGTCAGAGATTCAGCAAGTCTTCAACTTTCCGATGTTGTGGGCTCTTGCAGTCTCGTTCCGCACAGCTGTGATTCCGGTAGAGCGGTGTCAGAATCGTAGAGACTCAGCCATCTCGCCGCAGGTCTTCTATGCAGTCACCCTAAATCCGCCGATGTCGCCGAATGGGTATAGAGAATCCGCACATATTCAGCGCTGGAAGTTGCTGCAAAGACGGAAGAAAGATGGGCCCACCAGGACCCATTGTCGGTCCACACACATAGCGATGCATGCCGATATAACTCGAGCGGGAGAGAGTAAAATTCTTTTCTTCGGTTCCATTTCGGAAAAGCGCCGCATGCGCTGACTGTCATGTAGAAGCCAAGAGAGGTTGTATGCCCTGTCATGCCGGATTCTTTTGCCTTCGTGCTCATGATGCAGAAACTGGCGGTAGTCGGAGGTTTCCGCCGAGGCGTCGCGACAAGCTCGGTAAAGCGAGAAAGAATCAATATCCAGGTTTTGGTCTTTTATATTTTCGATTTCGAAAAGACCTCTCAGGTGAGTCTTCGGTGTAGAAGATGTAAGTTCGTTGCATGCCATTCGAAAACCATCGATTCCTTGTCACAACGCACTGCTGGCCAGACATTCCTGTACTTTCCGGTTTAAAGAAATCCGGAAAATGCACGCGTCAGCCAAAACCGCTGCGACAAAGCCGTTCTCCATTTCCTTTTTGCAATAATCCTTCGGCATCCCTCTTACGTGCTCGTGCCGCTTCTTCTATCTTCATGAGCATCAATGATGGGGACAAGATGAAGATTCTCACGTCTCCTGAACGAAGGAAGAAGTTCAGGGAAGCAGGTGTTTCACACGATAAAGTCTTTGTGCCGTTCCAGTAGTCGATGTCCATGTAGATGGAATCGATTGGCTGGAAACTGCATACGCTGTGTGACTGACGGGACATCGTCCTCCGTCTTATACACAGCGGCTCTGCCCGAAGCGAATGCCCACTTCGGCGGAGATATAGCTCTCCGGTGATGCTGCAGAAGCCGAATCGCTTCTTCCGCGGTTTCCGCCGTGATGCGATAAATGTCCACTTTTTCGATACGGAGCGGATGAAACGAGTTCAGACAGGTATAGCCGATGTCAAAGTGCACTGTCCCCGGGTCGTCGATAAAAATACCTTCAGCGCGTTTCTCTCAGCGCCGTGAAGAAGGATTTTGGGACGCATAGAAAGGTGCTTGTCCTCCGATGTGATTCGGGTCATCCGTATTGTTACTGGTATAGAAGCCATCGCGTTTGTCATTCCGCGAACAGTTTCTCCCAAGCCATATACGACTGGTGGAAAGAGATAATGGTTTGTTACGGTTCCGCTTTCCTCCTCTCTCCCATCCGGAAGATGGGAAACGGATCGGATTTCCGCCATTTTGTGTTCCAGGATTGCTCCTGCTTGATCAGTGTTCCCAGTCTGTATCGTTTCAATCATATTTTTCTCCTCTAAAAGTCTACAGTTTACTAACGCACGTATATCATAGCCCGAGGCGATAAAGATGCAATGCTAAAGGTAAAATAAAGATAGTAAATTAAGAATAAAACAGACTTATTCACCATAGTAAATAATAGCCGATTATTTTTACTAATTTCTCTTACCAAATCAGACAGGAAGCGTTAAGCTGGAGTTATCAATTATATCATTTTATGAAGTGCAGGACAAAGTGCAGGAGGAGGTAGAGTTATGGCAAGAGACAATTCTGATTGGTGCAAATCACGAGGGACCATGTGCAAAATACCATCCTTTCTTATCCGAGATCAGGGAGACGAGCCATTTTGACGGTGAGAACAGTAACATTTCTTTCTTGGGATGTGGAGATGGCGCTTTGGATCGAGAGGACAGATGCATTCAGTGACGGACTTTTTATGCGAGACCAGAATTTCCTAGCAAGGGAGCAAAAGGTACACTGAGGTCGGAAGTTCTTTCTGTGGACTATGAAAGAAGACCGTAAAGGTCAAGTTAAAAGGAGCGGAGAAATTATCGAAGAACCACTACGATAAGCTGGTTCTGGCACAGGGCTCTCTTCCAGAACAAGCTTCCCGTGAAAAGATTCGATTTGGAAAATGTGCAGATGGTGAAAGCTGTCAGAATGCATTGGAAGTAATCGAGAAGGTAAAGGACAAGAGCGGCATTCCGGAATGTATGTGTGCTAGGGAGGCAGCTATATCAGTGTGGAACTCGCTGAAGCGTTCCGTCGTTTGGGACTCTCCGTAACTCTCGTGGATATGGTCAGATCGTATCCTGGCAGGATCTTTGATACGCCGTTCTCGGATGAAATCAGAATCGATTGGAGGGCACGGTATTCGTCTGGCACTGGGAGAGAAGTGAAGAATTCCTTGGAGAGGAAGGGTTCTGCCGTGAGAGACGGATAAAGGGAGATATCCAGCGAACATGGTGATACGCGCGGTAGGATTCAAAGCCCAATGCGCGGACTCAGGAGAGTCATCTGAGAACTCTATGAGAATGGGCCCTCACCTGGTGAATACGAAAACAGGAGACAGAGTGGTCCTTCCGTTTATACTATTGGCGATTGTGCAGCCTTTGCATGACAATGCAAGAGGAAGGAAAACTATATCCACTTGCAACAACGCAGTTCGTTCCGGAATTGTAGCAGGGCATAACATCTGCGGAACAGCGGTAGAAAAGCCTGGGCGTACAGGGATCAGTGCGCTTGGAATTTTGGTACAAGCTCGCTTGCACCGGACTCTCTTACGGCGGCAGAGAGAGAAGGAATGGCGGTGTCCTATGAGGGATTATGAGGATACGCAGCTCGCTTTTATGGGTGGAGAATCCAGAGGTCAGGATTCCGTATCGTTTATAAGAAAGGAGGACAAAGAAGATTGCAGGGGCGCAGATTGGTTCAAGCTATGATGCAACAGCGATGATTCATTTCTTCTCCTGGCTATCCAGAAGGGAGCGACGTGGCGGAACTTTCATCGATCGATCTTCTGTCATCGCACTGTAGCCCACGTATAACTATGTCACGTCCGTAAGCTGCGGTGGTTGAATAAAGACTCGGATTACAATAGATTCGCTTCTTTTTCGTTGATTCGTTCAGGAATCTGTCTCTTTTCATCCAGTTCCGGAAATTGGTTCCTTGAAGAGTCCTAAAGCTTTTGATAGAGCTTAGACCTTTTACTCATGGATTGTGCGTATACGGAAGAGTGCAGGACGCGCTGTTCACAAATCTTTCCGAAAGATTAGCACTCAACGCTCGTCAGTGCTAACAATGCGATTATAATAGAATTATCTTGTGAAACAGTGTATGTCAGGGTGATCCGCCGTGCCATCGAGAGAAAGGATGAATTCGTATTGCCAAAGAGATTTTCCCGAATAAACAGAAGACGCAGGAATCATCTTATAGAATGTAGAGAAAGCGCATGAATGTAATCGTTTTACACAAAAGTCAGTAGAAAGTATCCTTAACAACCATTGCGATGGATAAAATCAGGCTCTTGAGCAGGTGCATCTGCTTTAAGTCTCATTGATGTAGAAGACAGTTTGATTGAAGCTTCTACAGAGATGGGAATTCCTCTGGGTACTTTTCAGGGATGCAGTGGGAGAAGATTAATACACGTCCAGGAGTTTCCGGCGAGCAGTAGCACTTTTCACGAGAGCAAAACAAAGTCGTTATGAGATGCGGAAGACCATGCAGAAGGCGATGGGGATGAGTATGTTTCTGTCGAGGCATATTTTCCTTGCTCTCCTGGAGGATGGCGACAAGACCGTAAAAGAGCTTTTCAAGCAGTTTGGTATCACGAAAGAAAGAGTTTTTGGAAGCGCTTTCTTCCGTTCGCTGAAACCAGAAGGTCATGACGGATAATCCGGAAGGAACCTAGATGCCTTGAATAAGTACGGTTTCGAAATGGTGGAGCGTGCAGAGGCGCAGAGTTCGACCCGATTATCGGTCGGGATGAGAAATCCGGAATGTTATTCAATTCTCTCAGAAAACGAGAATAACCCTTGCTTAATCGGAGGAGCCAGGTAGTGAAAGACTGCTGCTGTAGAAGGTTTGTGAGAACGGATTGCGAAGGGACGTACGTCTTTAAAGAATAAGAAGATTTTTGCCCTGGATATGGGTTCTCTTGTTCTTAAGTTCGCAAGTATAGAGAAGTTTGAGAAAGATTAAAGGCGGTTTCTGGACGAAGTAGAAGAAGTCCGAAGGAGATTATCCTTTTCATCGATGAGATTCAGACGATTGTCGGTGCCGGAAAGACGGAGGGTTCTATGGATGCGGAAATCTTTTTGAAACCGCTTCTTGCGAGGAGGGATTGCACTGTATCAGTGCGACAGCCTCGATGAATATGAAAATATATTGAGAAGGATGCGGCCCTCGAACGTCGTTTTCCAGTAGGATTTATGGTGGATGGAGCCGACCATGAGGATGACCATTTCCATCTTGAGAGGAATTAAAGAGCGTTATGAGATTGTACCACGGCGTAAAGTTACAGACTCCGCACTTGTTGCGGTGGCGACTTTTCCGATCGTTATATGTCGACCGTTTCCTTCGGACAAGGCAATTGACCTTGTGGATGAGAGCCTGTGCCATGATTAAGACGGAGATGGATTCCATGCCGGAAGGATGGATGAAGAACGTCGTAAGATTATGCAGCTCCAGATTGAAGAGCTGGCAGCACAAGAAGGAAGACGAGTCGACTTTCAGGGATGACTGGCCGCACTCCAGAAGGAGCTGCTCCGAGTTGAAGGATAAGTTCAAGTGTCGAAAGGCACAGTGGGAAAATGAAAAGAATGCCGTCTCGAGCTCCAGACGCTTCGGGAAAGAAGAATCAGTTACAGGCGGAGATCGAGTATTGCCGTGCAAAGAGTGGTATGAGGGAGGCTTCGAAGTTACAGTATCAGGACCTGCCAGAGGTAGAGAAAGAACTTACGGAGGCGGAAGTGTTGCGCAGAAGGAAGAAGAACACCCTTGTGCATGATGAGTTACGGAAGAGAAATCGCGAGAATCATCAGCCGCTGGACGGGATCGTTACATTCTGAAGCTGAGATAGTCGGAACGTTCAAAGTGTTGCACCTCGATGAGTGGAAATTCACAGAGACTCATCGGGCAGGAAGAAGCGGTGGAGAAGGTTTGTGAAAGCAGTTCTTCGTTCGAGAAAGCCGGAATCAAGGATCAAAGCAGGCCGATTGGCTCCTTCCTCTCTTGAGGCCCCATAAAGTGTAGGAAGACCGAGACTTACCAGAGTCTCTTGCACGAATCTTTTTCGATGATGAAAATGCGATGGTCAGAATCGATATGTCAGGAATATATGGAGATATTCCATGTCCCGTCTCATCGTGCGGCTCCGGCTATATCGGATATGAAGAGAGGCAGGCGGCTTACGGAAAGCAGTACGGAAAAACCGTATTCCGTTGTACTTTTTGATGAAAATCGAGAGCGCATCCGGACATCTTCAACATTCTCTTACAGGTACTGGATGACGGGCGGATTACCGATTCTCCAGGGCAGGACGGTGAGACTTTAAGAATACCATTATTATCCTGACTTGAATGTCAGGGCTGAGAGTCTTCTGGACGGCATCAAAGAAGACGGCACGATTCGGAAGAGTACGGAAAGAGGTGATGGATGCACCTGCCTGCTTCAGACGAGGTTCCTGAACCGTTTGGACGAGATCGTCCTCTTTAAAAGCCTCTGGTACAGAAAGATATGGAGCGGATTTCCGCATTGATTTTGAAAGATATCAATAAAAGCGACTTCAGGAGAAGAGACTGCATATTGAACTTTCGAAAGATGCACTGGACTATATTCTGGAAAATGCGTATGAGGCCCGGTTTTGGTGCAAAGACCGTTAGAGCGGTATATGCAAAAACACATGAAACCTATGGCGTGCAAGTGCATTTTGGAAGAACAGGTAAAGAGAGTAAAATCAAAATTGTTCTCAGAGAATGGAGACTGGATGCAGAGTCAAGTCAGCAGACTTGACCTTTTTAAAATTCTTCTTTTTCTCTTAGTTTATATTTTAAATAAAAATATTTATGCTAGAATACCAGCTGTAGTGAATGGGCGTAAACTTATAAAAGGAGAAGAGAGTAAAGCAAAACGAAAGTGCGCATTACTGCTTTCACGGTGATATTTTGTGCGGGATTTTCCGAAAGTGGAATGCACGGAAGATGCCACCACTACTTGGGAGTACGAGTTGCCTCGTCATCTTCCACTCAGGGGAAGTGAGAGGCCGCAGCGAGGGAGATTCCGATGCTGTGCAGGCAATGGAAATGACGCTGGATAACAGCCTGTGGATGCGAACACGAGATTGTATTTTTCCCAGTTTGCATTAAAGGCGAAGCTGGCATAGCGGAAGAAAGCGGTAAATGGGAGACTATACCGTCATTCCAACTTCCGGATGCCTTGGAAGCCACTAATAACGAGATCGTCGCAATCGAAAATGATGACGGACTTGTCATGGCGAAGGCACATTTGTGACGAGGCGAAACAGATTACCATCACGTATACCAAAAATGCGGAAGATTACAGCGGATCGGACGGGCTTTACCTTTCTGGGTGCAGATTGATTCGGTCTGTAGTGCAAACTAAAGCAGCGTTCCATTCATGTTACGATTAACTTGGTCAGGTTGTTGCTTCGGTAAACATCTGGATTACCAGGGGTCACAAAGGGATGCGGAACAGTTTTCTGGAAGAATCACGGCGGAAAGATTGAAACCTACGAGGATGCTGCGGCAGAGCCTCACTACCCTGCTACTTTCGCTATATTCAGGTGAATGGAAGAAAGCTTACAACAGACGGACCCGTTTCCGAGGATACGAATGAATCATAGCTTTATGACAAAGCTGATCGGTGAAAGTTTTCAACTATGTGGATCCAAAGCGATCTACCCGTTCCATGAACTGGAAAAATGCTTCGGATGCGGATAAATTTTATCGAGGACTGGTAAGAGGCGTTTGGAGATCGGTTATCGTGACAGCAATTATATTTTCCATACGGCGAGTGGATGGCACGGAAGCCAATCAGGGACCCGAAGTGGGCGCTCATGAACTGCAGAATAACAATAAAGTAAGCAGGGGACAAACGGTTCACTGACATTATGCCGATAAAGATCGTCTGACTATTTCGTAGGAGATATGGGTCTGGGAGAAAGGCATGGAGTACAGTATTTTGTGAAATCGGTGAGGTTCCACAGGACAGTCAACCTATTACAGTAGTGCTTCCATAACAGGGGACAGCATCAAAATGAACCACACCATAGAGAGTTTGCCGTGCAGAAAGCCGGCGGAAAGCTGAACAGGAGGGACTTCACCCTTCGAGATTAAGAGGAAAATGAGAGAGGGAGCCTCTTCCGGGCAGTGCCATCGAAATAAAAAGCCCAAATCAAGAAAGAAGTCACTACAGATGTAAAGCAGGATTGCGGAATTAAAGAATGTCGTTCAGGAAAGTATGTAATCAAAGGAGATTAAGGCACCGGACGGATATGTTCTGGATGATACCGAACAGTACATTTTCAAAGAAAAGAATTTAAAGACCTCTGCTTGCGGACGGTGCCACGGTTACCAAGGTATTTGTCAATAAAAAGAGGATGAAACAAAGCCTGCAAGCAGGAATATTGTCATCCATAAGGTTGGATTCTGGGAGGAACTTCCGTACAGAAGCACGAACAAATAAAGAGTTTATCTTGTAGAAAACGGCGTAAAGAATGAAAACAAGATTTGCAGGAGCTTTCCGAAGAAAATCACTGGACAGCATCTTTCTCAGATCTTCCGAAGAAGGATGCGGCGGGAGCAAGATTCAGTATACAGGTTGCAGGAAAATCTTTCCGACTTTACAGCAGCAGTTTCGGAACCAGAAGATACGGGATTCACCATCACAAAGCTATGCGGGGACGATGCTGGCTATCCCTGTGACGAAAGTCTGGAAAGAAGCGGAGAACATCACAGGGTCTTGCCCGTGCAGCTCTATGCGGATGGCGTGCGTGTTGCTTCCCTGTAACGGCGCAAAAACGGGTGGCATACCTGTATATGCCAGAGTATGATGATGCCGGAAGGAAATCAATATACGGTAACGAGGAAAACGTATCCGGTTATACGGCAAAGTGGAGCCGATGACAGAGTAACGGCTATAAGAACGTTTTGTAGATACCAAAGAAAATCCAACACACACGGGTGGCGGTGGTCGCCCACCGAATACACCGGGCGAGTGGCGGCAACACGCCGAGTCCGTCAATCCGCCTCCACTTTTCGGAAGAGCCGGGCAATGTAGCTGGTGTGGACCGTCCTGAGTGTGAGAGCAAAGAGACCCCGGGGAAGGAACAGGTGCCATTCTCGAGGTGAGACAGACCCGGAAGTAAGGGCAGTGAGACGTGGCGGACAGATACCGCCGATTCCTCTGCCAATGAAGCTGTACGGCATTCTGTTCCGGAGCTTAGTGTCCTCTCTTTAGGGAAGCCTTTCCTTTACAGAATTTTATTTTTAAAAGAGAAATTTTAAGCTGGTATGAGCGCTATCTTCAATAAACTATGTTATAAAATAGACAGTATAAATTGGATTTATGCAAAATACTCAAAATATGAAAACAGAATTTCACATATTAAATATGCAAATGCTAAAAAATATGCAAAATAAAGCTTGACCTTTATAAAAGAATAGGGTGAGAATGCAGTTGTCCGGAAAGGAAATCGAAATCACGTGTTAACATTGGCGAACAGGTTTTAATCGACCTTACTACTCTATACAGCAGGAAGCCCGACAGAGACACGGGTTTTTGCTGTATCTGTTATAAAGGGATTTTTAGAAAATGTATTCTCTTTCAAACATCTATTTTGAAAAAGCAGAATGGGAGGGGCAGTAAAGAAGAACAATAAAGAAGAGCAGGTAAAGGAAGGGAGGAATAGAAAAGAGCAGAATGAGAAAATCAAAAGCAATAGCATTTGCCTATAAATAATGAAGCATATACCATTTATTAATTAGTCACAAACGATTATTTTTATACTGACTGACAAAGGTTACGTTAATTATTTTTTATAGTTGCGCTGGAAGTTTCTACTATGGTCAGGGTAGGGGAAGCATGAAAGGAGCACTTATGATGGAGTCATATTACGTGATCGCACAAAGAGGTGAGCCCTCATGCCGTTTTAGAGAATGCGGAAGAGCTTTGTCTTAAGCGGATTTTTCTGCTGTGAGGCAGTGATGAAAGCCATTCGCGATGCTTTCAGGCGGATGTACCCTGAGTCCGTTATTGCGATGTCTTCCGGATGTCTATCAGAGCAGGGTCGTTCCGGCTGATGTGCAGTGCATTAAACGGAGGAATCTTGCCCTCAGTATGTTCTTCGGAAGAACGACGACACGGACGGCCCGAAGGATCAGAAGGTGAATGCCCTTATGGCACTTTCAAGGAACTGCATGACTGGTTCAGAGAGGCAAATGCAAAAGCATGCCGCTTGCTGCCGTGTCATACCAGAGGTTTTGAGATGGCGGAAGGGAGCACAAGAAGCAGTGTATCCTTTACCGGACTTTGCGCAGGAAAGGTTGCGAGATTCTTTGAGAGAGCTAGGGCGTTAAGAATGATCGATGCGGAACCGATTCAAGGTCTGGAGCGCCTTTTCCTTCCCCCTGTACACGAAGTAAAAAGCAGTATAAAGGGAGCTGCCCTTAGCATGGAAAAATATCCTTTGCCTTCTCAGGGCGTAATGCTCGGTATGGCGGCACTTGGTAATTGTTACAAAGTTATGGAGAAGGCATCCGTTTGGTTTTCAGCTGCATTGCCTTTGTGATTCTAATCCTCCTTCTCTTAAAAGCTCGTCCTTTTTCCCGAATGCGGTGGAAGAACTTCCACTCCCATCGGAGCGGGTGTTTTTGCAACCTTTCCATAGCGCTCATGCTGTTTTCCGTATGTGAAGCCCTTTATTTCAGGAATCTCTTTTCGCTTTGGTTTTTTGCAGATGCCATCCACATTGTTGATTCTCTACTTTACGAAGACGTATATTCTTCGTTTTGACGAGAAAAATGTACATACCATGTGGTATATCGTTTATGTCAGGATTGTTTAGCATCCCTAGACCACATAAGCATATAAGACTTTCGCTTACGGGCAGGCTACTTTTTATTTCGGTTTCGTCGCTTTACTGAGTTTTACTTTGCGTAGTTACCAGCGTTATGCAGAAGCTTCCCGTGCCGAGATCCCTGCAAAGCCTCTGATGATGATTTATGCTGCGCCGATGGCACTCTGCACAGCAGGCTATATTCAGGCTTTTTCCGAGAAGAATAAGAGCTTTGTCCTGTTCTTACTGGTGGCAACTTCCGTGATTTACCTGTTGCCCTCTTTAGAGCGTACTGAGTTCCTGCCTTCCCCTTCACGAGCTATGCGGCTTTTCACCTTCCCTTTGCAGGATTTCCACGATTGCAACGAAGCAGTGCTTTGCAGTACTGACAAGATGGGCATGAATGTTGCCTTTTTACAGCCTGTGGTTTTAGTGGAGACGATTATTGCGGCAGTATTTAGATGTATGCCTGCTTACGATATTTCCAATTTATCCTAGCAAAGAGTAGGGAGAACGGCGCTTCGTAGTGGCAGCCTAAAAGCAAAATATTTTTCTAAGCAGTATTGGTCTGAACTTTGGGGCACGCTCTCGCTAGCTTCGCCTGACTGAGCAGTGGTTTATGTTAACCACTGCTCACTTCTGCTTCGCAAAAAGCAACTTCTCGGAAGTTGGTCTGTTCCAGGAGGACTTTTCTGATGAAAAAGTCTGTCACCTGGATGCTTCAAGCGAAAACTGCGTTTCTCTTGTTTTTCTTAAAGTACCGACGAAAACTCGAGACTACCCCGCGTTCAGACCTATATTGCAAAGAATCCCTTATTACTTTTGATTTTTACAGCCTCTCTCTGGATTATTGTTGTCTTTTGCGTTTACAGTTTTAGAAGATGTACTAATAAGAAGAATCCAATAAGATTGTCCCTTTTCATCAACATAATATCCGGAACCAAAGTTAAAAATCTATCAACATTGTTTCATTATGCTGTTTACTTACCTTAAAAGCAAGAAAAGCATCTCTGGAGTTTTCGACCCTTTTTGTAATAATTTCGCTATTCACACTATATCCCAAAAGCTAGTTCACCATTCAGGTCTAATATGAGACATCCGAATACTTCATTCTTCAGCCCTAATCTGCACGATATTCCTCTTGCTTTTCACTAAAATCTTTATTACTTTGGCTTTCATCATGCTTTCTTGTTTCGCTAAGATGATTCTTTTTTGTTTCTGTGAAATTCTTGCTTACAGTGTCCGTACTGTTATTCGTATTATTCTGAGAAATCAAATCGCACTTTTAGTTTGTACAGGGAAAATGGCGAAACCTACGGAGAGCGCTCAGCGGTCTTTCCTTTTCGGGCATTGCTGAGAAGCGGGAAAAAGCATTATCATAGAAAAAGAGGGACTTCCCTTTGGGAAGAGAGGACGGAAAGGAGAAAAAATGAGCCCATTCTCATTTAACCACTTTAACTTTAATGTACTGGATCTGGAAAGAAGCATGAAGTTCTATGAAGAGGCACTGGGGCTCCACGAGGCTGAGCAGGAATGAAAGGGACGATTTTATCATTGTCTTCTTGGGGGACGATTCTACGGACTTTCGTCTGGAGTTAACGTATATGAAGGATAGAACAGAGCCCTATGATGCTCAAGGGGCAGGAGTACCATCTGCACTGCGGACGGAGGATATGGGAGCTGCCCATACACTTCATGAAAAGATGGGATGCATCTGCTTTGAAAATCGTAGCATGGAATCTATTTTATTGAAGATCCGGATGGCTACTGGATTGAAATCATTCCGGACAGAACAGAAGCCCATTACATGGCAGTAGAAGAAAGAGAAGATGGATTTGATTTAGCTATCAGGCAGAAAAGAATCGGGAAAAGGATGGCACCGCTTTCCGTACGGATGCGTCCGAGAACGCTGGGAAGAGTTTGTCGGTCAGGAGCACATCATCGGGGAGAATAAATTGCTCCCGTTTAATTCGTGCAGACCAGCTGCAATCTCTCATCTCGGTCCGCCGGGAACGAGGAAAACCTCTCTTGCGAAGCTCATTGCCAATCATGCGAAGGCGGAATTTATCCAAATCAATGCCACTACCGCCGGAAAAAGGATATGGAAGAAGCGGTTGGTCATGCAAAGAGAATCTCGGTGGGTACGGTCGAAAGACGATTCTTTTTATCGATAGATTCATCGTTTCAATAAAGCGCAACAGGACTATTTGCTCCCTTTTGCTGGAAGACGGAACGGTGAGTTCTGTTGGGGCGACCACCGAGAATCCCTATTTCGAGTAGATTCCTGCTTTCCTGTCAGGCTCTTTGAGTTACTGCCTTTAACGGACGGCACTCAGTCGGCTTATTGATACAACTAACGGATGCCAAGCGGGGATGGGAGGCTCAAAAGCAATCTTACAGAGAAGGAAGGATTTTTCTATTGGAGCACGCCTTCGGGGATGCCCGCGTGCTGTTGAATACCTGTAGAGCTGGCTATACTGAGTACCTCTCCGGACAAGAGGTGTGATTCAACTCGACAAAGAAACAATCGGCGAGTGTATGCAGAAAAGCATTCTTCGTTACGACGACAGTTCGGAGCATTACGATACGATTTCCGCCTTTCATCAAGTCCATGCAGGGGAAGTGACGCGGATGCCGCCGTCTACTATCTTGCGAAGATGCTCGAGTCAGGGGAGGATATCCGTTTTATTGCGCGCCGAATCATGATTTGCGCTTCGGAAGATGTGAAATGCCGATCGCAGGCTCCATTCTTGCCGTGAACGCTTCTCTTGCCGTGGAACGGGTGGGACTTCCTGAAGCCCAGATTGTTCTTAGTCAGGCTCTGACATACATTGCGAAAGCAAAGAAATCGAATACCGCCATTAAAGCAATCTATGCGCGAGAAGTCGTACGGGAGAAAGAATCTCCCGATTCCCGCTTATCTTCAGGGACGCGCATTACAGCGGGCATGAAAAGCTCGGAAGAGAGTCGAGTACAAATACCCTCACGACTACCTGGGCATTTCGTTGAACAACAATATTTGCCGGAAGAAATTAAAAGATTTCCGCTTTTACGAGGAGAAAGTGAGACAGTTTAAGAACTTGGCTGTGAAAATGGAGAAGAGGGTTAAGACCATAAAATATGCTATTCTTTGAAATAATACGAAAAACAAAATCTTTTCATAGAGTTCATGCTAGGATACTTCAGTACTGTAGAGGAGTTTCTTTTTCTACAGAAGATAAAAATGCGCAGTGTTTCCCTGCGCTAAGGGAGAAAAGGTGCTTAGCACCATGGGAGATGCTATGAAGAAAGCATTATGGATGGTTTTAGCGAGCCTGATGTTGTTTTCCGTTGCTTGTGGTAGGAAAGTGGATACAAAAGGAAGCCAGGCCGCGCAGACAGAACCAGTTCGGAAGCCTTGATCAGAGAACAGTTTGAGGCGCAACGTGCAGAAGCTCGAGGACAATAAGTTGACAGTGGAAATAGCAGGTGAAGGCAAGGTGATGAACTTTTGATGTCAAGGGCAAAGCTGGATAAAAAGCTGGAATTGAAGCCCGGGACGAGTGGAGATCGACTATGAAGGGACGGAACCGCAGGATGGTATGGCAATCAAAGGGCGTTACAGTGTCTGTACCCTATGGGTTCACCACCGAAGAGTTTAACGATGAACAAAACTTCTATGGCGAGATTACCGCTGTAAGTAACCCAGCATTTCCGCAAAAAGAGATTCGGACTTCGCGAGGCAGCACTGGAAGGGAAAATACAGAAGGCAAGAGTACGGCGATACGATTACCTTCCAGACCGAGTTTTGAAATTGACCTGACAAAAGGAGGATTGAAGTCGGATCGGGAAGTCAGTGTGTACTATCTTGGCGATCGCACAATAATCCGTTGAGCTTTCTATGATTACGGAAGACAGTATGGATGATGAAAAGTGCGGATACTTTTACGGGTAAAGGGAACTATCGAGGAAGATTGACGGAGAAGTGTTCACGCTGAAAGGAGACGATCGACACGGTTTCCGCTTTTACAACGGACGGCAATGATGCCCTGACAGAAAAGTAGAGGGCGAATAAAGGGAAAGACCGTTGAAGTAGCTGCAGCACTTCTCTGAAGGCAAGAGTCTCTCTTGCAGAGAGCATTAAAGCGGTGCAGTAGGAGAAAAGTCAGCATAGAGACGAAGCTCTGTGCCGGAATAATACTATCTGTGCCGGAAAATACTGAGAATAAAAAACAGGTCTATAGCGAAGGACTTTGATTCCTTCCGCTATAGACCTGTTCTTCTCTTCTAGCGTGTCGCTATCATACAGAGATCAGTGAACGGTCCGTCGTTGATAAGCTGAACCTGCATATCGGCACCGAATTTTCCATGTTGCAGAGGAATACCTTCTTCTCTGATTCTCTGCATGAAATACTCGTAGGAGTTTTTCTGCGTGGGCAGGGTCGCCTGCATCAATGAAGCTTGGACGGTTGCCTCTTTTGGTGTTGGCATAAAGCGTAAACTGGCTTACGAGCAGAATCACTTCCGGAAATGTCCCGTATAGAAAGGTTGGTCTTTCCGTTCTCATCTTCAAAGAGCGGGCATCACACTTTTTCTACCATCTTGTCTGCAACCGTCTCGGAATCGGTGTTTTCACCCAGTAAAAATCTATATCCTTTTTCCACTGCCGAGGTCTCGCCGAAACCGAAACGGAGGCGGAAAGCATCTTTGTACCAAACAACACATAAGACTCCTCCAGTCTTTATTTTATGGAATGTATTTTACTTGAACTGCTTCTGCACCGCATCATAATGAAATCATATTTTGCAGTTCTTCTTCGATGGTCTTCTGATTGATATCCTCTGCTTTACAGAGTTCTTTCCAGACCGGGATATTCATCCTGTATTTCATGTTCGAAAGCTAGAGCAGAATCATAGGGTCTTTTAGGATTGTCATTTTATTTTTCTCTTTTTCTCCTTTTTATTTTGCTTCTCCGCCATGGCATCGACCATTTTTCCAGAAGCTGCTTCTTTAAAGCATACTTCAAACACTAGAAGACTAAAAGAAGCAGAATTGTCTGCGAATCCTCGCGTTCTTCTATAGAAAGTGTCTCAAAGTGCAGGTCTTTTTCGGAGAAGGAAGTCTGTGCTTTGAGAAACTTTCCTTCACGTCCTCTATGACATTCTGCATCTCTATACATTCGCATAGAGAAGACCTCTTCATAGATATCTTTGAGCTTAGGCTCTGTTTTGTTGTAGAAATCACTTTTTCATTTTAGAGGATGGAGGATGGTTTCTAATATCGAGAGACTCAGCATACTCTTATAGTAGTAAATAAAGAGTAAAATCAACATATGGTTCTTGTTGTAGCGTTTTCTCACCGGAGGCGGAAGAATATGATTTTTGGCATAGTTATTAATCATGGTCTTCATGAGTGCCTTATCTTCTTCGTATCTTCGCATAGAAGGGAGTGCTCTTCCATGAAGTACGAGTTACCTGGTCCATGTAGAGCTCTAAAGAGGCAGGTCACTCCCAGTGCAAATGATGTAGATTCTCCAGATAGGGAAATTAATTCTTTTTAGTAATTTGTCGTCCATGCAGAAAGTATAGCATAGTGAAATTCTTCACAAGGGAGAAAAGGAAGAAATATCCTGGGGTTTCTGCAGATGGAAAAAGCCTCAGGTTTATATTATTCTGTTTTTGAAAAGCGCAGAGGGAAGGAAGGGAAAATATGGTCTCAATTCTATTTTAAATAAAGAACAGGCGGAAGCGGTACAGAAACACGGAGGGACCGCTTTTGGTACTAAGTGCAGGATCGGAAAGACCAGAGTGCTTACGCATCGGATTGCTTATTTGATGAGGAGAAGGGCGTTTTTCCCCTCTCACATTCTTGCCCATCACCTTTACCAACAAAGCGGCAAAAGAGATGCAGGAGAGTAGAAAGGCTCCTTCGGAGAAGGAAGAGGTTATGGGTCTCCACCTTTCACAGTATGTCTACGGATCGCGAAGCAACATTGCTTTGCTTGGATATGGCACGGATTTTTCCATCTATGATACGGACGATGAGAACACTGATGCATGATTCTGAAAGAACGCAAAATCGACGGAAAAACACTTCGGGAAAGCAGTTTTGCAGAAGATTTCGGAAACGAAAAACAGAGGCGGAGATGCCAGAGGCATTTCGGGAGGAGTGACAGGGGATTACATCAGTAAGTTAATCTGCGACTGTTTCCGCCTTTATGAAGAGAAGATGAAAAAGAACAATGCACTGGATTTCGATGATTTTGCTACTGAAAACCCTGGAGTTGTTTGAAAATTTCCCGGAAGTACTCGCGCGCTATCAGGAGCGCTTCCGCTATATTTTTAGTGGATGAATATCAGGATACAAACGATGTGCAGTTCCGCCTGATTGACGCCTTAGCGGAAAAATACAGGAATATCTGTATGGTGGAGATGATGACCAAAGCATTTTATCGCTTCCGCGGGCAAATCTTTGAGAAATATTCTTTCTTTTTGAATCCCATTTTCCGACCTGCGCTACCGTGAAACTGGAGCAGAACTATCGTTCAACTGCACCGATTTTGAACCTTGCAATGCCGTCATTGCCGAGAATCCGCACCGTAAGAAAAACGCTCTGGACGGAGAAAAAGAGGAAAAGAAGGTTGTCTTTGAGGAGTACGAAAGTGCAGAAGAAGAAGCGCGATGTAATCAGAAAGGTCCGGAGAGAGGGACTTCCCACAAACGTTTTGCGATTCTGTATCGAACAGAATGCACAGTCCCGTTTGTTTGAGGAGCATGCATCACTGGAACATTCCCTATCAGATTGTAGGCGGAGTGAATTTTCTATCAGCGGAAAGAAATCAAGGATATGCACCTTCATGAGAGCTGATGGTCAATACGAAGGACGATGTGGCATTCCGCAGAGTGATTAATGTGCCGAAAGCGCGGTATAGAAGCAGGCGTAGAGCTACACGCGGCGCAGTATGGGTTTTCTCTTATGGAGTCGCTGCCGTGTTTGCGGGAGCGGCAGGATTGTCCGGGAAGGCGCTTTCCGAAGTGACGCGGTTCATGAATATGGTGGAGGGAAGAGAACTGCCGCTTCAGGAACTTATGGAACACATTCCTGAAGGATACGGGATAGAAGAAGACTTAAAAGAGTGAGGAAGTGAGAGGCGGGAAAAGCCGCGCGAGAATCTTTCCGAGCTTTCCGAAACTTTCGGCTTCTTTTGGAAAATGGGAACAGGCGCGCCGCTTTTCTGGAGAAGTTCCTTCTTTCGACTTGGATCGAAGCAGACCTTGGAGGATAAAAATCACCCTGATGACCATTCACGGGGCGAAGGGACTGGAGTTTCCATCGTGTTTTCTCAGTGGGACTGGTGACGGGCTACCCCGGCGCGCTCAGCATAGAAATGAGCAGGAAATGGAGGAGGAGCGAAGACTTTTGCTATGTCGGCATCACCATGCGGAAGAGGAACTCTATTGAGCTCCGCACGGAGCCGTATGGTTAACGGGCAGACGCAATATTTTACAAAATCAGTCGCTTCTTTGAGAATCTGCAGGATGCACTTGTGGAAAAGAAGCTTCTGTACAGGGCAAAGCCTTCGGAGGAAGCACTTTTTCAGGAGAAAATGAGCAGAGCATCGTACGGCAGTCTTGAGGGCTTAAAATCGTACGGATTGTTGCAGAAGGGATTTAAAAAGGCGGAAAAAGAGAAACCGGCATAAGCGCAGGAGACCGCGTGTCGCATATCAAGTTCGGAGAGGGCACGGTAGTCTCCGTGGAAGAGGACACGAAAGATTACCTTGTGACGGTACTCTTTTGATACAGCGGGGCAGAAGAAGATGATGGCAGGCTTTGCAAAGCTGAAAATGCTTTAAAAATCTATTTAGAGGGTATAGATCATATCTTCCCAGGAAACACCGCCCCATACGGAAGGAGAAGGTCCGATGTGCTGAAAACCGAGTTCCTCATAAAACGATACAAGAGGGATGTGACAGGTGAGATGAATGGTTTCCGTCTTCCGCTCCTTTCTTTCTGGTGGCGTTCCATGATGGCGGAGGCAATGCCCTTTCGCGGTATTCGGAAGGATTTCCACACTGAGCAAAAGCAGTGCTTTGCCCCCTTTCGTGAAGAGAAGCATCGGTGAAAAACGCATCCCGAAAGACGAGTATCACCGGGGAATACCGCTCAGAAAAACCTAGCTATTTTTCGATTGACCTGGTCAAAGGGAGCAGAAAGTCTTCGGAGCGGCTTTTACGCGTTCATGCAATTTCACTCTATGTGAGCTCATGTTTCCGGAAAAACAGATGCGCTCCATTGCACTGGAGAATGGGGATATCTTCTGTCCGCACTGCGAAAGAGGTAGCGCCCGTCGTCTCTCATTGTATACTCCTTCAAAAGCTCTTTCATAGCATAACGGAAAGCGTTGATGAAGCATCAGACAGACGTTACGACGGTGTAGGGCAGGTAAGGGCATCATGGACGAACTATAGTGCATAGGAAGAGTGGGGACTATCGATGAGAGAAGTTTAAAAGACCGGGTATATCATTTCGTCCTGGAAGATATCTTTCAGGGAAATATTACTTGGGGATATTTCTAAATGAAAAAGCCCTGGTGGAGAAATATGTGCAACAAATCGTGCGGGTGAGAGAGGCACTCATGGCACTTTTGTGCAGAGGAGTCCTTAGGAATATCCCCCGTTACGGCTATGGCGATACGGTACAGTAGATGATATCTACGATATGCTCGCCTCTCCGTTTTATCCCTGGAGAGGGTTCTGGGTGCGGAAAGGACTTGAGCGCGGAGGACTTCCGAGATCGGGAGAAAATCAATGCGGATTGCAGTGAAACACGAAACGGATGCGATGACCCGTGGCGGCACAATACGGAGTTTCATCTGCGGCTTATTTCCGTCTGCCATAACAGTTATATCATTCGAGCAGCTGGAGAGCTGTATAGGAGATTGAAACGGGCTTATGCCCAGTATTATTGAAGAAAGAGAAGGAGATTCTTTTTCTGATGGATACGAGCGCACCAGTGGATATCGTTTCACTGCTCGGGAAGCCGAAGGCGGTTTGCTTTTTGGAAGAAGACTTGAAAGATTTCGGAGAGTATAGGTATCGGAATAATTTCATTTTCCAAGTAGTTTTGGACGGGAATGGGTCGAGAAAAAGAAAGAAACGACACGGAATCAGAACAGGGCAGTGACGGAGAAGGTTCGCATTCTCCGTTGCTGCCCCTTCTCTTTAGAGGAAGATTTTTATCTTGCCTGAAGTCTCTTCAACTGCACTAAAACAAGACGAATATTTTCGGGAAAAATGGCGAGTGACTATTAATCGCACTACTGATATGATTAGAAATAGGAACAGGAAAAGAGGGAAAGTGTATGGAAGAGAAATCGATCAGAATCTATACCGAGATTTTGAGATGAATTGGTTCCGGCGATGGGATGCACGGAGCCGATTGCCATTGCTTATGCTGCGGCATCCGCACGGAAGTTGCTTTCTGAGTGAGTAAAGCATATCGACTTGTTCTGTTCGGGAAATATCATTAAGAACGTGAAGGCAGTGACGGTACCGAATTCCGGCGGACAGAAGGGGATGCAGGTTGCGGTTATTCTCGAGTGCAATCGGGGCGATTCCGATAAGAAGTTGAAGTCTTGACCTCCGTTACCGACGAAGACCGGGAAAAGTGCAGAAGTCTGGTGGATAGCGGCTTTGTATCGTGAAGTTTGTAGAGAATGTCCGAAACTCTATATTCGTGTGGAGATGCGCGGAGAGAACTGATAGCTGTGCGTTTGGACATAGCGGACCAGCACTGCAAACATCATCCTGATGGAGAAAGACGGGAAGTGCTCTATAAGGAAGGGGGAGAGGACAAGCAGAATCTGGTTTCTACAGGAGGAGACTGCAGTCTGATGTCCTTAAAAGGGCATTCTGGAATATGCCGAGGCGGTTGATTTATCGAGTGTAGAAGCGATTTTACAGCGGCAGATTGACTAACCTTTCCATTTTCCCAGGAGAGGCTTGGACAATGCCTGGGGAGCGAGCGTGGAAAACCATTTTGGAAACCTAGAGGGCTGATGAGTCTAGTGCCTGCGCAAGAGCGGCGGCAGGGTCTGATGCCCGTATGAGCGGATGCCCGCTTCCGCCGTGATCAATTCCGGTTCGGGAAATCAGGGCATCACGGTCAGTATGCTTAGTAGTCGAGTATACGAAGTCCTGAGGTTTCGAAAGAGAAAGCTTTATCGCGCCTGATTGTCAGCAATCTGGTTTCCGTTTATATGCAAGCACTATATTGGCGCTTTGTCTGCCTTCTGCGGTGCGGTCGCGCTCCTGCGGGCAGAGCGGAATCACCCACCTCTGTGGAGGAGATTAGCAGAAGATTGGAAAAACGATTTCGAACACCTCAGAATGTCGGCGGATTTGTCTGCTGACGGAGCAAAGCCGAGTTGTGCGGCGAAGATTCCTCTTCCGTTCGCAGCGATTCTCGCGCATTCGATGAGTATACGGATCAGGGCTTTAAGGGCGGTGAAGGCATTATTGAAGAGGATATTGAGAATACGATAAAGAATATCGGCTATATCGGAAAAAGTCGGGATGCTTTCTACGGATCTGAGACAGACATGACGAACCAAGTGGATGACTCCGCCTGTAAGATTTTTCGGTAAGGCCGTATCCTTCATCTCATGCGCTGGTCGTTTTCGGACGTATGACTATATCATCTTGAGGAGGATTTATGGAAAAAGCAAGGTTTTGCATAGCCCTGCCCTTTAAGCCTTAGTGGCGCTTGTTCTGGGCATAGTTTGCGGTCTCGCTTTACAACACTGGATCAAAGCGGTATCGGTAAGGCACTGTTAAACATCATAGTGACGGTAAAGTTCATTGCGGGACAGTTTATCAGTTTCTGTGTTCCGCTGATTATCATCGGCTTCATCGCACCATCGATTACGAGGCTGGGGAGCAGCGCCTTCAGAATGCTGATTGTGGCATTGATTCTCGCGTATGTTTCTCATCGGTGCGGCATTCTGTGCGACAGCGCAGGGTTCGGTATTTACCGCACCTGAATATCAGTCCGGATGTCGACGGTCTGAAGGAGTTGCCCGGTGTAGTATTTGAGCTTACGATTCCACAGATTATGCCCGTGATGTCTGCTCTGTTCTTCTCTATTCTGGTTGGGCTTGCAGCGGCATGGAATCGGTCCAAGCTGATTACTGGCGTACTCGAGGAGTTCCAGCAGGTGGTTCTTTTCCATTGTGACACGGTTCGTCATTCCTGCACTTCCCATCCGATCGGGACGACGTTCTGTACACTGGCGTATGGAAGGCACCATACGGAGCAGTTACCCATTTTCCTGATTATTATTGTGACTTGTGAGTGATAGGGCACCACTGATGGCTCTTCTATATATTGCAGGGGCTTATTCCGGAAAGAATCCGTGGAATATCATCAGAAATTATCCGCCTGCATACATGACTGCTGTAGGGACGATGTCCTCCGCTGCAACGCTTTCCGTTGCTTTGGAGTGTGCGAAGTCCGTTCCGACTTTAGCGGGATGATATGGTGGACTTCGGTATTCCTCTCTTTCGAATATCCATCTTTGCGGATCGGTTAGACAGAGACCTTCTCGTTATGGCTGTATCGAGATGCTCTGTGGAGAGTTCCCGCCCATTCAGAAAATGGTTCTGTTCTGCCTCTTACTGGGCGTGTTTGCCATCGGTGCGCCGGGTGTTCCGCGGTACGGTTATGGCTTCCCGGGCTTAATTACGGCGTTCTTTGGCTTTGATGAGAGCGGAACGGCATTGATGCTGACCATCTTTGCTTTGCAAGATTCCTTCGGTACAGCTTGCAATGTTACCGGAGACGGAGCATTGACTCTGATTCTTACGGGATATGGAAAAAGCACGGGATAAAGGCGGAAAAAGATAGCGGTATTGTAAGATATGCATGCCTGCGATGAGGCAGGCACTTTTCATGCTTATTACACAGTACTTTGCTGTTTCTTCTTTCCTTTTCATGCTACACCTCCTTCGTTATCATCGTGGAAGTAAGAATATGTTTTCCTCCGCTTTTTTAAGAAAGGGCAGGGAAGCATTTTTCTCTCTTTCACATCAATAAAGCGAGTGCTCGAGGAAAGGCTTTGGTATCTCGCGGCTTAGTGTGTTCGAGACCTTCCACACTTGAAAACAAAACTAAAGGAGAGATGATGCATTTTCGAGCACAAAGAACCAGAATGATGACGGAAGCCGCGGTAATCTGCGCATGTATGTGGCCCTCGTGCTGTTGTTTAAAGCCGATTAGTTTCGGGGCAATCCAGTTTCGTATTGCAGAGGCCCCTGTGCATTCTCCCGTTTTTAGCCCTGTCCGCTGTACCGGGGCTGACACTGGGATGCTTTACTCGGAATTTCTTTCTGGGAGCAGCGATGCCGGATATCCTTTTTCGGTACACTGGCAACCTTTATCGGTGCTATTTTGAGCTATAAGATACGAAACGTGCAAAGTGCGGCTGGTCTGTGGCGTCCAATCCTTGCCAACGCGATTATTGTTCCCTCTGTTTTACAGTATGCTTACGGCGTGACCGATTTGATATTATTTTCCTTTGCAACAGTAGGAATCGGAGAGGTTCTTCAGTAGGCGTTTTAGGCAACGTTTTACTGTGCCCTAGAGGGACGAAAGGCGCTGATTTTCCGTACGGAGTAAGTAGTGAAAAGCCGATATAAAGTAGCAGTTTACAGGAAATTGTTTTTTATTCTATGTTCTGCGTACGGGAGAGTCTTTTTTCGGAGGACGCGTAGTCGACATTCATTTTGATAAACCCTATATGGGTGCACTTTATTGGAATCGGAGGAATATCCATGAGCGGTCTTGCGGAGATTTTGCTGGACCGCGGTTTTAAGGTGACTCGGTTCGGACATGAGGCATCTCCTCTGACAGAACATCTGCTTCTCTCGTGTGAAGATTTGTGCCGCAGAGCAGTGAGAAGTGCAGGACGGCGTTGAACTCGTATTTATACCGCCGCTATTTCGGAGAGTAATCCGGAATTAAAGGAAAGTGAAAGAGACGGGGATTCCCGTGATGAGCCGTGCGGAGCTTCTTGGACGGATTATGCGGAATTACGAGGAAGCTATCAATGTCTCCGGAACGCACGGAAAGACGACGACGACCTCCATGATTGGAGAGATTCTGATGGGAGCACAGATGGATCCCACGATTACCGTTGGCGGCATGATGAAGGGATATCGGAGGGAATCTTCGCAGGAAAGTCCGATGTTTTTCCTGGCGGAGGCCCTGTAGACACGAACTCCTTCTCTTTTTCCGACCATAGAAGTGGTACTCAATGTGGAAGCGATCACCTGATTTCTTTAAAGATATCAATGATATATGAAATTCTTCTCGAAATTTATCGAAATTACGGAACACGGCATCCTTGTTTTCAACAGGGCATCCCCATGCCGAGTTTTCAGAGAATCTTCCGGGAAGGAAGATGCTTACCTTTTGGTCATCAGGATGCGACTATACGGCGAACTATGCTCTTACGATCACTATGCCGTCCGACGTATACCTCTTCGAAAAACGGAGGATAGAGGAAAGGTAGAGTCTGGGGGTTACGGGAGAGCTAATATCTATAATTCCCCATCTGCCATTGCGGTGGACGTGCCATCGATTCCTCTTGAGACCATCAAAAAGGCCTTGCGGAGTTTACAGGAACGGACAGGCGTTTCAGCGAAAAAGGACGATAAACGGCTTTACCATCATTGATGACCACACGCATCCACCAGGAGATTGCAGCGACCATTGCTACGGCAAAGAAGTATCCTCATAAGAAGCTCTGGGTAGTATGCCCCATACCCTACTCCAGAACCCTGGCACTGATGGATGATTTCGCGGGGACTGGTCGCAGGCGGATGAAATTATTCTTGCGGATATCTATGCTGCAAGAGAGAAAAACACGGTCAGGAGTGAGCTCTGGATGATCTTCGAAAGTTGATGCTTTCCCAGAATGCGAACGTATACTATATCCCGGATTTTCTTCCATGAGAGCTTTATCTGTCTCACGTGGAAGAGGGTGATTTGAAGTGATTAGCAATGGGCAGGAGATATTGTTAACGTGGGAGAGCATCTACTCTCCTTCCCGGGGCGAAGAAGGCGGAGGATTAATGAAATGGATGCAAAGAACAATAAAGGACGGATTTTGAATTACTTTGCAGATTATTGTCGGCTGCTTTATTACGGCGTTTTCCGTGAACTATACTGATACTGAATAAAACTGTCTACCAGTGGTGTGACAGGATTATCCCAGATGGCACAGCAATTTTACGGGCGGAACTACAGCTATCTATTACTTTTTCAGTGTTTCGATCCTGGTTGTTGCTTTTTATGACGCTGAAGAGGACGAGTTTATGAAGATTATCTTTGTATCCTTCCTTTACCCGGACCCTTCTAGTTCTAACCAGTAAATTCCATTTGTGTTCGTACAGGAGAGATGTTTCTGGTATGTATCTATTTTCTCTGTTCTATGGACTGGGTTCCGACCCGTTCGTTTCATCTGCGTGACTTATGGCGGGACGGATACCATCGCCCGCATTTTTAAACCGTAAGGTCTTTTAAGAACGTGGCAATCAGCCGGATTATGCTGATTCTGGATGGCAGCATCCTGATTTCTCTGGATTCGTCTTTGGAAAAATATTGCACTCTATGCCTTGGTGAATCACGTCATCTGCATTTACATCATGGATTATATGCTTTTCGGTTTCCGGCAGAAACTTTATGAGGTGCAGATTATTTCGCATGACAATACGGATAGTGAAAAATCACGCAGTATATCTCGCTATGAGAAGAGGTGTAACTGCACACAAGGTTGTAGGGAGCTTATACCCATGCGGATAGATGATGCTTTTCTTCTATAGTTTCGCTAAGACAGTCCGCTTTGATTCGTACCTATCTTGCGGAAAATTTCCCGAAGGCATTTATGGAAGTCTCCCCCATTGTAACGGTATATGGCATTGGAGAGAGATTCGTGCGCATTCAGAAAGACGACTAAGTATACAATCCGCCATATCCGAAAGAAAATTGCACTAGCTTGTGTTTGCTTTTTGAGAAAAGAAGGCAGGCATGGCTATATGCAGGAAAACCGCACTCTGTTTTCTGTAAACACACCCATACGGATAGAAACATACAAGTATCGCTATCTCCCTGTAATAGGGCAAGCTACTATAGCAATAAAAAGAAAGCAAAAGTCGAACGAGTGGCAATGCTTAGGGCTATGGGAGAGCAGAATCATGGAACGGGCGGATACAGACAGAACGGGAGAAGGAAAAGCAGAATTGAAAGAGCGGGGAAGCTCGATTATATGTCTTGGACAGCAGATTAAGTACCGTGTACCAAAAGAAGCTCTGCTGAAGGACTTTGCCCTTTAGTATATACTACAGACCAATACGATATCCCGTGTAGAAGTAGGGGAGAGGATCAGTCTGAACCCTGTTATCGATTGCGGAAGTTTTGAAGTCAGCCCTCGATGCAGCTTCTTTTCGAAATTTCAACTTTGTTCGTCGATTTATCCTCACTTTCTGGGGGATGAAAGACGCTATTTTCTGAGAAGATAGCGGAGTCCCTGCAAGAGATATTTACGGAAATGATCAGAAAAGAAGAGTTGCTTTCTGTGGAAAAGGATTTTCGGAATGGGTTTCGATTTTACCCGGAAGGGGAAAAAGAAGGCGAAGCAAAAGGGAGAAAGAGGGAAAGACCGAGCGCTTTCGATGTATCGAGCAGACGATAGTGGGGATGGAACAAAAGAAGGCATACGCAAAACGAAAGAGACTAATGGGAAGGAAAAGCGTCGCATGAGAAGCCCTCTGTAAAAGAAGTGATAGCAGGGCATGATTTTTCAGAAGAACGACCGGATAAAACTGGTTGCGGACGGATTAAGCTGGAAAAGCCTCTATCGGCGGGAGAAAGAAGAAAAGCGATTGGTTTGCGGAGGAGTTTACAAAGGATGTGAAACGCAGAAAGAGAGGAAGAGGAACGCGTAAGGAGAAGTTTTCTCAGGAAGAGGGTTCTTGAGAGAGGACAGGATTCGGAAAATGGAAGAGGAAGTGGAACTGCCGTGAGAGCTGAGGGAGAAAGTGAAGCGGAGGAATTTTCTCCCATGCCGCGGATAGCTTCCTTTTTCTCCCAGGAAATCGCGGGAAGCGCGGATAGAGGAAAAATGTAGTGTGAAAAGGTAACACCACAAAGAGACGTTTCAAGAGAGAGGAGAAAAGGTGATTTGCTCTATTTCTTGCGCCTTTTTAAGAAAAAGACTATAATGGGAGACACTCATCAAAGAGCGCCTTTTTGTGGCGCATGAAAAACGGTCTTACGCTGTCGGCGATCATCCTTCGGAGAGAAAAGACTGTAAAGAAGCGATTCGATATGAGTTGAGGTTTATTATGGATGAGGCTCATCATGCGTGGAAGCTTCTGTCATGAAAGTTGTTACTAGGAGGAGCGAAGAATGCTGCACTTGGTGTGGCAGGTGCTTGCTTTACAGAAGATATAGTTACCATCGAGAATTTACCGATGTGCGCGCGATGTCAACGTAATGCTGGAAAGCTTTAAAAGAGATTGGCGCGACGCAGAGAAAGGATTCCCATACCGTTACGATTGAGTGAAGGACCTGCAGATGCCAGCATCGACGATCGAGTATTCGAAAAGATTCGTGCATCCTATTATTTTATTGGAGCGTTCTTGAAAAGTATCATGAGGCGACCGTACCCTTCCGGGTGGCTGCTGATGCATGGGCAAACGACCGATGACCAGCACTTAAGATTTCCGTGCCCTCCGGTACTCGGGCGGAGAATAGAACGGCTATGTTGCGGTGCAGCGGAAGATGGCCTGGTTGGAAGCCATATTTATCTGGATGTCGTCTCGGTCGGCGCAACAATCAACATCATGCTTGCGGCAGTTCTTTGCGGAGGGACGCACCATTGTGGAACTGTGAAAGAGCCCGCATATTGTGGATGTAGCGAACTTCCTGAACAGTATGGGAGCGAATATCCGCGGAGCCGGGACGGATACGATCGGGATCGAGGGGTTCGTCGCGCTCACGGGACGACGATGCTGTGATTCGATCAGATTGAAAGCGGAACCTCATGTGTGCCGCAGCGGTGACAGAGGGATATTCTCAGAAGAATGTGATTCCGAGCACATGGAGTCCATTTCGGCAAAGCGGAGATGGAAATACCATTATCGATGTGATGAGAGCATACGGGTTGTTGGTAAACTGGAGCAAGACGCGACAGATGTGGAAGACTCTTCCGTATCCGGGCTTTCCGACCGATATGCAGCCGCAGATTTTCGGTACACTGTCCCTGCCAGAGGGAATGCCATGGTGACCGAATCCATTTTCGAAAACCGCTTTAAATATGTGGATGAACGCGAGAATGGGAGCGAAGATTAAAAGTAGAAGGCAATGTCTCGGTTATTGAAGGGCAGAAGCTCTGACAGGCGCCTCGTAAATGTTTTGACCTGCGCAGGGAGCCGCACTGGTTCTCGCCGGTCTGGGCTTCGCAGGGTGTCACCAGCTGTATATGACATCGGGTATATCCAGAGAGGATATGAGCATTTTGAGAGCTGCAAAAGTCTCGGGGCGGACATCGTTTTAACGGAAAATGAGGAAAGACAGCTCAAGTTTCTCGATGAAGGCGGTATGAGAAAAGAAGAGCACTAAGGCCTGTCTTCCTTTCTTCGGAAGAGACAGAAAATACAGCCTAGCGGTTTTCATTCAAAGCGGACGGTTATTCTGCCTGGTAGCACAGAGCATATTCCAGGAAATAGGCGACACCGTATTTCATCACGGATTCATCGATTTGAAAAATAAGGACTATGTTGAGGAGAGCGTGCACGTCCCCTCCGGCACCGAGAATCAGGAATGTTTGGGATTCTCATATTTTCGCGAAAGTCTTCCACTGATGATAAAGGGAAGCGTCTCTATTTTTCTTTTAGGACAGCAAATGAGCGCATGGCCCTGTTTTTCACGACTTCCGCATCGTCTGGCGGTAACAGGAGGCCCCGGAAATAGTTTATTTCCGATCGCCCGGTTTCTGTCGATAGACCGTTGGCGATTCGTTTTAAGATGAGCGGAATATTTTCGCGTCTTCGGGAGGGAAGCACGACAAGTCCCTTCAAAGTGGCATTTTCCGGAATGACGTTGAAATTGCTGAGTGCCTCGAAAGAGTAACACTGATTACGGACGGCCGCACGGAGGAAAGCTGGAAACGCACCCGCTCCATAGCCTGACAGAGGGAAACCCCGACACTGATAGGGTCACGCCTGCCCGGATGGGCTGCGTGTACCTCTTCCTTTGATTGATGAGGAAGGTATCGGCGGATGCCATTACAGGACCTACCGGAAGCGAGGCGATGCCGGGCGCAAAAGCGGTGAAAAACGTGCAGTCCGATAAGCCGACGCATTCTTTTACGGCAGGGAGTCCTTAAATATCCGGCACCGCTGTCTGCAAGATATTCTTCGGCGGGTTGGAAAAGAGTGAAAGTCCAGAAGAACTCTGCCCTGTAGCGATGGGCGAGAATCGCCGTTGCAAGGAGGATGAGTAGTGCGTCATGTCCGCAGGCGTGATGACTCCATCCTGTTCGGAAGTAGGAGCGACGTTTTTCTCTTGAATCGGTAAAAGCATCGATATCCGCACGGGATTCCCAGGATCTTTCCCGCTTATCGGAGGAGGCTGCATCGCTTTTTCTCGGAGACAAAGCGATCACGGCATGTTTTTATAGGGAGTGATACATTCTATTCCTTCTGCTTAAGATTTTCGTTGATTGTCTGTGGCATTGTACTCTTCCCAGGAGAGCTCAGCGCGCATGGAGGACTCCGCATACGAATCGTTCCTCTTCACACCCTCCGTGATCTGTAGCTGTCTCATACCTTCCTCAGATACTGCTGTGTTCTCCTCCTTTTCTTCTCTTGTAGAGTGGAAGATTCTTTTTCAATCGTCTTTCTTTCAAGAAGCTTATTTTAAACTACAAGTCGTTCTGTCATGCGGAGAGTGTTGCACGCAGATGCACGTAGCTCGGAAAGGCATAGAGTGCTCAGAAGGAGAGAAGAATGAAGATTGCAATGGAACGATCGATGCTGCGGTGGAGATGAAGAAAGAGCCTCCCGGTATCTGGAGGAGAAGGGGATAGAAGCGATCAATGACAGATGTCAGGAGCGAGTCTGATTATCCGTTGCAGGCTTTTCTGCGGTCGCAAGACCCGTGAAAGAGGGTGAACTCGGTATCGCTATCTCGCGGAAACGGGCATAGAATCTCTCTTTGCAATACAGTGGAGGACTCGTGCTCTCGTTCGAACCGTACTCCGCCAGAATGGCAAGACACATACATATATCGCAAACGCCTCTGTCTCGGCGCAAGAGTCACGGCGGAGTGCCGGCAAAGATGACTGTCGATACTTTCCTTTCCGCAGAGCTCGGAAGGAGTGAAGACACGCGGAGTGGCCTGGCTGCAGACGATTGCGAAATGACGAGAAGTTTACGCTGGAGCATTATGCGTAAATCTGCGTCGTGCAGATAGAGAGAGTATGGGACAGACGAGAGACACGATGAAAGCAAGTCAGACGGGTATGTAGCATCCGAAAAAGCTTTCACCAGGAAAGACCTGCTATGGCATCGAGAAAACCGGTCTTTTGTTCAGTGTAAAACTCAGTCTCTTCCGGAAAATGATCTACTGAGCATGACCGCATCCAACTGTCCGACACGGGCGAAGTGGGCATCGCTGGATACGAAATCGGCACGGAAACGTGCGCAGCTGAAGTGAGCAATCCGCCGACAGCGGTCCACGATCTCGACTTCCACCGTCCAGCGGAATGGTCGATCTCACGACTCTGCGCTCTCTTCGCTGCAAGCAGGACCGGGTCGATTTCAAACGGAAAGTCCCGAGCGCGGCTGACGTCCCAGAATCAGAACCTTCTTGTGCTGTAAAGCGGAAAGATATAATTTCGTGCAGGCAAGGGAGGCGGCGGTCGGCAAAGCCGGCGATGAACCGAGGCGAGGACGTAGTCCATCTTTCGCGTGACCTCTCCATAAAGAGAGAGAACCTTCCGTCGGAATAGTCGCCAGTCGACATTCTTTGCGATGATATCGTATCCGGAAACAGATTTCCCCAAATCAACAGATATCGACTTCAACAGCCTTGTAGTAGTAAAACGAAACGCCTTCACTTTCTCTTTGGCCAGTGTATGGCTGATGCCAGAGATATTGATGTGGCGCATATCGCATCGTACCTGGATAGAGCACATGAGGAAACAACTGCTCTGAGCCGAGCAGTTCGAACCCGGCTCTCTGCTAGCAGCGTGCACATTTTGCAGATGGTGGAATAAGCATGCCGGGAGCAGGAAGGGCATGTGTACGACGTCGCATTGCACCGCACATTGCCTTCTCTTTATTTTCATTAAAATCCACTGTGATTTAACCGGACAGTGAAGGTCGGAACCCGGAATTTCCGCATGGATGAGCGCAGAGCACAACCCGGATTCCAGTTTCTAGGAGACCACAGTAGTCGATTCTCCAACGCATGTTTCTTTCCCTTGCCTTTGTGCGGTAGCTCCACCCAGCTGTACTCTCACTTTGTCCGGGAAGAAGTAACGGTAGGAATCAATATAGCCGTTTGCAAGTACGCGGGAGAATTTTTGCCCGTTCGTCGTCGAGTGAAAACCCAGACTCATGTGGGTTACGTCCGGATTCTTAAATCGACTTTCGTGTGCGAGCATTTAAACTCCCGCAGATTGCCTACTTTATGCTTCTTTCCAGCTTTCAAATATATAGTTTAGAAAAGCATCTTTCGAAATCTGCACTCGATACGGCAGGCGTTTGTGCCTCCCCTGGAGTTCGGAACATACGGCAATCGTGAAAGTAGCCCTTTGACTGGCGCGATCACACGATCTTCCCGATCGCAAAGCTCTTCGATTCCGGAGTCCGTCGCGATTTGAGACACAGCGCTTCCTTCTTTCGAAAAAGATAGCCGTTCCGGAGTACCTTTTGACCGCGTAACCTGCAGCATTGGAAAGTGGTATCCTGCAAATCCAGTTGAATCGGCCCCTTCCTGCACCCTTTGTTTTCTGCAGGCAGAAGACATCGGCGTCCAGTTTTCCGGAAGTCTTCCACAAAGTTTTTCTCCATTACGGCAACGAAAGACCGTGTCATATCCAGGAAAATCGTCAGTCATTGTGACCCTTTCTACAAATGGAAAAGAAACATCCTTTCTAAAACAGACAAGCGGAGGTGGAAATGCAGTTCCTATAGAGTGGAACATTGCACGTGTAAAATTCGTTTGCTTCATGAGCGCATCTGTTTCGGTAAAGAAAAATATAATTTCTGCCGAAGAGAAATAGAGCGCTTCTCGAGCTTTATCTTTATATCGAATCAGAATAAGGCAAGCTTTGTGCCTCGTCTCGTATCATCAAAACAGAGTAAAACGTAGCACTGTGGGAGCGCATGGAGGCGCTTTGGTGAAGGAGCGGTGACGTAGTGGAAAGCTGGAAGGAGAGACCTGGAGAGCAAAGGATGATGAGGAATAAACGGAGAGGGAGGGAGGTATGGCGGTCCAGAGACATTGGAAGATATAGCAGTAGCATCACAAAGCATGCGGTTTAAGAAGGATTCTGACGGCATCGTTTAAGATCGGTTTGCAGCAGAAAATAGAAGACTTGAATGAGGAATATGCGCGCGGTCTTTCAGGCGCAGGAAATTGCTGGTGAAGCTTGTGACAGGATAGGGAGCGATGATCGGCTAGCCGAACCGGAGCGTTCGCATTGCCGTTCTGGAGGGAAAACAGATGCCGCCTCTCTCGAAAGACAGAAGGAGTCGCTTCGGAAAAGATGACAGCGCTTTATCGGGAAAGCCGGGAGGAAGAGTAGATGGCGAGAAAAGAGAGAAGAGCGACTGGAGGATATCATCAAAAAGAGAAGGAAGTACTATAAACAACTGGGCGGATATTTCTTTCCTTCCTGACGCATCTGCTTGATGCTTCTTCTAGTACGGCAGCGATCTTTTTCGGCATTCCCGTAAAGAACGACGTATGAAGCCGACTCAGTGCCGAGACGTGCGCTGACACTATCGACTGGAAAAAGGATTCCACCTTCGATGTGCTGGTTTACCGGAAAGCACGGTGACGCTATGTCGGAAGAGTGATTGGACTGCCCGGAGACACGATTGAGCGTCCGGAGGACGGCGCTTCGAGTATCACCAAATATGCAGGTGGAGGACGTACCTCGCGACACCGAGCGACACGATACGGAGGCGGTGAAGCATCCGGACACTCCTGAAAGAGAAATGAATATTTTCTGATGTCGGATATGCGTTCAGGAGGAAAGACAGCCTACTTTCGGGGCTGGTTACACGAAAAGAAATGAAAGGGAAGGTCATTACCGTGCTTCGTCGCTCAGTCTCTATAGAGGTATTGGGAGAAAAATAATTGTATCGAAACAAAGACCATTGCATCAAGCAAAGACCATTACATTAGAAAGAAAAACCATTGCTATTAGAAAAGAAAAACGAAGACAGGGAGTAGAGAGCTTTTTCAAAAATTGCACTTTACTTCCTTTTTGTATTAAAATAAATACTGTATTTTGAATATTTTTATAATATATCATGAAATTCATCCAAAAATATCAAAGGTATCGCTGGAAAAGAGTAGTACCGGGGAAGAGGACACGGAAGTGGCTCTTTTGACGGAGAAAGAGAAGACAGAGAAGGGCAGAGGAGAAGAATAATATGAAACTTCAGTATATCGGAGATGTAGCCGTGGACGGACTTACAGACGGTAAGTACTGTGATGGAGAAAAAGAAACTCAATATATTCTAAAGCGTTGCATTAATCTGACGATATCGAGTAGAAAAGATTTATCTCGCATTAATCCGGCCCGCTTTGTTGACGGGTATCGACGCTGGGAACAGCTTAGAATAAAGAACAGAAAAATTTAAAATTAGAGAACCCGCTCGAATTTATATTTCTCTTCCTTTGAAGGAGTTTCATTCTCGTTATACTACTGATAAATGCGGAAGCAGAAGATAGCTATGGCGGAGAGAGTAATGGTGTTTGGGGAGATTCAGCAGCAGCTTCCAAGATGCGCAGAATTTTTTTGCTGAATGACAGTATAAAGAAGCTGTTATTTGACAAGAGATTCTGTCGCTCTAGTACGTATGCAGACGACCAGGCGCTGATGGTATCCGCAAATCTGGAGGAGATATCAACCAGCTTTGAAGGAGGGGCTATTCCCGCATTGCAGCGAGGGATGCTTATCACGGTATCCGTGCTTTTGGAGAGCTGCTCTTGAAATGAAACGAGTGCACAGGATAATGATTCTTTTTCGATGCTGAGATGCACTGACCAACCACGTGGAGATGGGGAAAGAGAAAATAGTTGAGACAAGCCTCCCAGAGTGAATCCGAGTTCTTACGGAGAAGAGGCACCGCGAATTACCGTGACGCATACAGCGTTACAGAGTGCGAACGCGTATTTACGGGAAGAAAGTGACGGAGAGCTGGGAATTCCCATCCGAAGAAACAGCGGAAGAAGTGGAAGACCTTCTTCGGGAATGAATCGCAGCAGCTCCGGAGCGAGAGACAGTGTAAACGCAGAGTGAATTGCGGCACAGGACAGAGAAAGGGCAAAGACCTTCTTCTCAAACCGAGTGGATCTGTGCACAGTATTATCAAAGTTGCATCATAGCACTCTGTATTCTTCTTTAGATTTTAATCATCTGTGCGTTTCCGTTTTCCAAAGAAGAAGAAAGCGGTAGAGACAACGGCAGCGGCTACAGACTGTGCAGGAGACAGCAGAAAGTACGAGGCGGAAAGAGTAGCATAGAAGAGACCACGGAAGCGGCAAAGGCGTATTTTGTAACGACCGATAGCCCGTTCGGAACGAAACCCAGTACCGATGCGGAAGTGCTTACCGTATTGATTCCGGTACGGAGATTAAAATACAAGTCCGACTACAACGACCAGTGGGTAGTGATTGATCACAACGGTCAGATGCTTACGTTTCAAGCAGTATGTTCGAAGCGAGGAAGTACAGAGTGTATTCTCACAGGAAGCGACGGCGCAACAAGCGCAAAGACGAAAGAAAGCAGTACAGCGAAGACAAAAGAAGCAGTTCAGCTAAGAAAGACGGTCTGAAACTATCACGGTTTCTCCGCAGGTGCCTTTACGAGAGAGAATCGATGGAATGAGTCGTATAGCAGTATAAGACAGAAATATAACAGAAACAAAGAGACTATGGAAGAAAGGCGCCGCCCTTTATAACGGTGTTGTATGGCGATTTATTATTTCGTTTTTTCTTAGTCTCTTTCTCTTTTATCATTTATTTATTTACAGCCTTTTTCGAATAAGGGGTGTTGGCCATCTGTTACCTGTGCGTTTTCTTGCATTTCGGAATAGGAATGTATAATCATCCGGCAAACTGACTTTTAGGGATTATGAAAGAGAAAATAGGCACGATAACTCGAAGGTCCATTTTTTTGAAAATACTTGCACACAGTAAGCCCATAATGGCAGACGTACTAGGTTATGAAGGGGGAAGAAGATGGAGGTTTGCGCCTCTTGAGGAGCTCAATGTGGAGACCGTTTTACAATACCGCTCGGAGGATTCCGGTATCCGAATCGGTGGTTGTAACATGGATTGCCATGGCTGTATTGATAGTCATCGTTTCTTCTCGAAGAAATCTCAAGGTGAGAAATCAAAAGACAACAGATAGCGGAGTTCATCGTGTTGAAGCTGGATGTTTACCAAGAAGACGCTTGGAGAAGAAGCAACAGAATACAGTACACAGGCGGTAGTGGTTTTATTATTCATTGGCTTTGGTCAACTTATCGGGATTCCGGATTTGAACCGCCAACGGCTGACTTAAATGTTCGCAGCTTGCGCCGATGAGCATTAATTGGTGGAGGTTAGAGGAATTCAGCCCACGGCATGGGAGGCTGGCTCAAAGGATTTGCAAACCGATGGCGATTCTTACGCCTATTGTCATTTTGAAATCTTTATTAGACCGCTTTCCTTATGTATGCGTCTATTCGAATGTTTAGGGGCATTTGTTATTATGGAATTTGGTGAAATTGTTCGTACTCTGTAGGGAGTACCTGTAATTTTATTTTGTATTTTAGTGTTTGAAGGCTTGATTCAGGCGTATGTATTTGTCTCTAATATCAAGCTGTATATTTCCGAGGCGGTTGAGTAAAGCCCGGAAAGGACGTGTTTATAAAAAGAGCTGCTCGAAAGCCTTGAGGAATCTGCGTGCACGGTCTTCGAGGCAAAGAGTACTGCAGATGCGCAGAGAGTTGCTGAAGTGTGTCGCAGGGAGCGGATGGATGAGAGTGTGAATCATGACAGCAATTGAGCAGCAATTGCATTGCACTGGCATCGGTGCGAGTCTTGTCCATCGGTATTGCGCTGCAGTAAAGCACGGAGGCTGTAGCAAGACAGCTGCAGCAAGCCTTCAAAGATTGCGACGATTCTTTACTCGCTGTGCGCTTGCAGGCAAAACTGCCATTTACGGATTTGTAATCGGCCTGATGATTATCCTCTTCAGCAGTACAGCAGAAAGGACAGTGTTTGTGAGCGAGTGACAACAATGCGGTTTTGCCTTAGGTGTGCCAGCCCGCTCGTTTCACCGGGTGGTCAATTTACCTGCTTTTGTATTTTTATGCATCGCTAAGCCGGTACGGGCACCCTACGGCAAGGCAAAACGAATTGGATAACCCTATCGAAGCGGAGGACGCGAATCAGTAAAGCCAATGCGTACAGAAGCAGTATGCGATACGATGGCCTGGCGGATTCTGAACGGCAGGAGAAGCTGAGAAGACCAGATTGTGCGACAGAGGAGTCGATGAGACTCACCCGGGAATGCTCGAGAGAAAGCCTCGAAGATTATTGCGTGACGCGAAGATAGAAGCAGGAGAGACAGGCAGAGCAGAAGAACGCGAAATGGAAGAAGAAGTCGCATGCTTGCAGCGAAGGCGGCGTATAAGACGGGCAGCAGGCGATATGCGTGGAGGTTGAATCGAAGCCGCACGTACTTTCTGGAAGATGCAGGCGAATAAGTAAGGTTGAACTGCCAAGGCGGCGGATGGAGGTTTCTACGATGTGTTGCCGAGGGCAGAAAAGAAGGCGTAAAGTGCTGCGCTGCAGAAAGTCAGTGATTGTGCACAGCTCTATAGAATGCGTGTCCCGAAGGAGTGAAAATCGAAGAGACAAGCCGTGTTT
>BNJU01001550.1_pt1 | contig 44016 bp, 41 predicted proteins | sample 8539281 | NCBI WGS metagenome assembly BNJU01 (sample SAMD00202456, study PRJDB9452) | human saliva metagenome | isolation source: human saliva | place: Japan
GTTTTTTTCTTCTCCTTATTTATTGTACTACTTTTTGCAATGTTTTTAAGGCAATTAGCTTTTAAGATAGGTTGATAATTGCTCTTAATCTGTTTTGTTCAAGGGTGTTCAGTAGCGAAAAAGCAACCAAGCGTTGTGCTCGGTTGCTTTTTGTATGGTGTTAACCTTAACAAAAAGGATTATGCTTCAGCATTCTCTTCTTCCACAGCCTTGAACTGCTCAAGGTCTTCTGGGTTGAAGGCTTTGATATAAGCAGTGTGACCGATAACTTCTTCCTCAGCCATGCGAACAAAGACATGGGCAGACTTCTTGAAGAGGTCTGGTGCCTTAGAAGCATCCTCGATAAGGAGGAGAGAACCGATGATGTCGGCTGTCATGTTGTAAAGACGGCGTGCAAGGAAGTCGTGAACATCCTGATTGTCGCTTGCGTTCACCTTCTCAACAGCCTCTTCATAGAGCTGAACAAGCTTTGCAACACGGTCACGCAGCCCCTTCATGCAGTCGCAAGAGAGTTCGCCCTCAAGCATCTCCTTCATGATAGAGAGGTAGGTGCCGTTGGTGATGTAACGCACGGCAGCAACAACCTGCAGCTGTGTTGTACCCTCGTAGATAGAGAAGATACGTGCATCACGATACAGACGCTGACACTTATACTCCATGATGAAACCAGAACCACCGTGGATAGAGATAGAATCGTAGGCTGTCTGGTTAGCATACTCAGAGTTGATACCCTTTGCCAATGGTGTGAAAGCATCAGCAAGACGAGTGTACTTCTTCATCTCCTGACGCTCCTCAGGGGTGAGCTTCTGGTCACGTGCGATATCTTCCAAAGCCTTGTAGATATCAACATAGCGGGCAGTCTGATACAAGAGAGAACGACCTGCATCGAGTTTTGCCTTCATACGAGAGAGCATATCGTAGACAGCAGGGAAGTTGACAATCTTCTTACCGAACTGTGCACGATCCTTAGCGTAAGCCAAGCCCTCGTTATAAGCCTCCTGCTCAAGACCGACAGACTGTGCAGCGATACCGAGACGAGCACCATTCATCAATGCCATTACGTACTTGATAAGACCCATTCGGCTGCTACCACAGAGCTCTGCCTTTGCATTTTTGTAAACAAGTTCGCAGGTAGGAGAGCCGTGGATACCGAGTTTGTGCTCAATATGGCGTACGTCAACACCGCCATCACGCTTGTCATAGATGAACATTGAAAGTCCACGACCATCACGTGTGCCCTCTTCTGAACGTGCAAGGACGAGGTGGATGTCTGAGTCGCCATTGGTGATGAATCGCTTCACACCATTCAATCGCCAGCAGTTCTCCTTCTCGTCGAAGGTAGCTTTGAGCATTACACGCTGGAGGTCAGAGCCTGCATCAGGCTCGGTGAGGTCCATTGACATCATCTCTCCTTCGCAGATACGTGGAATAAACTTCTGGCGCTGCTCCTCATTACCAAACTCATAGAGTGTGTCGATACAAGACTGCAACGACCAAATGTTCTGGAAACCAGCATCAGCAGCAGCAATCAACTCAGACATCATAGAGAAGACAACGTTTGGTAGGTTCAGTCCACCATAGCGACGAGGCATAGAAACGCCCCACAATCCAGCCTGACGAGTAGCCTCAATGTTCTCTAAGGTCTTGCTGGCATAGTGCATACGGTTGTCGATGAGGTGTGGACCTTCGATGTCTACAGCCTCCGAGTTAGGTGCAATGATGTTTGCTGTAATGTCACCAGTGATATCCAAGATGCGCTTGTAATTTTCGATAGCATCCTCGTAGTTTACTGGTGCGTCAGCGTGTGTAGCAGCATCAGCGTAGTTACGCTCTTTCAACTCTACGATGCGTTTCATCAATGGATGCTCCAAGTGAAACGCTATTTCTGGGTGGTCAGTATAATAATTTGCCATGATAAAAAAATGTAAGAGTGGCCCTCCCTTTCCCCTCCCCGAAGGGAGGGAGTAGAATGTACTGATTCTTACGGTTAGGGTACTCTTTTTATTCGTTGTTTATAAATTCGGTTATTTGTTCTATCACATTGTCTATGTCCGTGTATATTTCTTCGTTGGTGAATCTAAGAACATTAAAGCCCATATCATTGAGGTATTCTGTTCTTGTTTCATCGTCTCACCTCTTGTTGCGGTTGCTTATGGTAAGCTCCGTCTACTTCTATGACTAAGTTCTGTGAAAGGCATACAAAGTCTACAATAAAGTCACCTATAGGATGCTGTCTTCTGAAATGACAGTCGCCTCTTATTCCTTTCAGTTCGTTCCAAAGAATCTCTTCTGCTAATGTCATCTCTTTCCGATTCTCCTTGGTGAATTTCTTTAGGATATGGTATCTGTCAGGTGAAGCCGTCTTGTAAGTGCACTTCTTTCTATTTTCTTTAGTCATAGGTCGGTAGTTAGTCAATGATTATACACGCTATGCCTCTTGTGATAATAAGTATTTAGCGACAGTAGTCCTCTTATTCCCTTTTCGCATTTTACTCCCCTCCCTTCGGGGGAGGGGCAAGGGGGAGGGGGCAGTCAGTTGTTCTGTCAGCTGGCTTTTACTTACTATTCTGCTTATAATACTTTATCAACTTCGGAACAACCTCTTCAACGGTGCCATTGATGACATAGTCGGCGATGGCATTGATAGGAGCGTCTGGGTCGTTGTTGATAGATATGATGATACCACTGTCCTGCATACCAGCAATGTGCTGAATCTGTCCAGAGATACCACAAGCGATGTAAACCTTTGGATGGACGGTGACACCGGTCTGACCAATCTGACGATCGTGGTCTACCCAACCTGCATCAACAGCGGCACGGCTGGCACCAACCTCTCCATGAAGCTCTTTAGCTAACTTGAAGAGTAAGTCGAAACCCTCTTTAGAGCCAACACCATAGCCACCACAGATAACGATAGAAGCTTCCTTGAGGTTGTTCTGTGCAGGCTCAACATGACGGTCGATAACCTTTACGACATAGTCAACCTCTGGGACATACTTCGCTACATCTGGATAGACAACCTCGCCCTTTGCCTCACCCTCATAGATAGCCTTCTGCATAACGCCAGAGCGTACGGTAGCCATCTGTGGACGATGGTCAGGGTTGACGATGGTTGCTACGATGTTACCACCGAAGGCAGGACGAATCTGATAGAGCAGGTTCTCATAACGCTTACCTGCTTTCTTATCTTCGTAGTCACCAATCTCAAGTTGAGTACAATCGGCGGTAAGACCACTTGTCAGGGATGATGACACACGTGGACCGAGGTCACGACCGATAACAGTAGCACCCATCAAACAGATCTGTGGCTTCTCCTCAGTGAAGAGGTTTACAAGAATGTCTGTGTGTGGTGCTGACGTGTAAGGGAAGAGTCCCTCACCATCAAAGACAAAGAGTTTGTCTACGCCGTATGGCAGGATTTGGTCTTCTACCTTTCCTTTGATGCCACTACCAGCAGCGATGGCATGGAGTTCCACACCTAACTCATTTGCGAGCTTGCGACCCTTGGTCAACAGCTCCTGTGAAACCTCCTGTACGGTGGTTTCCTCTATTTCGCAATATACAAATACGTTGTTCATAAATCAAATCTTCGACTACATACTAATCCAACTAACTGGCCCCAACTGGCCTCAACTGGTCTCAACTGGCCCCTCCCTCACCCCTCCCCCAAAGGGAGGGGAGTGAAAATGTCACTTGCTGTAGGGTAATTGGCTTATTAGAAGGTTGTTCATATTTTTTTCCCCTTATGATGTCTGTAGCTAATAAAAAGCATCAGGACATTCTACGCCCCTCCCTCTGGGGAGGGGATGGGGGAGGGGCCAGTCGGTTGACTTGTTAGTCGGTTGGTTAGTTGCTCAGTCGTTTTTTAACCAATAATCTTCTCTCCTAATAGTTCTTGGATGAGTCCTTCTACGTCCTCGTCTGAGCCAGTGAGGGTCTTACTCTCCTTAGCTTGGAAGACAATATTCTGTACAGTCTTAACCTTTGTAGGCGAACCACTCAAACCGCACTGCTCCTCATCACCGTTGACATCGGCAACTGACCACTGATTCAGTGTGAGGTAAGGACGCTCCTCATAGAGCTGTGTCCAAGGCTCATCACCTTTGCGCTCCATAGGACAAGTAGCATACTTGTACTTCATCACGAGTTTGGCATTGCAAGGACGTGCAGGAGCAGCAGTACCATTCACAGTGATGAGTACTGGTAATGGAGCTACAACGGTCTCTACACCACCATCAATATGGCGACGGATAGTAGCCTTGCCATCCTCAATCTTCAGGATTTCTTCTGCGTAAGTAACTTGATTGAGTCCTAACTTCTGTGCAACCTGTGGTCCTACCTGTGCGGTGTCACCATCGATAGCCTGTCGTCCACCGATGATAATGTCTACATCACCGATTTTCTGTACAGCTGTCGCTAAAGCATAAGAAGTAGCGAGTGTGTCAGCACCAGCAAACTTACGATCGGTAAGCAACCAGCCAGTATCAGCACCACGATAGAGTCCCTGTCGGATGATTTCTCCGGCGCGTGGAGGACCCATGGTTAAGATTCCTACAGTAGAGCCTGGGTTCTGTTCCTTCAGTCTCAGAGCCTGCTCCAAAGCGTTTAGGTCTTCAGGGTTGAAGATGGCAGGCAGTGCGGCACGGTTTACCGTTCCTTCGGCTGTCATGGCATCTTTTTCCCACATTTCTTGTGTCAGGTACCTGCTTAGCAAGTACTACAATTTTCAAACTCATAAATATAATAATGTGTTATTTAATATTCAATTGCTTTGGTTGAGGGCAAAAGTACAGTTTTTTTGCAACATAAACAAAAAAAGTTGCACAAAAACCGCTTAACTGTGTTTAGGTTTGTTAGGAGCTATCCTATGAGCTGTTTTGTTGGAGTTAGAGGAGGTGTTGTAGTTTAAGAGAGTTGTACCCTCATTTGTTTTGCGGAAGTAAAGCTCTAATAACCGATTTGAACTTAAGTGTATAGCATAGAAATGATGCGGAGGTTGATGGATGATAATATTTCCTTTTACTATTTAAAAAAACCCTTAATTTTTAATGGAAAAAGCTCTGTCAGAATCCTCTTTTATAGCCTTTTTCAATCTTGTTATATTCGTACTATATAGAATTATTTACGTGAACAGAAAGAATTATTTTTCATGAAAAGAAATATTTTTTTGTTCATGAAGATAAATATTTTTTTCATGAAAATAATTCCATGAAGTTGTATGTATCATGATGAAGAAGGGCGTGTATAGTTATGATACAATATGTTTATAAGTACATTATTTACCCTAAAATAAGAAGATAATATGTGTGTACTTTTTCTTTTTTTCATACCTTTGCGTGGTGAGTTCTAACCCTTTTGAAGTTTTGATACTTACAGTTCCTTGAAGATAAAAAGAATTTTTGCAGATAAATAAACTTAATATAGCAAATGAATAAACGTACTATCGTTAGCATTGTCTTTTTATGTCTTTCTGTGACTTCATTTGCGCAGAAAAGCTTTGTGATATGGGATAAAGTAAATAATATCCCTGTGAGTAGAGCAAGTGTATATACCACCTACATGGGGAAAGTGAGGAGTACGTTTAGCGACCAACAGGGGAGAGTTGTTGTGGATTTTGCTTTTGATAATCTGATGATTTCGCATATAAATTATCAGAAACAAAAGGTGAAAGTGTTAACCGATACTCTGTTTATGGAGCAAAGTACACAGATGCTTTCAGAGGTTATTGTGAGTCCTACAGGCGAGCCAGCATGGATTAAACCTATGTTGATGGAATTTGTAAAGACGAAAGCAAAGAAGTATGGAAGTAATGGAGTTCTAAGATATGAGTATCAGACACAGAATGTGGGCGATACGGTGTTATATCGCTTTTTTGAGTAAGGGACTGATAAGAAAGAAGGAACTCTTTGAAATCTCTCCTTTGGAGAATGTTATCACCTTTAAGGATAAGTCAGCTGGTTGTGACTATAGTAACCTTAAAAACACGCTTTATCATGACTTTGTTTCTGATATGGATGAGAAATTTGTGAAAGAACATCGGTTCTATGTGGATAATGAGTCTGAAAGCTTGGGTGTCAATGTGGTAAGGATTCTGTTCAAGTCGAAAAAGGATTGGAAAGATTCGGGCTATTTATGTATAGATACTCTACAAAATGTCATCCTCAGAGCAAAAACGTTCTACGGGGTTGGCTTATAATGTACAGCACCGTACTAATGCACTTGTGCGCTCAACAATCAATGCCATGTACGGGCATAAGTATAAGGACTGGCAGATTGACATTGAAGCAGTGTATCAGCAGGCAGACAATTACTTCTATCTAAGTAGTTGCCGTTATTCCAATTATATTCAGGAAGAGTTTGACGGAAAGAAGAAAAAGGTGTTGAAGCTTATAATGTTACCTCAATTTATGAGGCACAACCTTGTCAGAAAAATAAGATGAGTGAAGGAACAGAATTTCTTTTATTGCCTCAACCTTTTGCAATGAAGATTATTGTGAGCAAGAAGGAAAGAAAACAAGAGGAATTGCTGCAGGATGTGGAGAAAGAATATAACGTTTATTGAATCCTATGTGAGAATTTTATCAAAGGCTCCATAGGGCAATAAAAGGGGTCAGTCCTAAAACCCAGTTGCAAGCCTATACTCTTAAGCACACAATTTCATAAGTCTATATAAAAAGAAAGGAATATCTGTGACTCCTCTGAACTGTGCCCTGAATGCCTTAACCTTAGCATTGAATGACTCGGCATTTGCATTCGTAGCTCTGTTTACAAAGAAATTAAGTATGGTTTGATAATGATTTTCAAACGTGTCAATCACCGTGTAGAAATTGTCCACTCCCAGCTCTTCTACCTCATTAAACCATTTTGCCAGCTTCAGCCTTGCAGCATCCTTGATGCTCTTGATGTTATAAATATCGGTAAGTTTCATAGCCAAATCATATGCCTTTTTCAGTGTCGGATAATGTTCAAAGATGATTTGTGCCCTACCTTTCTGTGTTTCAGTCCACTTGGTCTTGTGCTTGGTCAATATGAACTTTGCTCTGGCGAGCAACTGCTTACGCGTGTCACCATTGCTGTATCTAAATGGTATATATTCCTTCCCCTTACATTTAGCTTCTTTTATCTCCTCATTCTCTTTATCTCTTGCCATCCATCGGTAAGCGATACGCATGTCATCCAGAGCATCATAATATAGTTTCTGTACATGAAATCTATCATTAGTAATAAGTGCTTTGGGAAAAACAGAGCGGGCTATACGCATCATAGAAGATGATAAATCGAGTGTTATCTCTTTGACAGTCTCCCGTTTAGAAAGGTTTATCGTCTTGAGAATTTGGATGACGTCTTCTGCCTTGGTCCCTTTAACCACAGCTACCAAAGTCCCTTTTCTGCCCTTTCCCGCCTTGTTGGTCAGAAAAGTATAAACCTCGCCACTGCTTAGACAGGTCTCATCAATACTTAGACTCTCTCCTATGTTATCTTCAAACAATAGCCAGTCTTGAGCATGATCCAACTGATCCCAGCTACGGTAATCACTGAAATATTCCTTGTACTGTGTGGATAACAGCTTGCCATTTACGCCATAGTGAGCACCGATACTTGCGATGCTCTCTGCAGTGGACTCAATTCTATTCTTTTAAAAAAGAAACGAACTCGGGGGATAGTCTACTGCCCTCAGCCGTCAAATCATCATATGAATAAGTAAATATCTCTCCGTTGGAACTGTCACGCCACTTGCGACGGCGAACATGGAGGTAAACTGCTTTGCCACGAAGGGGGAAGTCCTGAATAACACGTTCGCTGGTAAAACCATAACTGCTTACAGTGCCTAACTTATGGTCTGACTTTTCCATAAAGTTACGCTCGTCAAGCCAAAAGTCAATCTGCGAAACACTCTCGTGAATATCGACAACATCAAAGTAGTCGGCAAGTACATCTGGAAAGATGCAACGTAATAATTGGTGATTCTTCATGATGCAAAGGTAATAAATACTTATGAAATTATGCGCTTAAGGGGATAGGCTTGCAACTGGGTTTTAGGACTGACCCAATAAAAGAAAGATGTAACGATTCTGGGATATGGCGTATAAATTATTGTTGATTATCAGTATGCTACATAAATTTACGAACAGGAGTTCTTTCCTCCTGTTTACATGTAGATATATTCCAGCATGAGGTGGAACCTTCACAGGAATGCACCCTTTTTCTTTGTAGTCCAAAGATTTTTGGTGACACCAAGAGATATACGATATCATGGCGGGCTAAAAGAGTCCCAACTAACTTGATGACATTTGAGGAGTGTAAGATAGATGGCGTTTCTTGTCCTGTAGTTGAAGAAATTTCGTATAAAAAGAATTGTCATAAGATAACGAATCAAAACGGTAATCTTGCTGACTATGTTATCAATATAGTCGTTGATAGGAAGTAAGCGTTAAGGACGAGAAACATTTATTTAGGTTGTAGACACGTGTGATGTGTTTGGGTCTTGGAATAACTTTGCTACAGGTGATAACTATCTGTAGCAAAGTTTTCTTGTTCTAACTTTGCTATCTCATTGGTTTGTGTTATCTTTGTAGCATAATGATAGATAGACCGACCGTAGATAGGATTATGAATGCGTCGAATATCGTTGAAGTAATCAGCGATTTCGTTTCTTTACGCAAGACGGGAACAAGCTATAAAGGTTTGTGCCCTTTTCATGATGATCGTACACCATCGTTCTCCGTTAGTCCTGTGAAAGGTGTTTACAAATGCTTTTCGTGTGGTGCAGCGGGTAATGCGGTGAAGTTTATCATGGAGCATGAGCAGATGACTTATCCTGAAGCCTTGAAGTGGCTTGCGAATAAGTATCATATTGAGGTGCATGAGCGAGAACTGACGAATGAGGAAAGCAGCAGGAGAACGAACGAGAATCAATGTTCTTGGTCAATGAGTGGGCTGCAAAGTACTTTAATGATATCTTGCACAACGATGTTGATGGTATGGCTATTGGTATGCAGTATTTCCGCAGCCGTGGTTTTAGAGATGATATCATTCGTAAGTTTCAGTTAGGTTTCTGTCTTTCAAGTCGTCATGCTTTTGCTGATGCAGCCTTAAAGGCAGGTTTTCAAAGAGATTTTCTTATAAAGACAGGTCTTTGTTTCGAACGTGAGAATGGAGAACTTATCGACCGCTTCAATGGACGTGTGATGTTCCCATGGGTGAGTGTGAGTGGTAAGGTGACAGCCTTTGGTGGTCGTCTGCTGGATTCGCGTACGAAGGGCGTTAGTCAGAAGTATGTCAACTCTCCTGATAGTGTTATCTATCATAAAGAGAGAGAGAACTCTATGGTATCTTCCAAGCAAAGAAAGCTATTGCTAAGCACGACCTTGTTTATATGGTGGAGGGATATACGGACGTTGTCTCTATGCACCAGTGTGGTATTGAGAATGTCGTAGCTAATAGTGGTACGGCACTTTCAGTACATCAGATACGTCTTTTGCACCGCTTTACTCCTAATATTGTTCTACTTTATGATGGCGATGAGGCTGGTCAGCATGCTGCTTTACGAGGTACGGATATGCTGTTGGCAGAAGGTATGAATGTAAAGGTGCTGTTACTTCCTGACGGTAAAGACCCAGATGAGTTTGCACGTAGTTATAGTGCGGAGGATTTCAGAAATATATTGAAGATAATCAGACAGACTTCATCGTCTTTAAGATTAACGTACTATTAAAGGGTGTTACTGATCCAATTAAGCGTTCAGAGGCAGTTGGTTCAATAGTGCAAAGCATTTCTGTTATTAAAGACCCGATACTCCGTGATACCTATATACGTGAGTGTGCGAATCGTACAGGCGTGTCAGAGCGAACGTTGATGGACCAGATGAATCGTAATATCTATTCTAATCGTGAACAGCAGACACGTGAACAACAGCAACATCGGGCTGCGGTAATGGAAGAGCAACGGGAGGATGCAATGGCTGTAGCCTCTAAACCGACAACATCGAAGGTAGAGCAAATGCTTATCCAAGCTGTCGTCAAGGATGGTGAGAAGGTTATCTTCCGTGATGTGAAAGATGAGAATAGCGGACAGACATATAACCTGACCGTAGCACAATATATTGCTTATGACCTTGGAAGCGATAATCTTGGTTTTTCAAATGAACTTTATACTAAGATACTGCAGGAGGCTGTAGAGCATTGTGGTGAAGAAGGTTTCAAGGCTGAAGAGTATTTTACACAGCATGCAGATATTAATATTGCATCTGTAGCAGTGAGATTGAGCGTAGACCGTTTCCAACTCGCAGAGAGTCTGCAAGTGAAAGAAACGGAACAAACATTGCGTGATCGTGTTATACATCTTGTAGCTGATTTCCGTTTGGAATATGTTTCTTCCCACTTGAAAGAACTGAATGAACGACTTCTGCAGGTGAAAGATTCGCAAGAGATACAAGAGATTATGAGCGAGATAATGAGGACACAGAATCTTCGTAATGAATTAGCAAAGAAAACTGGTAGTAATATTCTGGTATGATGAATATGATAAGAAACTTATTCAAACCATCACTTCGTCTCTCAGACCTTGATTTAAGTGAGAATAGAAGGATAGTCTCAAAGGCACTGAAGGCACTCAACTGTACTGGGGAATGGAGAAAAGAAGGCGATGCAGCACTTGTTCGTTATACATTTCAGAGTGGACATTTTGGTATTCGTATTATTGGTAATTGTCCACAGGTGGAATTGTCATACCTTTTCTTTGCTGAGGCTGAGATGAAAGATATAAATATTGTGCGCCATGTGTGCAATCACTTTAATCTTAATTCTACCGGTCCACGGTTTAGCTATAGTATCAATGAGGAAACAAATATCATTGATATGCATATCCTAACACCGCTTCTGTTAGATGACGATCGCGCAAAAGATATTCTTTCTTCGGCTATGGTCGATATGTTTTTATGGCAGAATTCTTTTATTAGAAGTCTGACTGATGTGAAGAAGGAAGCAAAAAGTTCGGCTACGAGTGATTTGGAATGGTCTGAGAAGGAAGTTGCGCGTGATTTCTTTCTCCTTCGAGAACAGGAATTAAGACATCAGAAGAAAGGTGCAGAGTGGCGTCAGAATGATAAGGAAGCTGCAACTTTGAAGCAGTGGATGGATAAGGTTTTTGGTTTGGTGGATGTTGTCTTCTCTGAGTTGACAGTGGTAACAGATACCATAACAGTTATCAACGACCGTGAATCTATAGCATCCTATAATCTGTCCGACACTCTGATAGTAGATGGAGCGTTTGTTCGACAGAAGGCAATGCTCGATCTTGTATTCTTCCTCCCAGCTCATCCGACAACTCGTCGTCGTATGACTTTTAGTATTCAGCAGGCTGATGGTTGTGAAGATGTGCTTTACTATCAGGTTGTTGCTACATTGTTACCATTGCCATCAGGGATTGGTAGACCCCTTCATTCGAAAGAAGTACAGGTGCAGTCGCACTCTGTCTTGTTGGCATACGACCTTCGCTCAACAAAGCAGTTGCAGGATGAGTTCGTTTATATGTGGAAGGAGGCTAAGAGTAAGGTAGCTAATGGTGAGGAGAACCAACTAACCGAAGAGCAACGATTGATTGCCAATGTAGAGAGTGTGGATGCTGCTCGCTTTGTTTATCGTAGTCGGACTCTTCATCGTCAGAAGCGTTACTATGAAGCGATTTCTTGTTTGGAGAATGCTTACCGCCTTTTGAATTCTAATATAGATAAAAAGAGTCTGGAAGAACGGAACCTCTTCTTAGAGGTCTGCTATATGTTAGGCTTCTGCTATAATGAGTTGCAACAGTATGATAGGGCTTATTACTACCTTACGTTTGTAACAGGAGTTAATCGCACTCTTTATGCTGAGGAGTATGTTAACTGTATGATTTATTTGGGTGATTATCGTTCGCTGATGACCATAGACGGAATCTTGGAAGACTTACATAATTCTATTGTTGAAGATGAAGAAGGCGAAGTCGAACAATCGGTGCACCCTTTTCTACAATTCCTTTACCGACGAAAGGCTTATGTCTTGGTAGAGTTGCATAGGTTTGATGAAGCGGAAGAAATGCTTCGTCAGATGATAGATGACCCTGAGTCAGGTGATTTTGCATTAGACGAGTTGGCATATATTCAGCAGTTACGAGAGAAGGATAAGACTGGCGGAATAGACGAATCGAATAGTTAGTGGAAAGGAGAATATAGATGATTTATGTTCATTGGGCATTCTTAGCAGTCTACGTTGTTGTCATCATTATTGTGATGGTACGCGTATTGATGGATAACCGACAGCCAGCCAAGACAATGGCATGGATGTTGGTGCTGACATTTATCCCAATGTTAGGTATCATTCTTTACTTCTTCTTTGGTCAGACTACACGTAAAGAACGTAAGATATGGCAGTATAGTATGGACCAGCTGACCAAGCATTCCATGTTGGAGTTTGTAGAACAGAAGCGTCTTCATCTGCCTAATGAGTATCGAGAACTCATCAACCTCTTTATGAATCAGAATTGGGTCTTACCATTTAAGAATAACGAAACAGAGATTTATACTTCTGGATACGAGTTCTTTCCTTCTTTGTTAATGGAGATTGGTAAGGCTGAACACCATATTCATTTAGATACTTTTTATTATTGCCAGTGACCCGTTGGGACAGATTGTTGCTGATGCTTTGATTGATAAAGCACGACAAGGAGTTGAAGTACGTGTCATCTATGATGATGTAGGTTCTTGGAAAACAAAGAATCGTTTCTTTGACCGTATGCGTGCTGAAGGAATAAAAGTATATGCCTTTATGCCTGTACGCTTCCCAATCTTTACCAGTAAGGTGAACTATCGTAATCATCGTAAGATATGTGTCATTGATGGTGAAGTGGGTTTTATCGGTGGTATGAATATTGCCAATCGTTATGTAAAAGGGATAAAGAAATTAGCTTGGCGTGATACGCATGTTAAGATAACTGGTGCAGCGGTATATGGTTTGCAACGTGCCTTTTTGGTAGATTGGTTTTTTGTGAGTCGTGAACTAATAACCAACCATGTTTATTATCCTGTCAGTAAGGTTGCTGAGAATAATAGTCTTATTCAGATTGTCACCAGTAGCCCAACAAGTTTATGGCCAGAGATAGAGCAAGGCTACGTAAGGGTACTTACCAGTGCGAAGCAATATGTCTATATGGAAACACCTTACTTCCTTCCTACCGACCCAATCCTCTTTGCTATGCGTACTGCAGCCTTGTCGGGAGTAGATGTAAGACTGATGATTCCTTACGAGACAGACACAAAGATTGTGGAATGGGCTTCACGCACTTATATCTTAGCAACGGTGAAAGCGGGAGTAAAAGTTTATTTATATAAGACTGGTTTTAATCATTCGAAACTTCTTGTTGCTGATGATAGTATAGCAACGATTGGTTCTACTAATGTTGACTTCCGTAGTTTCGAGAATGATTTTGAAGCAAATGCTTTCTTCTATGATAAGAAAATAGCTTTAGAAGTAAAGGATATCTTCTTAAAAGATCAAGAAGAGTGTGTTGCTTTGGAAGATGTACGAAACCTTACACATCGTTCATTCCTACAACGATTGTGGGAATCAATGGTTAGACTCTTGAGTCCACTGTTGTAAAGGTAAGAAGCCTCTTACAAATAAATACTTCTGCAAAGATGTTTGCTATTTAATAAGGTAATACGTAAAGCAAGGAAGGATAATTGTTTTTATATTTTTTTAGCTAATTTCTTGTTTGTTTCATATCTTCTCACTACCTTTGCGCCCAGTTAAATTAAATTTAACTCGTAATAACGATGAGAGTCATAAAGAATATAAATTCAGCAAAAGTTTGCACCTTTGGAAATAAAGGCGTAAACACGGTTTGTGCTGCATTAGATTCTTTAATGAAGAAAGACAGAAAAAATACAGCAAATTATTTGGTAGTTCCAAATAATTTTGTACTCTCTCTCTCTCTCTCTCTCTCTCTCTCTCTGGGCAGGCGTAACCCCCTTCACTTTTTCCTTCTCGCATACGCGCGCGAGGCGTGCTGTGCAATCCCTGTAAACAAAGGACTTTTCGGAGTTTCCTTTGTTCGTTTTTTTTGTCCCTACGTAAAACGAAATAAGAAGAAATTAAGCACGAAACAATAACTTTATTTTTAATCAATAAAACAGGATACACGTTTACTATGTATCCTCTAAAAATTAAACGAAATGATAGCAACTGAAAGAATGGTTTATCAAAAACCTCAATGCAAAATTGTTTGCACTGAAACAGAATTCTTGTTGAATAATGCCAGTGGTAATGCTGGAAAAATTCAGCCTGGTACGGTAACAGGAGATGCAAAACAAAACATCTTTAGTGAAGAAGACTTGGATAATGTTTCTTGGAATGATACAGAAAAGAACTAATAACTGTTTGAAAAGAAAATGAATAAATTTATGAAAAGATCAACTATAACTTTAGTAATGCAAAGCATGTGTTATGGTTTTGCTGCTTTGTTGCTTACTGCCAGCTGTGCCAATGATGATACGATGCTGGAAGGAAAACAAAAGAAAAGCGATATCCCTACAGGTACAACCGTCTTTACAGGAACATCTCAGCCAGAAGCAACAACACGTACCGCAATTCTTAATCATACAAAGGGTTCGGACGCTTCTGTGAATTGGAGCAGCACAGACAAGATATGGGTAAAGGACGATGGAGGACACTGGCAGCAGAGTGGAGCTGTAACATTCCCCTTTGCTACTACTACTAATAATAAGGCACAAGGAATGTTTGCCCTCTCTGGTACTTACACAGGTTCTACACACGATATTCTTTACACAAACAAGACTATTTCGGGGACGCAACCACAAGTAGAGATAAAGGCAACACAAACACAGTCTGCCCCCAACAACTTTGACCATGCAGGCGAATCGGGTGATTTTGGAATTGCCACAGGTAACAAAGCGGGAGGTAATTACAAATTCACCCTTAATCACAAGGCTGCTTATCTCTGTTTTATCCCTCGTTCAAGTAACCCATACGTAAATCGCAGTAGGTTGATTAAGGTTGAGATTATGAGCGACGACGATATTGCCGGGACCTACAATATTGCAGCCAATGGAACTCTTACCCTCGCTTCAGGCGGTTCAAAGACTATTTCCGTAACAACAGGTTCAGGCTTTGCAATCGATAATTCTGCTGATGATATGAGCAAGAATGCAACCTACGCAGTCGTTGCTCCTGGTACACATACTTTCCGTATTCGCTATTGGCTTCGCAATACAACAGACAATCCAGATGGACCGATAGAGGGAACAGTCTCAAAGATTGTCACGCTTAACTGTACTGCTGGTTCAATTCAGGATATAACTGCAAATCTTGACCCGCATGATTATGATGGAGACCATTATTATATGTGGGATGCACAGCAGCAATATTGGTATGGTTACGAATGGACAAGACACTTGTCAGGAAATACAGGTCAGCCAACACTAAACAATAACAGTTCCCCAAATAAGCCCCAGAGTAACAGTGATGTGTCTCGTTGGTACAACGAGTATTATCCAGGTTATGGCGTAAGTAACCCTGCTACCCACACTTCATGTAAAGACCTTCCTAACGCCAACGAGATGTCTTGGTATGCAATGTACGGTGATCCACGTAGGGACGCAGATGAGCTATGGACAGCAATGGGTCACTTATACAAAGGCGGTATGTGGTTTAAGAAGAAGTCTGTGCTACTGGCAGAGGGTCATTACAACACAGAGAAATCTGCCGATGGTTCAACCGACATGCGTACAACATACAAGAGCTACCACAACAACAGCAGTAGTATCAACAATTCCGGTCTCCCATCCGCAGCCGATGCAGGCAATTACTTCTACCTGCCCGCCTTGGGTGACTACCACTCTGGTCAGCTGTTCGTCTTTGGCATCTACGGCAACTATTGGTCGTCAAGTGCTTACCCATGGGACAGCTACCGCGCGTACTACCTGTACTTCAGCAGTGGTCAGGTCAATGTGGACTACTACCCCCGCAGCTACGGGTTCAGGGTCGAGCCGTCGTTTCAGTAGTCCTCGCGCTTGCCTCTTTACAAGTGTCGCCCTCTAGAAGGGGACACCTTAAGAACCGCCGTAAAACCCCACCCCGCCCCGAAGGTGAGGGAGTGCCTAACGGACAGGGCTTCTGCTGAATGCGTATTCCGTCGCTGCGCTCACCGTATTTACGTGTTGGTGGATGCGTATTTAGCTACTCGTAGATACGCATTGCGCAGCCGTTAGATGCGTATCTAACAGCAGCGCTCACCGCATTCAGCAGCAGCGCTCACCGTATCTAACAGCACGTAGATACGTATTGCGCAGCAAGGGTATGCGTATCTGGCAGGTAGAAGGTGCAGAAAGGAGGAAAGAAGAGACGATGAAAGGGAGGAAACAAACCAAGAAAATAGAATGGGGCAGCATGAAGATGCACGAAGAAAGCTGCAGAGGCGTGCTGCCCTATGCTATGATAATAAGAATCTAATGTATAACTTTAAACACGAAGAATCATGAAAATTCGTTTAGTACCAAAGAAAAATCCGCAGAAGCGAGAGGAAGTAAAGTTTTATGCAAACCCTGTTAACCTTGGGCATAAGTCGCTCGACGACATTGCACGTGACATTGCGGGGCGTTCGTCCTTGACACGTGGTGATGTGTCGAACGTGTTGTATAACTTTATCGATTGCTTGCCCCATTATCTCCGTGATGGTTTCAGCATTCAGTTGGGTAGTTTCGGCTCGATGCGTGTCACGCTGGCGAGCAAAGGGGCGGAAACAGAAAAAACTTTTAAGACCGAGACGATTAAGCCTCGTGTGGTCTTCACGCCTGGAACAGAATTGAAACGTGAACTTTCCGTAAACTCTTACGAATCGGTGAGAAAGACAGAAGAGACAGGGAAAGACAAGAAGAAAAGAAGAAAGAAGAAAATGGACCTGCTCCAGACACCGTCTAACCCTCACTGAATGCGAAAGTATTTATACGCCTAATTGAAAAGAACAGATTTGAAAACAAACTCGGTTTTGAAAGATTCTGAATTAATGATTTTTTTTCATGTTTTTAGAGATATGCCCTTGATGTGATATCAATAGCAATACTTTTTAATTTATTAATTTAATTTTCGTTTTCTTGCCCCTGTCACCACTCTTGGTGTAAAGGGGCAAGTTTTTTGGATCTTCAGCAATTTGGAGTGATACCTTTTGAGATTAGAACTTTGAAGAAACGTCACACAGAGAAATGGAGATCACAGAGGTTTTATATAGCAGAAACCGTTAGGCACAGAGGCACCGTTGGTGCGTGGAGGCACAGAGGTGATTTGCGAGTTTTATGTATGTTTTTGTCTACTTCATTACAAAGTATTGGTTTGCAAGATCTATTAAAACGTTTATAACCAGAGCTTTCAGTAACACGTACACTACGGCTCTGTCGCTCTTTGTGCCTTCGGCACCTCCGTGATATTGTCTTTATTTTTTCACCTCCGTGTTCTCCCCCTCTCTGTGTGCCTTTTATATGTAGTAGGCTTACTTTATCACTCCATATTTCGGAAGAAGCAAGTTTTTTGTTCGTTAATCTCTTTATGCCTTGCTCTGATGTATGAAGGGCTTTAGCTTGTTATCTAAACAGCGTGAAGTTCACACTACCATAGCTTCTGTGTTCAATGAAGTGCGGGTGAGCGGAGAAATCATTGTTCTTACCATGTTCAAAGACAAGTAGACCATCTTCCTTCAATAAGTCATATTGGAAGATGAGGTCTGGAATAGTCTCCAACTCTGGCAATGCGTATGGAGGGTCAGCAAAGATCAAATCAAATTTCTGATGACAACTTTTTAAGAAACGGAACACATCTCCTTTTATCAATATATGCTCGTCTGTGTCAAGTTTCTCCATACATTGGCTGATGAAGCGGGCATGGTCACGGTCTTTCTCTACACTTATCACTTGTTGGCACCCACGTGATAAGAGTTCTAAGGATATACTACCCGTACCAGCAAAGAGGTCGAGTGCCGTTGTTTCCTCCCAATCCACGTAAGCATTGATAACATTAAAGATATTCTCTTTAGCAAAGTCTGTTGTAGGACGTGCCTTGAAGGTACGTGGAACATCAAAATGTCTGCCTTATATTTTCCTGTTATGATTCGCATAGTTTCTATTTTTAGGAGATGAAGGAGTTAAGGAGTGAAATGGAGTTAAGACATTAGTCTCTATGGGAGGTGTGTGAACCTAATTCACTCTACATTTTAATTCCAATCTTCTTCTTTTATTCCAGATAAATTGTTTTCATGTCGTAGGGAATATCTGTACGTTTAGCCAATTGGCTATTGTTGAAGTAAACTTCCTGATTGATAACCCTACAGAACTTCAAATGCTGTTTTACTTTTTCAATGAGCCAGTCTTGATAAGGAATGTCACCAACAATATATAACTCATCTTTCTCTACATCCATTCCTGTTAGCTTCCATATATAAAGGAGATAATACAAAGCATCATGCTCATTAGTTGCTTCGTATGAATTGCTGAAACGGAATCTGTTTTGTTGGAAGCTGAAAACCTCCATACGCTTCTCATGGAAATAAGCATAGAGTTTTCTGCGTGGACCAGCGTAAGAACGGCGATAGAGATGAGTCCATACAGACTGCATAAGCGGTTGTATACGAATATCCTTGAAATGGTCATCGATAACGAGCTTGAGGTCTTTGTTAATTGCAAAGACAGCAATCGCATTCAAGTCTGGTAGAATACTTGATAAAATCTCCTCGTTGCCTTGTCTATGATAAGTATGATGATAAAGCGTTTCGATATCCTGTGTACCAAAGTCGTCAATAGGCATAAGCATCACAGGGGTATCAATCTCTGCTAACAAACGTTTGTATCCGCTCTGCAGCAATTCAGAAACCTTGAAGGCTTCGCGTAGATTGGCAGCAACAGAGATACCCATATTCATCTCGTAGGGTTCATAAACGAGCATGCCATTCTCTTGTGGGTCACCCACAGCAAATGCCATGTTGTTTCTGCTAAATCTGATAGTAAGTCGCAGTTTTTTATCGGATATATTATTGTCTGTTTCTGTCATTACGAACGTTGTATAGCTTTTTATCACCTGCAAACTTACACATTTTTTTCCGATTTCATTGGTTATCTGCTTGATAAATATCATCGAATGGTATTCTTTAAAGTATTAAAAAAGGGAAAATTAGCGTTTGATACTTAAAAAAGCTATAACTTTGCACTCGCTTATTAAATGCTATAACTATTCAAACGAACATGTTTGATGGTGGTGTTGAATAATAACTTTTTTACATGGCAAGACAGTTCTTTGTTATCTTCGGATGCTTAGCATTGGGAGAGTTTATCGTTTGGGCTACAGGAATAAAACTGCCGTCCAGTATCATTGGTATGCTTCTTCTTACACTTTTTCTAAAGTTAGGATGGGTGAAGTTAGCTTGGGTGGAGCGATTGTCACAGCTTCTGATAGCAAATCTCGGCTTCTTCTTTGTACCGCCTGGGGTGGCTCTTATTCTCTATCTTGATCTTATTAAGGCTCAATGGTTCCCTATTGTTACTGCAACAGTTGTCAGTACTCTTTGGTATTGGTTGTTACAGGACAGATGCATCAACTTGTCATAAAGTTTGAACGTCGGTTGATGGCTATGGACTTACTTCATCATCGTGCTCATGCGCAGAAGATGAAGAAGATGCTGGAGGAAACCGAAGAGGTTGAGGCCATGGAAGAGGCTGAAAGAATAGAACTTGACAAAGCGTTACTCGGACAGGATAAGATAACTAAAAAGGAGGAAAAATAATGAATTCGTGGGATGAAACAATCGGTCAGACTATTGACCTTATACAGGATGGTAAAGATATCTTTTCCAATCAGTATGTTATTTTGGCATTAACTTTTGCTGCCTTCTTTTACATCAAACGTCTACAGCAGCGTACTGGTTGGATGTTACTTAATCCTATCTTGATAGCTATCGTACTTATTATTGTCTATCTCAAGATAACTGGTGTTTCTTTTGCTGTCTATAAGCAAGGTGCCCAATTAATTGACTTCTGGCTTAAACCAGCAGTTGTAGCCTTAGGCGTACCACTTTATTTACAGCTTGATGCCATAAAACGTCTGTGGTTACCAATCGTTCTGTCACAGCTTGTGGGTTGTTTAGTGGGTATCGTGAGTGTTGTAGTAGTAGCCAAACTTTGTGGTGCTCCAGATATTATAGTACTCTCAATGGCAAGTAAATCTGTTACAACACCTATTGCGATGGAAGTGACACAGAGTCTTGGCGGTATTCCTTCTCTTACTGCTGCCGTGGTGGTTATCACAGGTATTATCGGTGCGTTGGTAGGCTTTAAGATGTTGTCCTATGGTCATGTAAATAGTCCTATCGCACAAGGTCTCTCTATGGGAGCTGCTTCTCATGCCGTGGGTGCTTCAACAGCGATGGCATATAGTAGTAAGTATGGTGCTTTTGCGAGCTTAGGTATTACGCTGAACGGTATCTTTACAGCCCTGCTTACCCCAACGATTCTTCGTTTGATGGGAGTTGTTTAGGAGTTATTGTGTGTTTAGCGTGATAAAGCCTACTAAGGTAATAAGGATTTTATACGTACTATTCCACGAATAATTTTAATTTCGTTTTGCTGTCACATTTAACATTTCGTGTAATCCTACTGTTACATAATAAGTTAACTAATGAATTAGGGTGACAGTAGTGATAGCAAAATTGTTTTCACTGGGAAATGCTTTGGTTCTTCCGTTAAATGCATAGATAGGAAACTGAATAAAGGCTTATTGCTTACATGGTATGACTTTCCTGGATCAATGGTCTAACAAAGGGGACATAGTATGTAGGAAAGACAAACACATATTATACCTATCATTACCATACCTCTCCGTATTCTATAAACAACTTATCCCTATACTAACCAATATTACAATACCCTATACTTGGTTATCAATCATTTATAAAGTTGATACTACACAAGCATCCCGAAAGTTTATGAAAAATATTTTTGTTGGTTAACTTGGGATAATAAGAGGCAAAAGTTACATCTGCGAAAAGCTAACTGCGACATTCACAGAAAACGGAATGTCGCAGTTAATCAAAGGAGTGTTCTACCCAGTAGCAGACTAAATGTTTGAGAAAAGGTTGTAGTGATGCAACCTTTTTGCGTGTTTACTGGGTAAGAAAGACTCTCCAGCTTCCATCTTTCTCACCACGCTCCACATACTTTTTAGAAAGCAGTTTATCCAACAGTTTTTGAATAGCTGACACACTAATACCTGTTTCCTCTTTCATGTCGTTCAGAGTCAACGTAGGCTGTGTGCGCATGGCGTTCAATATTTTGGTGTAGTTAGGCGAGCGGAAAGAAATTCTTCGCCGTCATACCACCAAACATTTTCATTCTTTTCGCTGATGAAGAGCACATCGTTATAAACCTCTGTTGCCACAAGCTCATTGAAATATTTGAGGAATGGACGAATATCGCCAATGTTGGCGTGTGCTCCGTCGCTCGACACAGGGCCGACTTCAAGGTCAGACTGATGCAACGCTTCCAGATACTCGCTCTTCTTGCGGCTGCGCACAACAATCATCGGATAATTGTGGCGTGTGAGAATGAAGTTGATCATCAAACGGGCGATACGTCCATTGCCATCCTCAAAGGGGTGAATGCGTATATAACGATAGTGGAACAATGCCGCCAGTTCGATAGCTGAAAGTTTCCCTTTCTTCTCGGCTTCATTGTACCAATTCACCAAGTCAAACATCAGCCCCGGCGTTTCTTCGGGCGAAGCGTACTCAAAGCGGTCGCCATACCTTGTTATCACACTATTGGGGCGCGTCTTATACTGACCTGCGTGTATCACATAATTTGTCTGCACACCACCAGGCAGATTGCGGTAAACGGTGTAGTTTTCATGAAGCAGTGTTCTGTGCAGTGTGCGGATGAAGTTTTGTGTCAAAGGCTTTTCTTTGACAGCAGCCTCTTCTGTCATCATTTGCAGCCCCACGTTGCTTGCCGTCATCTCGTGCACGTCCCTTATGTCAGCCTCGCCAATCACCTTGCCGAACAGCAGAAGAATCTCGGTCTGACCATAAGTCAGTGTGTTGCCCTCAATGTGGTTGCTATTATAGTTGAAGTCCACGGTGAAGCGGCGGCTGAGCCTATCCCTGTCCTTCTCTGACAATGGCTGAATATCGCGCCAAGCAGCCAATGCCTTCTTTATATTTAGATACTTCATACAGACATATTTATTTTAAATACATCACAAAATTATGAAAAATGTTTGAGAAAAGGTTGTAATGTTACAACCTTTTTGTTGAATTTTACTGTTTTTTGTCTTTTCGTATATAATATAAGCCGTTAGTTTATCGTCTAAATGTTAGGTCGTGTGGAATTTATACACACTATTCCACGAATAGTTTAATTTCGTTTTGCTGTCATATTTAACATTTCATGTAATCCTACTGTTACATAATAAGTTAACTAATGAATTAGGGTGACAGTAGTGACAGCAAAATTGATTTTACTGGGTAATGTTTTTAAAACGACACATTGTGTTAGAACATAGAACCATTTAATTGGTAGGCGTCTTTTCAAAGCCAAATGAGTATCAATATGCACTTACTAATTGAATGTGTATCTTCGCTTTTGCCGTAAATTATTATTTTCAGAAGAGTTTGTTTAAGATAGCTCTTGAAATAGCTTCGGTGATATTCGCCACGCCTAATTTGTCAAAGGCGTGACGTTTGTAGGTTTTAATAGAATCTAATGAGCGGCACATTCTGTCTGCTACTTCTGTCATTGTTAGTCCCGCTGCTGACAATCTAAGCACTTCGAGTTCCTCTTCTTTTAGCGAAACTCCTTCACATTCCATCCACCGATGGCTTTCGAAAGAGTACTTCCAATAATTGTGGAGTCCATTCTTGTGGAACTCTACATGTCCAACTGTTTTATGTGAAGATAGAGAAACAACACACATACCTATCCATATCTTGCCATCGTCAGTTAATAGTATAGGAGTAAGCTGGTGGTTGATCAGTCTGCTTCTTGTTCCACTCTTCAGATGAAAATGATATGACATGGAACATTGGTGTTTATCAACATTGTCGAAAGTATCAAAGAACTTAAAACCACTTCTGTTCAACTCAACAAGCATTTTTTGTTCTTCCTCTGGTACATATTTCAAATAAAAACTATATCCCAATTCCTTCACCTCCTTTGCTGTATGACCACAAAGAAACAAAGGATTATCTGATACATAAAGAAACTCCTGCTTATAATAGTCTATCAAATAAATGCTCTGATAGGTTACACGTGCAAAGGACTCTACTGTATGAATCAATGTGGACAGTACATTAGAATCATAATCTGGTGCATTGCTTACAGTATTCGACGCTATAAAGAATTCTTTTATATCTGTCATATATGTTCAACTTAATAAGGTCCCTCTATTTTATTTTTCTACAAAAAGTACATTTTTAATGCAGAATATCGCAAGAGAATTACACAAAAGTGTAAAAAAACAAAGAGAGGAGCAAATTTACACAAAAAGTGTGATAGGTGTTTTTTTGGAAAAGAAGTATTTTTTTGCCATATAAATCAAGAAACAAAAAGAAATTATGTGAATATTGTATTTATAAAAGCAACATAATCACATTTTGGTGTAAAATGTAAGCTAATAACTTAGAATTACATTTTTGCGTAGTGAAAAGGAAAAAATATTACCTTTGCAACATCGAAAGACAAGAAAAGTTGTCGCCATATCATGATGTTGACTCCAAAATTATAATAAGACAATACATATAATAAATAATATAATGTTTATGAAAAAGAAAATTCTCACGTTGCTCATGTCTGGCTGCTATGGTATCCTTGCTGCACAAACTACGGGAACGGTAGTAGATGAAAACAAGCAACCATTACCAGCTGCAACTGTTTCGTTATTTCGTGAAAGCGAAAATAATATGATTAGTGGAGTGGTAACTGATATGAATGGTGGCTTTGAACTGAATACGCATGAAGGAGAGAACTATAGAATAAGGATATCTTTGTTGGGTATACTACGCAGGAAATTAAATGCCAAAACATTTCTAAGCACCTTTCGGTGGGTACAATCGTGTTGGAGCCAGAGAGTAAGCAGCTTAATGACGTTACAGTGACCGCCAACAATGTAATACAAAAAGCTGACCGCCAAATAATTATCCCTAATCTGCTTCAGCAAAAAACATCAAGCAATGGTTTAAGTTTGTTGCAGCATCTTCAGCTTTCACGAATCTCTGTAAATACGCTCGATAGTAAGGTGACTACCACTATGGGGGATGCCGTAGAGTTACGTATTAATGGTGTAAAGGCAGAGATACAGGAGGTGAAGGCTCTCTTGCCGGCAGACGTATCGAGAATAGAATATCATGATAATCCTGGTCTAAGATACGGAAATGTAGCTGCCGTAATTGACATTATCTTAAAAGAAAAGAAGAATGGTGGAAGCATCTCCGGAGAGTTTATGAACACTATCAATCCCTTAGGTATAGGAGATTATCAGTTATCGGGTAATTATCATGTAGGTAAGTCAAACTTCAAGGCATCTGTAAACTGGAATCGACGTGATGTAAACTGGTTACGTGAAAACATGGAGGCTTTCAATGCAACGACCCCCAGTATCAGTAACTATGAGATAGGGCAAAAGACAAAGGCACGATATGACAACATCAATCTATCCATAGGATACGATTACATAAATAGCGGAAACATATTGAGTGTTACTTTTCGTGATTTATATAACAATACGCCTCATGCGGTATTTGATAGAAATTCCAAACTTATTCAGAATAGCAACACATTCGATATCATGGACCGCACCAAGTCAAGGAGCAACAATCCATCGTTAGATATTTATTATCAACATGAGTTTACTAAGGATAAGCATCTTTTCTTTGACCTGATAGGAACATATATCAATACTAAGAACGACCGTTTATATCGCCAATCTCAGGGAAATTCTGTACAGGAAATATCTTCCCATGTTGATGGTAATAAATATTCCGCTATAGCTGAGGTTATTTACGAGCAGAAAATCAAGGATTCGCGGTTGTCATTCGGTCTGCGACATCAGCAGATGTACACAAAAAATGCGTACGATGGAAACACATCCTCAAGTGTAAAGATGAATACAGGTGAGAGTTATGGTTTTGGAGAATGGGCTTCAAAGTTAGGAAAACTGGATTATATGGTAGGTGTAGGTGCTATGAGAACCTATGTTAGCCAAGGAAATGCCAAACAGGTAAAATATATATTTCGCCCGACTATTCAACTGGGGTACCGTTTCAACAATTATCTGTCAATACGCTACAAAGCCTACATGGGAGGCTACGCACCCTCACTTGCTGAATTAAGCGATGTTGAACAGCACATAGACATTTACCAAATACGGCGTGGAAATCCAAATCTACAGGCGGTTAGATTTTTCTCTAATGAACTGTCAATTAGCGTAGGAACAAAGTATATTAGTGCAGAATGGTTTACCCGTTACAGTTATGACGACAAGCCATATATGGAAGAAACGACCTATTCGAATGGCTTCTATGTTAGGAGTTATGCCAATCAAAGAGGCTTCCATCGTCTGAACTCTCAAATAAACCTAAAAGTACAACCTTGGAAGGATTATATGTCTATCCAATTAACCCCATTTGTCAATCGCTATATCAGCAATGGCAATACTTATACGCATACACATACCAACTGGGGTTTGCGTGCCAACTTAATGGGAATGTACAAGAATTGGTATGTAGGCGCCAATCTTGAGACAAGTTTTCATAACCTGTGGGGGGAGACACTTAACAAAGATGAGAAATCACATAGTATAGTTTTTGGGTACAATAGAGAAAAATGGGGTGTAGAACTCCAGTTGCAGAACATCTTCAGTTCACGTTATGAAATGTCTGTAGAAAATCTTTCCCATCTTGCTCCTTATAATCAAATGGTATGGTCAAGAAATCTATGTAAAGTTTTCGGCATAGACTTTCATTTCAACCTGAACTTTGGAAAGCATGGCTCTGAGGTGAACCAACGTATTCATAACTCTGATACTGATGCAGGTATTGTACCAACAACGAAGTAGCAGATAAATATAAATCTACACAGATAAAGAAGAAGTTGAAAATCTTTCAAAGAGTAGACGTTATATTAGTAAGGTTAGAGATAAATTCTCTCGAACACCAATAGAAAAGAAGAACAGCCATATCAAAGCACTCCGGCTTCGATATGGCTGTTTTAAGTAGGTTTACTTTTGTGCAACCTATAATATAGAACGGCTTACATTCCCTTCTCAGACTGCATCGTCACTTCTATTCGGCGGTTGCTCTTGATAAGGTTGCGGGCAATACGCTGGATGTCGGAAGCAGTGATGTTGCGCACAATAGCCTTGTAGTCCTTGTCAAAGTCAACTCCGTGGCGCAGCTGGTTGTATATCACGTAGAGCCAGTAGTCATTGGTAACAGAAGACTGGTCGTACTGCTTTAAGAGATATTCCTTCACCTTCTGCAGACTTACTGCCTCTGGACCCTTGTTGGCAATATGCTCAATCTGCTTTGTGATGATAGGCATTACCATGTTATACTTGTCTGGGTCGGTATCAAAGGCAATCTTCAACAGAGCGTGAGGATTGCTTGTTGCGTTCAGACTCTGCTGTAGTTTCACACCATATACCCCACCTTTCTCCTCACGGACAGAGTCGGTATAGGCGATTGACAATACACGCTTGAAGACATCGAGTTCCAAATCAGACTTAGCAGTGTAAGGTTCGTCCCATGTGTAGAAGATAGTTACACGTGCCAATGGGGTCTTCATCTTCTTTTCAAAGCGGTGAGTCTCGTTGCAGTTGCGCACGTCAGGATAGGTCTTCGCAAAGGTTTCCTTTTTGCCTGTTGATGGTAGAGAAGCAATGTACTGCTCTAAGAGAGGGCGCAACTGAGCGATGTCAATGTTACCCATGATAATCATCTTGAAGTTAGAAGCATTGCTGAAACGCTCCTTGTAAATCTCGAGAACACGGTCATAGCTTACCTTGTCAAGCGAAGCAGCCTTGAGTGGTTGTACACGTGGCGAATTACCATAAACGATGGCAGCGATAGAGTCGTTGTAGCTAACGTTAGGACTTGCCTCACGGTTGGTGAGGAAAGAGCGCATGCGGTTAACTTCTGACTGAAACGCCTGATTATCACGACGTAAGTTTGTAAAATACAAGTAAGTAAGTTCAAAGAGTGCACGGATGTCTTTGATAGACGAGTTACCGCTGATAGACTGTGTTTCATTGCCTACACCAGCATTAATGCGAACGGTCTTACCTGCTAAGAACTTGTTGAGTTCTGTTGCACTGAAACGTCCTACACCACCTTCTTTTACAGCTGCTGAGATAAACTGTGTGTTAATCAAGTCCTTGACAGGATAGAGGGAAGAACCACCTTCTGCAAAGAAGTTCAGTGTCACAGCATCCTTCTGATAGTCGGTCTTCTTGAAGTAAACTTTCACACCATTGCTCAGTGTGATCTCTGTTGTTCCATGCAAACCAGCTTTCTCACTCTTGATACGTCCCTTCTTAGGAAGTGTCTCAATAAGCTTATCGTCCAACTTCTTCTCGACATACTTAGGATAGGTCTTTGCCTGTGCATCGAGAACCATCTGTTCAAACTGCGCATCTGAGGGAACATTTACGCCTGCTTTGTCTGGAGAATAGACAACAAGCACCTGATTCTTATTCGTGATAGCTTCACGCATAGCCGCATTGACCTCGTCGAGTGTTACCTCGTTAAAGAATTGATCATCCAATTGCTTGTCGTAAGCCTCGCTTGTTATTGGTTCGTTATCGAGAAAGTTCTGCTTAGCGCGACGCACATAATAAGCGTTGCGACGGTCGTTGCGCTCATTGTATTGGCGGTCAATCACCTTCTGGCGGAAAGCTTTGGCACGAGCAAGTTCTGAAGAAGTAAACCATGCTGACGAATCTGCTCTATCGTACCCACTGCTGCATCAAAAGAACCCTTTACATCTTCCTGACGTGCACCGAAAGAAAGGACAAAAGCATCTTTTGTACGACTGATCAAGAACTGACCCATACGTGCAGAAGCACTCAAGCAAGGCTTTGGATTCTTGTCCTGCATCTCGTTAAGGCGTTCGCCAATCATATAAGAGACTAAGTCGTCAACATATCCGTCTCGCTGATATTTTACCGAAGACTTCTCTGAATCAGGCGTAGCCTCACGCTTCATATAAAGTGTAACGAGCATGATAGGTTGTTCTGAATCCTTTAGTGATGCCACAATCATCTTGTCGTTGTCATTCACTGGGAAGTAATCGCGATGAGCAGCATTCTCAGGCATTGGAATAGCAGAGAAGACAGACTGAATCTTCTTCTCCATCTTGTCTACGTCAATATCACCCACAACGATGATTGCTTGCAGGTCTGGACGATACCACTTGTGGTAATAGTCGCGAAGTGCCTTGTAAGGGAAGTTGTCAACAATCTCCATCTTACCGATTGGCAGACAGTCTTCATACTTCGTACCACGATAGACGATTGGCAATGCCTCTTCCATTAGACGTTGTGAAGCCATACCAGCACGACGAGTACGCCACTCTTCGTGGATAACACCACGCTCTTTGTCTATCTCTTTGTCCTCAAGGTCCAAGTAGTGACTCCAGTCGTGGAGGATAAGTAGGGTAGAGTCGATGGTTGATTCCTGCTTTACAGGTACGGAACTGACGTTGTAAACGGTCTCGTCAATCGAGGTGTAAGCATTGAGATTGGTACCGAACTTGATACCATGTGCCTCACACCAGTGAACAATACTTGGTGAGGTAGGTGTATTCTTGAAATTCTTACTACCATTGAAAGCCATGTGCTCAAGGAAGTGAGCCAAGCCTCTTTGGTTAGGTTCTTCGAGAATACTTCCCACACGCTGTGCAATGTAGAAGTCGGCTATCCCTTTCTCTTTGGCATTGTGGCGTATATAATAAGTCATACCGTTCTTCAACTTACCTATGCGGAAGCTGTTGTCGGTGCTGACATTCTGCGCCATAGCACCTGTCACGAGGAGCAGGAGTACAAGCGCATTGATGATTCTTTGTTTATTAACATAATATGTGATTGATTCCTTTTATGTCTGTCTGATTTTTATTCTTTATAGGATAATGTCTTCCTATTGATGAGTTGCTTTCGTCTTAATAACATATTGCGCTCTTTTAAGTACTCCGCACGTGTGGTGCGAACGCTTAGCACCATTCGTGCGGACCAATAGTAAGACTGTTAGAAGGTGCAACCAATAGTCAGCCTGCCCGTTGAATAGTTCCTTCCTATGAGATAAGCGTTGCCGTCGTTGGTATGCCGATGAGTGAAGTCGAAGGCAGTGTAGGTCTTCATCTTGGTGCCTGGAAGGACAAAGGCATATTTAAGTCCGAATTGGAGGGAGTATTGTGGGTCTGTAAGATACTTGTACTCACGATACATTAGTACGTCCATCGTAGGAAAACCATTCTGTTTGTCAGATGGTTTAGCTAATGTTCCATCTTCGAAAGCATCACCCTTTCCCTTCTTATAGGCAAAGCCCGCCTTTAATGACAATACTCCCTTGCGGAAAGGAGGTTACGTGTAAGACTTGTGTAAGCCTCCATCGTGCGGATATCCTGACGTCGGAAGTAAGGATAGCTGTAGCCAGTCTGCTTACGTTGTGCAATGTTCGCACCTGCTTCTACCGTCCAGAGAGGTAACTCGTTTATAACGCCATAATAGCCAGTATAGCCAAGATGCACATCATTCCACGCCTTATTGGCACTCTTTACGGGGTCAAGATACTGATAGAAGTAGGCTCCCTGTTCATTCTTGTTAGAACGATAAGCATTCATCTCGTTGACAAGGTTCTCGCTTGAAAAGCTGAAATCAAGATGATGTATCTGCTTATCGAGGTTCAAAGTTAGGCGTGTTTGGTAGTCATAGATATGGCTGTGATGATTGGTGTGAACAATCGTATAGGGTGACTTCCTACCATAATAACCCTTTCGATAAGCCATATCCAAATGGTTAAACCATGAGAGGTGTGGGAGGATTTCCCAGCCTAATTGTAGACCTAACCCATGATATTCATTGAGCATAGGTTGCTCCCTATTGCTATCAGTAAAGCCCGAACTACTGAAGGGTTCCGTCTTACCAATCCATGGACCATAGTTGATATAAGACGTAAACTCCTGTGCATTTGAAGCGTAGGTACTAAAGATTACGCTCTCTGTGTTCCGTCGGTAAGTATAATTGAAACCAAGACTAAAAGGCTGTAATGGTATATAGACGCCTGTGGTAAGGGCTAAATCCATCAGCTTTGTCTTATGTCTTAAATCCTTATACTTAGCAACGTTTGCTGCAGTGAAGTCCACCTTTGTACCAATGGCAAGTCCTTTATATATCTCCCAAGACAATGCGCCCATAAGATTATAGGTGTCACGATGCTTTGTACCAGCATTATTTAGTGAGTCTTCGACAATATCGAACGGTAGACGTTGGGTTTGTATGAACGCCGAACCAGTCATATTACGCCCAGAGAAGTTGTCATAACGCATACTTCCCGACAAGACAATCTTGTCTGTTAGTCGATAGAATGAAGACACGTTAGCACCCGCCTGCACGGTACGTGGCGACGCATCATAGTTGACAAAGCCTCCCTTGCCATACTGCACATAGACTTCAGCCAAAGAAATGTTCTTTGTCTTAAATCGTGTCAAAGCTGCAGCATTGTCACTTCTCAGCCATGCATCGCTATTGGCAACGAAGCTAAATCACGATGGAGCAGACTATCCTTAGCCTGCTCCTGTGCGTTGAGGCTGGCAGAGAGGGTTACTCCTGCCAGTATAAGTGTCATGAACCTATATCTCATCTTACAGGTTATGTTCTTTTATCATCTATTTTACTTGTCTCTAAGTGAGAACTGTTTGCGCTCGTGGAAGTCAGAAGTAGAGTTGTTTGTGTCCATGTAGACAATCTTTGCTCCATTCCTCATAGAAGCTTCAGCATCAATGCCACTTGGGTCTGTACCATACTTGTAGTTATAAACCAATTTAGCGGTATTGCCTTCAATCTTCTTTGTCGCTTCAACGTCTACATTACGATATACGCTATGACCAAGTTTGACAGTCTGCATGACGTAGCCGGCATCTACGTCAGAGCCGAAACGCTTCTTACTCTTGCTCTCATTAATTTTCTCATAAACCTCAACACCGTCAATAATCCAGTCTGTTGGGACCTTCAATACAGCATTTATTTTGTTCTGAGTTTTGCCTGGTGCGTATGTGATATTACTTGCATCGTTTGCGAAAGCAGCAGGTGTTGTGTTCTTTGTTTGGAAGATAAAGAAGCCAGGAGAAGTTACACTAAGTGGCCAAGCATTACCCTGTCCATATTCTACTGCCTTAAGGTATTGGCTGGTAGGGATAACGTCTGCAGGTGTTGGATAGTATTTTGGATTCTTAAAACCAGACTCTGGGTCGTACATAGTATAGTAGTCTTTATTGGCATAGTTGATACTCTGTGGGTAGGTCTTAGTATTATCTATTGCCCCCATACAGCAGATAACAACCTGTGAATAAGGCTCGATAATCAATGAATTAGGGAAGTACCATATACCACAAGCTGCTGGAACCCAGCCCTGTGAAACGTAAGAAGGCTCTGTCGCTCCTGTGCTGTACCATGCGTTTGCACCAGAATGAGCATTGTATGGGTCTAACATACCAATAGCTAAGTTGCTGATTACTGCTGTCTTACCACCATTGTTGTACAGGATAAAACCCTTGTCTATCTGGAAGAAATTCTTGGGATCGTTTTCAATTGGTACACCTGTCGTGTACAATTCTTTGATGATAACTTGGTCAGCATTCTGATCAGGCAATTGGAAAGTAACGTTCTTTACATCTGATGCTTTGATGACTTGTACAGTACCATCGTTATGTGTCACAACCATATTCCATGTTTGTGCGTTGATGTTGCTGATGAAAGCAAATACAGCAACAAGGAGAAGTAATATTTTCTTCATATCTTTTTCTATTTAATTTCTAATGTTATTCTTACTTATTCATAAACTTAAAGCTCTTGGTAGGTGTACGGAGGATGTAGACACCCTTTGGTAAAGACGAGAAATCAATGGCAACTCGTCCTTCACCATCTGCTGTTACAGAACTGATTTGTGTACCATTAAGATTGTAAATAGCCACTCTTGCACCTGCTTTTAATCCACTTACTTCTGCATTACTGAATGAGAATTGAGGTGTGTTAGATTCATTCTTTGGGTCATTCGAAGGCACACTACTAATGCTTGTTGTCACCTTCTTCTCAATAAAATGGTAATCCTGTACGCCTGTCAGAGCTGTTGTTAGTTGATTCCCATTATGGGTAATAACAAGGTTGTTACCCTCTATGGTTATAACAGGAAATGACTCCAAAGCAAACTCGGTCTTTGTTCCATTCGTCTCGGTCAAGACAAGGCATGTTATCATCTTCTCTTGTACTGTCTGTGCAAAGCCACTAAGGGGAATGAACGACAGTGCCAAAGCGATAAGCCCTATAAAACTTATTTTCTTCATAAACATTGTTTTTAATTTATACTATCTTTATTTCTCTTTTAATTCACGATACGTTTCTTCGACATTACTAATGGTAAGGTTACTACGCGAGGAGAGTCTGCTGCGACAACTACCTGCGACTTGGCTCCATTGAAGAAGTAACGGTAGTCCACTGTCTCCTTTCTTGCTGAGCTGCTGACCTTATACAAGCCTGAAGGAACACTGAAATGAGCCACTCCCTCAGCGTCTGTACTATCAACGAAGGTGCTTGCCACGGCATCTTGTAACTCTACGCGTAAGCCTTCATAAGAACCGTCATAAGTACTGGGGAATTCTAACTTCACATCGAAGTTGACTACCTTAATGCCCTCTTCATAATCAGCACACGAGATTAACATTGTCATCACGCATACTGCAAGTAAACTAAATATCTTTTTCATTATATCTTTAATCTTAATGAAAGTCCATAATAGAAGCTCGGAACATATCCACTACCAAAGAGACTTGTCTCAAGTCCCGTCTGTGATGAGTGTACTTGAGCAAGCGTGTTGAAGAAGTTATTGGCATAAAACGATATAGATACGTGTTTGCCTATTTCCTTTGTTACACTCAAGTTAGCCGACCAGAACGCACTCAACTTATTTGGATTCAATGTGTAAGGGTAGTTTGTTCGTACAACCAATTGTGCTAAGTCGTTGTATAACCCTCTGTCATTCGTTGCTGCCCAACGCAATTTCTCTGCAAAAGGAACCAATGTCTCTGGTGCATCCCATGTGCTGTAATACTCAGGATAGACGATAACCGTCTGGTTCTCAGTCTTACCATTGTATGCCTCACCAAAGTATTCATTGCCACTATTCACAACATATCCACGACTACTGGTAGCTCTACTATATGTATAGAGTGAACTTTCCAGACGCAAAGCTACGATAAGTCGAATCTTTGGTATGTGTGTCGTTAGTGTGACATTCATATCTACTTGACCACTGACAGAGCCATTTGAAGCAGAAGCATCAGCTGTATAGTTGGTTGATGAGGCTGCACCACCACGATAATAACCAATATATTGATAGAGTCTACCGTCTGACTGACGTGTGTTAAGTCCTACAGGTACGTCCGCAAAGAGCGTTTCGTCCTGTGCCTTATAATGATAATACTTACCATCAACACGTACCTGTGTTCGGAGCACCTTAATCTGTTTGAAGTCTACAATCCATTCTAAGCCATAGCGACTCAATGGGTCAGCATTCACATATTTTGTGTTGGTGACGTAGGTGTTACGTTCGTCATAACCGAGAGCGACTGGGGCTTTCATACCACTGGCATCACTCACAGTCACAATACCTGTCTGTGGGTCAATCGCAAAGAGTCGATTAGCCGTAGCAATACCGCTCGCTTGAAGTTTAGCAGGTGATGTGTACTTATAGGTGAAAGGTGTGTAAGTGTTTGTTGCCATGTAAGGATTGAAAGTCTTACTATGGAAGAATGAAAGGTTGATGTCTGCTATCTTCGTTCTCATCTCCACGCCTAAATCCCACTGGTTGGCATATTGCCATTTCAAGTCAGCATTGTATCGTGCCTTTGAAGGGTGAGTGTAATAGGCGTAATAAGAGCGATTATTAGCATCACTGGTAGATGAGAATGCCAACATATCACGATAAGATGGAGAAGGGTAGAGTACTTGGAAACTCGGAAGTTTCACGCTCTTTCCCCATCCTGAATGCACGCTAAGACTATTCACCCAACTATCTTGTCCGAAACGAAGCATATAACGCATATTCACACGTGGTGAAAGGCTACCCACTGTTCCATACTCTGAGCCAGGAATAGAGGTGATATCCTCACGCACACCTGCTGTCAGTTCAACATTCTGTTTGGCGTTAATAGCCATTGAGAGCTTATTCTCGGCATAGAGTGCCATATTGTTCAAAGCGGGTAGGACGTCAAAACGATATTCACGCCATGTCGGTGCATAGCGCATATCTTCGTAGTGTGTACCCTTTCCCTTATTCCTACTGCTGGTCCATTCTGCACCAACAAGTAAGCGGTTGCGGAACTTTCCAAATGATTTATTCCAATTAGCCTTTAGCTTCAAACTATAGGTTAATGGCTTCGAGTCGCCAAAACCACGCAGATACCAATAGCCTGTAGGACCAAGAATGATGTTGGCAGAAGGGTTCTTATCGTAGTCCTCTGCAATGTTATATCCTTCCGTCAAGGTGTGTATATAAGGTTGTGTAGAACTACTACTCTCATTGCTGTAGCTTTCTGAGCGTTTGTCAGCGTAGGTGAAGGCAGCTGTAAAATTAAGATTGGTTATCCATGACTTGTTCAATAACCAGTCAAGGCGCACATTACCACCCACATTATTGTCCTTAACCTTATAATAACTGTCCAAGTTGCGGTCTGGATCAGCCTTCGAATCATAGCCTCCCACGCCACCATTCAGCCCTATATCCAACGTCAGAGGCTGTGTCTTTTTCATAAAGACATTCATATAGTGCAGTGACAGCACATTGCGCTGATAAGCAGTGTAAGGCGATGCTGCATCCGAGAAAGAGCGTGCGTGCTCAAGGGAGAAGTTGATAAGTCCAGCGTTCTTGCCCAAGTCTAATCCTTTGTGAAGGGCTATTTGGCGAGTGTGTTGGTTGATACTTCCTTCCAAGATGAAAGGCGAACTACCTCTACGGGTCTTCACTTTTACTACACCATTGGTGAGGTCGCCGTATTCTACAGAGGCAATACCGGGTACAACCTCCACACTTTCAATGTTAGAAGCACTGACACCACGTGTACTCACACCAGCTGTTTCGCCCATCATAGCATTGTTGTTCAGACGAACACCATCCACTTCAATGGCTGTACCAAACGACGCGTTGCCTCGCTCTGATGAACCGCTACGCAAAGTAGCTTGATATCATTCATCAAAGAAGGGTTCACACTCTTACCACCCGGTAAAAGCTGGGCAATATCACCCAAAGTCATTATCTGTTGATTGTCTAATGTCTTACGGTCAATGGTGTAAGAGGTTGTTATCTCGTCTTTCTTTCGATGCGCAACAACCTGTACTTCATCGAGTTGAAGGTTGTCTTCGGCAAGGTGCACGTTGAGCGTGGCACCATCAGCATTAATGGTGACAACTACTGTTTGTTCTGCGTAACCAAGGCAGGAGATAACTGCAGTACACTTTCCTTTCGGTACGTTTTTTATCGTGAAACAACCTTTTTCGTCAGTAAAAGCGTACAAGCGATTTTCCTTCAATGTGACTGATGCGTAGGCTATAGGCTTACGATCATCCTTCCCCACAACACAACCTGTTAGTGTCTGTGCAATTCCATTGATACTTAGTCCGCAAAATACAATAGACGCTATTATCCTATTCGTGAAGTCCATGACTTGCAAAGATAAGACGATTTAACAAACTATACAATACTCAAAAATAGGTATTTATTTGCTTTTCTTTATGAATAGAAATTGATTTTATCATATTAGATAAGCTCCTTCTGATATATGGAATGATAAGGGACAGCCCAATGTGTGAGAAGAAACGATATCTAATACTTTATGAGTAGTATATTTTTTGTAAGGATATAAATTATGAAAAAAATGTTTGAGAAAAGGTTGTAGTGTTACAACTTTTTTTGTTGAATTTTACTGTTTTTTCGTCTTTTTCGTATATAATATAAGCCGTTAGTTTATCGTCTAAATGTTAGGTCGTGTGGAATTTATACACACTATTCCACGAATAATTTTAAATTCGTTTTGCTGTCACATTTAACATTTCATGTAATCCTACTGTTACATAATAAGTTAAATGATGACTTAGGGTGACAGTAGTGACAGCAAAATGGTTTTCACTGGGAAATGCTTTGTAATCGACATTCTGTGTTAGAGCATGCAGAGACCATTTAACCCCAATGCGGTAGGAAACTATACTATAGTAACTAAAGTTTTCCCCCTTACTTCATTCCACTTTCCAATGCTTCAGCCATTACAAGGATTTTGCTCATCTCTTTGTCGTTGCCGCTGATTGTAGCCATAAGGTGTTGGGGCGTCATCCCAAGCACTTCTTCTAAAATGCGAAGAATGCGCTCGATACAGGTAAGAACTCGCTTCCAGCAAAGAGAAAGAATCAATTCCGAAGCTGAAACTCCGTCCTGTTTCTCCAATGACAGCCGAGATAACAGGTGACCGATGCCAAACTTGCCAAAAAGATGAAATAAATCATCACTCATTCGAGTTTTAACACTCAAAAACTGTGACATCTCGCTTAAATTGTCTAATTTTGTATCCATAATAGTTTTGTTGTCTTGTCTTTAAAATCAGTTGTTTAGCGATTACTAATTTACAAAGAAAATTCGACAAACTGTTATTTTTCTATCTATTTATTAGGGTGGGAAACTTTAGATGGTAAAATAAAAAATCCCAACTACCAAATGATAATTGGGAAATATTATTGAAAGGTATTCACCTAACTAAGCATTTTTTTATAATTACATCACTGATGCCTTTTTCCTTCAGCTTTTCAGAAACAGTTCGTTTGTAATCATTTAATTCTTGATAATGGAATATCATATGCCCCAAATTTTCTATGGCTCTATCTATACGTTTCTGTCCTTGTTCCGTATTCAAGTCAATGTCTGAGAATTTGGAACGCTCTCTGTGAAGGTTAAGGTAATAAATGCCACCGATTATCAGGGATGATATGGCGGATATATCAATACCAGTGTCCTTGAATTTCTCTTCATAGATATTGACAAGAGGTAAAGTGTGCATTTCTCTTAGCATGGCCGTACGGACTGTGGTCTCATTTCCTTCAGCAATCTCCCAGCGTAACAGTTCCAACATCACCGATTTATCTTGAAGTGCTTTCTGTACATCCTTGAAAATACTGATATAGCCCAATTCTGAATCTGTAGGAAATTGAATACCAGTGAGGACATCCTTAAACCAATAGTCATACCTTTTAACGAATTCATCATAAAATTCGCTAAGATTATCATATCTGTTATAGAAAACAAGCGGCTCTATTCTGGCTTTTTTAATGAGTTCTGTCACCAACATTGATGCAAAGCCTTTTTTCTTGATCAGACTTTCTGCTGCCTTGATAATGTCTGCCTGTATATCGACGTTTGTCCTTCTGTATCTTTTGGGTTTATTTTCTTCTTCTGCCATCTAAAAAGGAGTTGATTTTCTAATTTCCACAAGGGCGGTCACCAATTGCTCCAACTGTACTATTTCGTGTGAAGCCAACACACTGACTCTAAGCCGTGCTTCCTTGGTTCTTACCGCAGGATATGTGATACTGCTTACAAAGATACATCTTTTTTGTAATTCACGTGCTATTCCATATACTTTTCTATTGTCCCTGACCATAATAGGGAATATTGCTGATACCGAACAACCTATATCAAAGCCTTCCTCTGTCAATCATTTACGCAAATAATTGACATTAGTCCACAATTTCTTGCGAATTTCAGGACGTGTCTGTATATGTTCCAAAGCCTTTAATGAAGATGCTACTACCTGTAGAGTTATTGCAGCGGAAAAGACATTACTGTCAGCATAATATCTTAGATACTGAATCAGTTTTTTTGACGCGGCAACAAAACCACCGACACATCCGAAAGACTTACTAAAAGTTCCTGTAATAATATCTACTTGTCCTAAGCAATTATGATATTCGGCTGTTCCTCTGCCATTTTCTCCCATAACTCCAATACCGTGGGCATCATCCATCATAAGAAGACAATAGTGTTTCTTGCAGACTGCAATATACTCTGGAAGTTTTGATAAATCTCCATTTTGAGAATAGACCCCATCAATGATGACCAATCGAGTCTGATATTTTCCCGTTTCCCGTTCAAGAATCATGTCAAGATAGTCAATGTCGTTGTGTCCTATATGCTTTACATTGGTTCCAATTAAACCACTTGTGGCACTGGTATGAATATACGAATCAATGTAAGCTATGTCATTTTTCCCCAGTATGGCACGAAGTAGACCTGCATTAGCGCCAAAGCCAGAAAAAAAGGATGGCATCTCCTTGTCCTACAAACTTCACTATACCTTCCTCCACTTGTTTATGAATGTCCAAATAGCCTCCTATGGTTTGCGCGGCACTTGCTCCCGTACCATATTTTAAAACGGCATTTATGCCAGCCTCTTTAGTTTCTGGTCTTTGCGACGTACCAAGGTAATCATTGGAAATGTACGCGGAAACTTCACCATCATAGCCCTCTATCTGCATCTTGGCTCCTACTCCCGTTCTTGCCATGACCCAATAACTCATGCAGCCGAACTACTCCATTTGGTCAATATAGCTTTGGAAATTTTGGCTCCGTTCGATTACATTCTCATTTAGAGTAATCTTGAAATCTTTTTAATGATTTTTTTATTCATATAAACAATGTGTAGATAGTAAATATATCTACAGGTATAGCAAAAACATTAATGAGTTCTATTTTTTGAAAAAAACTTGTTTTTTTCTTGTTATAAACAATATAGATTTGTATATTTGCATCGTTAAGATTATAATTAGTATCATTATAGAACAGACCTTACTGTACAAAGGGAAGCAATGCTAGAAGCTATAAGAAGGCTGATCCAAACCGAACTGAAATAATTAAAGGAGCGGTAACTGAAAAGCTACACGAGTAGGTGAAAATAAAATAACAAAAGATGAATAAAGAAATTATCAAAATGTTACAAAAAATGAAGCATATTTTTATGATGCTCCTATTTCTGATGTTTTTCAAAGGGGCATACTCTCAAGTGAGTGTAAGAGGAAACATTATTGATGAAAACGACAAGGAAGTAATTGGATGTTCAGTCAGAATTCTGTCGACTGATTCGACATTCTTGTCTGGCGGCGTAACCAATGATGTGGGTGAATTTCATATTAAAAGTATTCAATCGAATAACTTTATCGTTCATCTGTCATATATAGGCTATGAAGACCAATATATTACCTGTAATAATGCATCGGATGATGTTGATATGGGAAAGATTAAACTGATGGTATTGCCAAAGACTTTAGGAGAGGTAAAAGTTATTGGTAGTAATAAAATTCAGAAAATTGACAGACAGATACTTATTCCTAGTAGTCTGCAACGGAAGGCATCCAGTAATGGACTTTTGTTACTACAGAATTTAAGTCTTCCACGCATTGAGATTAATTCTATTAATAATAGTATAGAGATGACTACAGGAGGGACAGTTGAATTACAAATTAATGGAGTAAAGGCAAAGCTTCCTGAGGTGAAATCTCTAAGACCAGACGATATAGCAAAGGTGGAATACCATGATAATCCGGGATTGCGTTATGGAAATGTGGGAGCTGTCATTAATATTATTCTGAAACGGAGGAACTCAGGTGGAAATTTCTCAGTCGATTTAACCAATGGCATAAATAAAATTGGAACAGGAGATTATAATGTTTCCGCTAATTATCATTTTGGAATTTCGTCTTTCAAGTTTATGTCTAATTGGGAACGCAGAGATTTGAAATGGATACGCGAGAATGTTGAAACCTTTAATGGAACAGCAACTTCACTATACAATGTGGAAACAGGCTTGCCTACAAAGGTAAAGTATGACAGGATGAATTTCCTATTAGGTTATGACTATAATAAAAAAATAACCATCTACTCAGTATTAACTATAGACAGTCATATATGGATATGCCTTATTCCATATCAGACAGAGAATCCGAACTTACAAGTGCTGGACAGGAATATAAAATATCCGATCATGAAAAGTCGAGGGAAAATATACCTTCATTAGATATTTATTACCAGACAGAATTGGCTAAAGGAAAGAATCTGTTTATTGATGTGGTAGGAACCTATATAAAAACTAAGAATAATAGGCATTTTGTTCAGAGAGGAGTAAATTCTGTTGAGGAATATGCATCGCAGACAAAAGGTGATAAATATTCGCTCATCGCTGAGGCTATTTATGAGCAAAAGATTAAAAATTCTATGTTATCACTTGGCATAAAACATAATCAGGCCTTCGTTTCCAATAATTATGGTGGAACCATCAATGCGAATATAAGCATGCGAACAGCTGAGACCTATGGGTATGTGGAATTTATGTCTAAGGTAGGGAAATTGGTATACACCATGGGTAGTGGTGTAATGAGAACATATAACAGTCAGGGAGATGTAAGCCAGAGTAAAATTATTTTTCGGCCAACACTTAAATTGTCATACAATCTGACCAAGAATTTACTTGTTAGATACACTGGCTATATTTCAGGTTATTCTCCATCATTATCAGATATGAATGATGTGAGTCAGAATATAGATAATTATCAAGTTAGACGAGGAAATCCTAATCTTAAGACAGTAAAATTCGTTTCTAATGATTTGACTATCAACTGGAAGTACAAATGGTTGGATTTGGATTATCTTATCAGATACAGCTTTGATGACAAGCCATTGATGGAGACGACATTGTTCGAGAATAATAAGTATATACGTACAATGGAAAATCAGAGGGGTTTTCATCGATTGCAGAATAATTTAAATCTGAAGCTGACTCCTTTCGGTGAAAATCTTCAGGTTAATATCAGCACATACTTGAACAGATACATAAGTGAGGGAAATAATTATACCCACACCTATTCTGATTTTGGTGTAAATGGTTCTGTTACCTTTTTGAAAGGGAATTGGTTCTTGATGGCCAGTGCCAGCAAAGGGCATAAAATACTATGGGGAGAGACTTTAACCAAGGAGGAGACTCTACATTCAATATCTATCGGCTATAATAAGGATAACTGGGGCATACAAGCTCAGGTGTTGAATCCTTTCAGTAGCAAGTATAGTCAGTATGTAGAGAACTGGTCGAAGCTAGCTCCTTACAGGCAGGATGCTTTTTCGCATGACCTGAACAGAATATTCATGCTTGAAGCATATATCAACGTAGACTTCGGTAAACACAAGAACAATGTAAACAAACGAATAAATAATAGTGATACCAATTCTGGTGTTTTGTCAGGAAGTAAATAGAAAGTATAGGTATGATTGATTAGATATTTAATTTATGGTCCTTCTGATATATGGAGTGATAAGGATTACTCAAATGTGTGAGAAGAAGTGGTTCAAAAGGTTCAAGAAGAAACGATATCTAACACTTTATGAGTAGTATATTTTTGTAAGGATATAAACCGCCCCAAAGAGTGGTGTTAAGCCTCCGCACTATTGGTGTTTACCATCCGCACCATGTGTGCGGAGCCTCCGCACGTTTGAAAAGAAATTGTATCTGTTATATTGAAGTTCCTTTTTCATATGTAAACTTTATCATTTTTTGTAAGGGATAATCATCTAAGAAATAGATGCTACACCCCAAAAAAGAATAAATAAGATGCCTAAAGCGACGGATGTAAATCTAATTATGCGGTCTTTAACGATACTCCCATTAAACAAGATGAGTCCTATAACGCTAAGTAAGAAGAATATAAATACTTTTTTATAAGTATAAAATACAACATCAAGAAATATCCAGAACGAGGAGCGAGGATTGTTTATTTCGCTTAAACCAAAATAACGGTTAGTTTGTTCGGTGGTTGCGTTATGTTCGTTATTTAGTGTGTAGAAAATAACTTTCTCCCCTTTTTGCCATCGTGTTGTAATGTCATCCACCAGCCCGGTCTACTTGTTGAATAGATAGTTGTATCTCCTTCTATTTTTAAGCAAGCTTTTGTCGTTTTCATGCTTGTACTATACCACATATCTACAACACCCTCTTTCTGTTGCAGATTTTTGTAATCAGATATAGCTCTTTTTATGACATAACAATTAATACAAAGGCTAAATATGATAAACACTATCGCTATGAATCTTGAAATTGTCTGATGCTTTAATAATAATGATTTTTCTTCTGTTCTCATCTTTATTTTGATTTGTTGCCATGTTGAGGCTTGTTCTTTGGTCAAATTAAGATGTTGTAGCCAAGCCTATGAGAAATAACGTCAGAAATGGCAGTATCCAAGAAGCTATTCTGATAATTTAATATTTAGTAGTTTTGTCATGATATAGAGGCTATAATAAACATAAGAAAACTTACACCTAAAACCACAATGCTTAAAGGTAGGACAAAACGGTCTCGGATAATTTGAAAGTTAAAAAGGATTATTCCGATGATACCAAGAGCCAACCAAATAAGAACGGGTTTATAGCAAGGAAAAAGCACATCAAAGAATAACCAAAATGAAGTTCGTGGGTTATCTTTCTCGCATAATCCATAGTAAGGTATTCCTTCTTTCTCATTTTTTACTTCATCCTTAACAGTATAGAAAGCAACAGTTTCACCCCTTTTCCCATTATGTTGAAAACATAGCCAGCCATCATAACGTTGAGTTATATACATATTAGTGCCATTATTAATTTTTAGAGTAGCATCGTTAAACTCTCCACCTGTATGACCCCAATAGGAAACAACTCCTTCTTTATACTCAAGGTTGTCTATTTTGTGACATGTGTTACTTATCGTAACAAAGTCAACATATAAACAGCAGCAGATGAAAAACAAACCGATAGTATAAGATGTTTTCCTATGGCTTAGAAAGAGTCTTTTAGCCTTTTTTTCTATTAGGGAGATATTTATGTTCATATATTATTCATTGCCATTTTGAGACTTCTTGTTTCTTTGGTCAAATTAAGATGTTGTAGCCAAGCCTATAAGAAATAACGTCAGAAATGGGAGTATCCAAGAAGCTGTTCTGATAAACTTGTTGTTTACGGTTGTCATATTAAAATAGAGGCATCCAACTATGCCAGGGATGAATAAAAAAAATATTTGATTCAAATATATAGCTTAGAATATCCAAAAAAATAACCAAAAGGTGTGGCGAGGAGAGCCTATTGTACTCAGTCCAAAATAGCGTATTTGGTTTTTATTATTTCTTTTTATCTTTTCGTTGGTATAGAACATAACTTTTTCTCCCTGCTTACCACTATGTTGCAAGCATAACCAACCACCAAACCTCTCTGTTGTATAAGTGTTACTATCATATTTTATGTTCATGGTCGCAGTATTATATTTTCCTCCTGTACGCTCCCAATAAGACACAACACCTGTTTTGCGATTGAGGTGTTTATAAACGTCATTGGCATTATAAAATGCCAATGATAACACCATAGACCGCATAGTATAAAGATAATTGCAATACAGCTTGTTAAGACTTGATGTGAAATGAAATAACTTCTTAATGGTAAAAGTTTCTTTCCAATATTCATTTTGTCTTTACATTATATTTATGGATCACCATTTTTCGAGTGATATAACCTATTATATTGCTCTTGAGATTCTCCCTAACCCTTTTTAGTATATCCGTAATAATTAGATACTCACTATATGCTCTACCTTTGTATGTCAATTCTAAAGTAATTCACTTAAAA
>BNJU01000197.1_pt1 | contig 43996 bp, 67 predicted proteins | sample 8539281 | NCBI WGS metagenome assembly BNJU01 (sample SAMD00202456, study PRJDB9452) | human saliva metagenome | isolation source: human saliva | place: Japan
CGCCATGCACTGCTATCCATCCGATTCGAGACCGCACAGTTGCAAAACTTCACGTTTGCGCACTTGCCGACGAAATCAACGCAAGGCTGTCGACAGCGAATTCTCGCTCGGTGTTTGCCGTCGAACCGGTGGTGGATCACGACGACTTGATCGTTGGAGTTTGAGCAAATGCCCCTGACGCCGACGCCGACTGGGCGATGCTGGATGGCTGCCTCAGGAGAACGGATATATGCTGCCACCGTGGCTCGCCGTCAAGTCGCAAAATAGCGATGTTCGACGGAAACTGCGATCGCTGGCCGCACAGAATCCGCGGCGTTATCGCTCAACGCACGGCCGACATGGGGGCTGCGCAAACGATAGTCTCGGGTACTGCGCAGATGCCGACGATGGGAGCAACTCGTTCGGCCCCTTCAATGACTTCGCCGCAGCTGGTCATGAACCGGCCCGCCCTACCAGGATCCTCTCGTCACCATCATGTAGTCGTTCCAAACTGGCCGTAACCATCTCGACACCGCCAACTACGAACCGAAGTGATGAGGCGCATTTGAGTACTGTGGTGGGCTTATCGCATCGCTTGAGAAAGTTGACCAGCCGCCTCGGCCGTGGCTTCGACCGCGTGACCTCCATCTCGACGCAAGCTCACGCCGTAGCACCACTTCACCTAGGGCCCGTACCTGGTCGCTCGATTGTGCAACGCGGAGCAGACCACCACAAAGCCTTTTTGCCGCCACCAACTTCAACCCTGAGATTAACATCCGAGATCACGCAAAAGGACTTTATTGGGAGAATGTGCGGTAGTAACGAAACCGTTTGAACCACCGGCCTTTGACCTATCCCGTATCGATCCGCGCGAAGTTACCACACCACGAAGAGATCGAGAGCTTAATACCAATCAATCTCCCACAATCACATCATGTGATGACCTTGACAGAGCATTCCCACCATTTGCGCGGATTCAAAACAATGTGGCACCTGACCAGCCCCATCAAACAACCACAGAGGGACACATGATTCAGCCCCTGCAATTCCTCATACCAAAGTACCAACCCAAAAGACCCATGAAAACTACAGCAGAGACGTCGATCAAGGTTGCATCCGGGGTTTAAGACGGTAAGCGGTCAAACCTACTACATTTACAATAATTGTTGCAATTCGCGCCGCCTAAGACGAACGGGAATGCAGGCATGGCGCCCACCGCGCTCATATCGGGGAGCTCGTTTGTTCAAGGAAGGCAGTGAATGCTCCGGCGTCCGCAACGTTTATGTGAGTTTGATCCGATCCCTTCTGCGAGCTGAACTCACCGCTAGGACTGCTCACACGAAAATCCACGGCGGAGACCCGAACCCTGATTGGGCGCTGTCGTGTCTTCTTCCGCCCGTACGAGGTGGGATTGAGGACAGTACGCATCCACGGTGTTTCGCCGATCGCGTATCGGCGGGTCACCGTGAAGCGTATTCGGAATATCAATTGAACCATAGCAGCAATAGTTGAATTTACACATCCCTCCTTCAGCTGGTGCGCTTGTTTATCGGAGAATGGATGCAGGAATCGGCCAAGTGACTTTTGGAGAGCTGATCGCGAGTCCGGCAAACCATTGACGACGAAACGACTTTCACCCATGAAAGCAACATAAAGTGGAATGAGGACGAATAACTTGCTTCGCGGCATTCGCCGCGAATCTGTAGTTTTTGTTCAGCTTTTCTCGAAAGTTCTCGCAGACGTCGTGAAATATCGCGGGCAAACAGCGTGATCTCGGCCGTTGAACAACTGAACATTGTGTAAAGACAGAGGACCAGTGCGCCACTTCGCCCCCTTTGCGCCGTGCTGTTTTGAAATCTCCCAATTTGCTTTGTTTTGCACGAGATGCAATCCTGCCCTGGTAATTGCATTGTTATTTTTGCTGAATAGTTCGAATATCAAGTCGCGCTTGATCGCGATGAACTTTAGAGTTCGCCGTGGGGAGCTTACTCACCTCCATAGCTTTTTGGTCGGAAAGGAAATGGAGCCACATCGTGTTTTTATTCCGTCCGCGATTGTTTCATCTTTATGCTCGCCCTTGTCGGCATGATCGCCGACCGCCCGTGCACAGCGCATGCTGTCGCTTTGTCATCTCCCGCCGCTGCTTTTATGATCGCAGTTGGCTGGATCGGCATGGAGAACACGTTGCGTTTGCCGATTTCATTTCGGCGTGCTCAGTGTCGCGTGCGTTACTCTGGCGCTGTCGAACCTGCGTCTTACAATGCGCTTTGAGCGTTCCGCTCGACCACCGTGAAAGATTTCGCCCATCCGCATCTTTCGGCACTATCGGCTCATTGTTTCGATGTGATCGTCGACCGGTTGGTTGGCAACAGACGGCTGTGCAATGCCGGCTTTCTGGAGTTTGATGCTGGCTGCCTACGTGCTGCTCACCTTCTGCCCTGCAAACAAGGGCAGTGAGAAAGGTCTGGTGCGCTTAGGACTCCCGCGATGCGTTTAAGTTTCTCCGCCAAAGCGGATGGCGCCTTTTCTTCCTTTCTTTCCATGTTCCTCGGCGTCAGTTTGCAGATCACCACCGACGGCATGCAACCCTTCATCAGTAGTTTTGGCGCAGAAGCCGCATTCCGCGGCACTGTCGGTTTGTGAAACACGCCAATGTATGATCTCCCTTTCGCAATCAGCGAGACTTTTACCCTCTCATCCCCTTCTGAAAACGTTTCGGCTCATGACGGCGTCATATTGTTCGCTTGGGTGTTGCGTTTTTGCTTTCGCCGTTTGCGTTCCGGCTTTCCCGCGATTTTCCTGATTCTTCGATGATTACCACGGCGTCGCCGACTTTTTCAATGCTCCGGTCTGCTGTCTGCAGATACACCGTGACGACCAATCCGCCCGAGCACAAGGTCTCTTCCATGCCAATGACCCATCGGGGCCCATCGCACCCCAGCACAAGCTGTGGTGAACTGTTACACCGAGAACAAAGACGTGCTTCCAAGTGGGGCGATTGGTCGAGTGGCGGTTATTTTCGCCGGCTATGCCCTGCCGATCGGCGTGTTTTCTTCCTTCAGCGGCAGAAGGAAAACGCAGCGCCTGAACGGGCAGAACAGCCTGAAGTGGTCAGCGATCGTCCGCGGCGGCCCCACCTCCTTGTCGGTAGCGCGTAATTTTATATATATAATGAGTATTACCCTTTTCGCCCAGAGCCCTGATGACGAACTCTCTTCGTACAGTTTTTCTTCCTTAGAGCCCCCGCAAGTTCCGAACTTGCGGGGAGGTTTTGTTTGAGTCGGCGGGATGCGGCGAGTGCAACGAACCGCTCGCGCGGGAGTAGTTACTGTTGCATTGGGAGAATGGGCGCATCGGCTGCCGCGCGGCGCAGGCCCAAGTTATTCCACATCATTTGCGCTACGCCAAGACCTGCTTCGGAGAGGATGCGCAAGAACTTTGCGGCCACTTTGCGGTAGCTGCGCCGCGCAAAAGTGGTAGCAGCCTTCCATTTCGCCGCTGTCTACGCCGCGGCAATGGGGGATCGTACCGCCGTCCACCTATGAAACGGTGGCGGTTGAGAGCAGCACCGTGACCAAACGACCGCCGCGCACCAAACTAATCAGGGCATTCACGTCGTTGATCTCAGGCAGACGTTGAATTAAAGCGTGCGCACCAGCATGTCGAATTTGGCAGGCGCCTGCAGTCCCGGGGCGGGCAAGTGCTGCGTGGTGCGTCGGTCGGCGAGTTCCACGGCAGCACTGCCGGCAAAGCGGATGCGTGTCGCTCACCACCGGCGCAAAAGTTCGTTGTCAAAAAGATAATGCGACTGATTTGTGGGTAGTTGCGAGGGTTTGTAAGACAACACCACGTCCAGTTTCATGCTTGATGAGCATTTCCATCAATGCTCATCGATTGCCTACCACATTGAGGCGTATTTGCGGAAACGCCTCGATGAAGGCGAGAATTGCTTTTGAGAATCGACCGAAGGTATGGCGGCGCTAATGTTGATGGTGCCGCGCACCGCGCATCACGCTGATGCTGTCCACAAGCTTCCACCCGCCAGGGCGCGCAGCGGTGAGGTGGTGAAAGCGCTCCCACATCGGTGAGTTCCACGTGGTGGAGTCGCGGAGCAGCTGCACCCCAGTTCGTCCTCCAACCGCCGGGTTTGTTGTGAGATGGTGTTTTGTGTGATGTGCAACTGTCGCGGCTTCCGAAAGCTGGGTATTCGGCCACTACCGAAGTAGCGGACGAAGTCGGCGTTTGGACGAAAACGTGGTGCGACGAACGAAGGTGGGCCGCAGCGAGTGAGTTCGTCAGCATACGGCGCAACATCATCAGTCAGTGGTTGCGGAAGGTGAAGAGCGGAATCGTCAACGATGACCATCAGCATAATGGTCAGCTACTGCAGGTGATCCAGTTGTGCAGTTGAGCAGAGTAGAAGTAGTGGTTGAAATGGTCTTCGGTGCTTGGCGGCTCATGCACTCCCACGAGCGCTGAGGATCGAGCCGTCAGGCATTTCTCGCACCATAGGCAGCGCAGGGCGGAAAGGAGAGGGTCGGCGCGAGTTGACCACCGCGCCTGGGGATGGAGACGTGTGCCGATGATCAGGCCGCCTGAAATACCCAAGGAAGCTGGCGCGGCGCACACAAATGCGCATGGCGACGACAGCGCGCAAGGTGATGTGGCCGAGGCGGCGCGAGGAGGCCGAGCGACCAGAAGGCGCTGCGTTTGGGGTTGCTGCTGATGCTCGCGAAACCGATGTGCGGCAATGGCGGCAAAAGGCGCCATCGTTGAGCAAAGTCGGAGAAAGAAGGGACATGGGAGCGTGGGGCGGTCGTTGTGTGAGTGAAAGGGGAGAAACCGCGCGCGGTCGGCGCATCGGGTCGAAGCAGTACGTGATGTTGAGCGGCAGCAACAGCCAGCAGCACAAAGCCGATCGAAAGGGCTCACGGTGATCGGCCTGGCGCACGAAAGCGGCTGAAAGCGCAGATGCCAGTGCCCCGTGAGAGCGGGTCGCTGGCGAAGGTGCACGGCACCCGGGCGCAAGATATCGCTTGCCGCGTAGCCCGAGGTGCGACAGTCGGGCGTGGTGTCAGGCCCGGGAACGGCGTAGCCGACGCAAGAAATCACCGCGGCGGTGAGCAGCCAGAGATGATGGTCACGGCGCTGATAGTCCATTTTCCAGCCCGACAGGGCGCTGTTTGACGAAAGAAACGCGAGAAGGTGGCGCGAAACACAATGGCGATGGTGGTTCAGTCGCAGCCGCAGAGCCGGCAGAGCGAGGCGACGCCGCAGAGTGCCAAGACGCAGTATCGGCGAATTGAAGCAGAAGCGCGGATGCTGTGATGGCCTCGAAAGCGGCGAACGGCTTCGGCAGCAGGCGCGAGCTCTGCGTGAAGATCGTCGCTCAAAGCTAGGCGGCTGAGACGCGTGATGAGGTCCGAAAGTTGAGGGCACCGTGCAGCAAGCGTGAGATGCAGTCTGTGGTGGTCGCCCGAGGCGTCCCAGATGTTGAGAAATGACGTTCGTGGGCAGAGATGGTGAGCTCGGCCATGCACGTGCCAGGCTTTCGGCCATTTATGAGTTATGCGCTCACGCGCATCGTCGTGGCTCGCGGCTGCTCAGGCAGAGTATGGCGGCGTGGGTGCCGAAAAACTTTGGCACGCTGTGTTTGGGGCGAACGTGGATTTCTCTGAGTGAGCGGGTGATGCCGCGACTGGTCATCGTGGAGTGGTTCATCGAACTGTTGCGATGAGAGAGAGTTAGGCGTGGGTTGCAAGAAAGGCTTCCGTCGTGGCAAGGCGCACACTGTGTCGTCGGCGGGCTGAGCGGAAGGCTGCGGGATTCGAAGAGCTTGACGAAAGCGGAAGAGCAGTGGGCATGCGTATGAGGGCGGCGGTAGAAGGCGATGAGGCCAGGATGATGAGTGAGCGCTGGGAGTGCTTTGAACGGAGAGCTGGCGGCAAGAGGTGCGTAATGAATGAATTTTGAGCCGTTTCGCTGCGTTGAATCGATCGACGCTCGGCGCGCCCCACGCGAACGTTGCGTAGTTCCGAGTGGTCGGTGCGCTGTTGGTGCTGAGCGATACACCGCGGCGGCTTGAGAATCGTCGAGGATGGAAGACTAAACATGTCAGGTGCGTCGAGTCAAGCGCTATGGGGGCGGCGTTGCGCAGCCTGCGCAGCGAGTGGCGCGAGCGTGTCCGTTTTGATCGATGCAAAATGCGCGCTCTTCCTCGTGCGTATCTGTGCCGAAGTGCTATGGTTTGATCGAGATGCTGCCATCGGTTTTCGCTGATGCGCTCGGTGAAGCGCCTACAAAGTGGTACACAAGAGCGCCTGCACGGAGTCGCGGTGAACGAGTAGGGGCGCTCGGTGTGTGAAGGGCGCTCGAAAAGATCGTCGACGTTTCGTCGGCCTCGTAACCGCACATTTCGGCGAATGGCGCTGTGAGGTTCGCGTACCGACGGAACAGGTGATCGGCGCTTCGCCTTGCGTGTAGTCGTGTTGCAGGCTTTTGAGGAAGAGCTCAGAGACGCTGCGTGCCGTAGCGGCCGTCGCGGGTAAAGCATGCGTCGATGAGTCGAAGCAGCGACGGTCCAGAGGCAGGAGCGAGCGGCCAGAAATGGGTGCGGCAGAGGAAGTTGATTTTCATCTTGCATGGGGTAGCCCATCCAACCGAAGACGTCGATGCTGTCCCAGCCTCTTGCCGTCGCCGCGCGCGGATGATAGCAGTTGATGCGCACCTTGCAGGTGGTCGGTGTGAGAGTCGGGCTGCTCGTCGGCCACGAGGATGCTCTCGAGGGTCGATGTTTGGAAACCTCGGGATTGCGCGTTAGCCCGGGCTCGTCGAGCACGAGGCCGTCGCGGCGTTGCCGGATGTTGGTCGAGAACCATCCGTTCAGTCCCAGGCAGCGCGTGCCGATGATCGGGCGAAACCGCTCTTCACTGCGCGTCGCCGGTTTTGAAGTCGCCTTGCCGGCGATGGGCACTGGGTGTTTTCGGCCAGCTCCCGCTTACGGCGGGGATATCGCGTGGTTGGGGCACCCATCACGAAAAGGGCGCGCCTTCAGCCAAGGCGGCGTAGGCATGACGCCTTTGTCGTGGGCGCGATGCGCTCAGTTGCCGTTGTGCTCATCGGCGGCGCTCCTTTAGACGGCCAGCCGCAGTGGTCGCTTTCGTCGACGGTACCGCAGATTTCGGTCGATGCGGCCCATGAGCACCACCATCGCGGCGGTCGCAGCGTTGTCGGCCTTGAAGCGGCGGAACGTTCTCGCGCAGGAAGCCGACCATTTCAGCGTGGCGCAGTCTTTTTCACGTTGTCGCCTGTCCAAACGCGAGGCGTAGCGCTTGTCGCAGTGCTTGCGGGCGCGGCGGATGGCCTTCAGTTCGTCTTCAACAGGAGGATGCCTTTGGCGCGCAGCACTTCGGCGTCGACGGCGCTCTCAAAGCGTTTGGCGGAATTTCTGCGTCCCAAAGCGCCGAACACCGATGTCGTCGAGCGAAGCCAGCGAGAGGATGTCGGCATACTTCGAGATATTTCTTCTCGGCACCGCGTCCCGCGTGATGTCGTATCGTGTGTCGTTGCACCGACGGGCTCTGTTAGCCTCTGCGCGCCATGAGCACGCCGGTGATGAAAGGTGGTGCTGACCGCGCCGAGGACCGACGTACCATGACGCCCAATTTTTGTCCGTTTGCGGCGGTTCTCATGCGTTGGGTTATGGGTTATGGTGATTGTTGAGCACTTTGTTCGCAGCACCAAATGCCTGTTGTGCGAGCGGTGCGGCACAGAGACGCATGTAGCCAGGTACGTGAGTCTTTTCTGGACGTGAGGGCGCTGTTTCGTTTATTTCTGTTTGATGCGAAACGTGAAATACTGAACAATCTCTTTCGTGAGTGCTGGTCAAACGCGGTTCTGGTTGTAGTTTTCCGGGTTTTCAAATTTCGAGGCACAAAGCGTGTTTCGGCGAGGGCGCGTCACGGCGATTTGAAAGCCCGGCGCAGATGGAGCGATATGGGGTGTCGCTGCCGCTGCTACGTCTCGCTGAGTGCGCCGGCGCGGTCGGTTCTAGTGGTGGACGCGCGGAAGGACTGGCCCAGTTTTGGCCGATAAACTGTGGTCTTTCCGCCATTCTCGGGAGCTCGACATCTGCCGAGTTTTCGTCGGCTCTGGACGACGCCGCCGGGTGGAAGGAGACGCTCTGGGCTCTTCGATGCGTGCGAGCCCTGGCGGTGGCGCAAAAGCGTGAGGTGGGGGTGCGGTGCAGGGATGCGTTCCGCGCCAGGTGATATGTGCATCTGCGTGCCGTGCGCCTTGCGTCAGGAGGCGCGGTGCTTTTCGGCACGTGAAAGTCTTTGCGTATCAGCCGAAAAGCCTTAGAGATTCGCAGCTTGTAAAGAGCGAGCGTCGGCTCTGCCTGTGCCCTGGAGTCGCGCCACTGAGGACGCTCAGAAAAACTCCTCTGCCATGTCCCGTATTCTCCACACAGAAAGCCTCCCGCTGCTTTGTTCCGTCGCCGTGTCGGAAAGATTCGCAGGTGATCTTTCGAAACAGCTCGACCGCAAGGCCCCCTCCCACGCGCGCGCCCTAGCACACTTTCCGTCGACGAAGCGCTGAGCTGCGCGAGAGCACGCCATTCCCTCGACGCCGTCGCGGTGCCGAGCGGCCGGCAGCCTTCACCCGGCCTCGCGCATCGGCCTTTCCACGGCCAGGGCGTGGCCTCACGCCCGCACGCGCGTCCCCTCATTGCCGTGCCCGACGCTGCAAAGCTCATCACCGTGGGGCTGCTAGCTCTACGACGATGAGATGCCCGACGACGCGTGGTGCCGCATGATCGACGCGCGCCGTCGGCGCAAGGCTTTACGCCGCGGTGGTCTACGATCGCGCCGCTGCGAACACCGTGCGCGAAGTGGGGGCCGATATCGTCACGCTGACACTATCGCGAGTGGCCTCGACTGCGCGCCCGTGTATTTTCATGGGTTGACGGCGCCGGTGCGTGGCAGGCGTGATCGCTCACCCCAACGCGCACAGTGTCGCAACGTGCATCCGCTGGCGCGCTCACATGGCGCCGCTGTGAACAGCGCTTCCTCGACGGCGCTTCGTCGACGCGGCTCCTGGCTTTGAACCCTTCTATCTCGGGCTGAAATTTCAAACGTCTCTGCCCAGCTCGTTTCGAGCGCCGTCGCATACGATCACAACGCGCAGAAAAGCGCTGTGCGCGAAAGCCTCACGGCCGTGAGGTGCAACTCATGGTGGAGCACGCGCCTCACGCTCAGCGACCGGGCCGAGCGCCACGGCCTATGCGCGGCGCACGCATCAGCGAGATCTCATGCGCATCGTCAGCCGTCAGCCCGCCGACTCGGCAGGAGGTGAATCGTAATGTGGCACCACCTCGCCCAACTCACCGACTATCGCGCTCGACATCGACTGGCCCTGTAGGTGGAGTCGCGCAGCCCGAACAGCGCGCCGAGCGGGTTTTGCCCTATCCGCCCATCGTTTGCGCTTTCGCCACTACGGCCATTTAATCCAAACATGGATGGATCGTACTCGTCGAGAGCGACGCATGAAGAAGCGCGCGCGCCTGTTGCGCCGATTGGCTGCTGCACGCAGCCGCAATCTGGCCAGTGCGGGGCGGTGCGGTCGAAGCCGAAACGACGCCGAAAGACATTGATTTCTGCACGAGGGCGCATCTCGACCGCCGAGGTCTTGCGCGTCTGCAGACCTAACCGATTTCTCCCCTCAACCCTTTCGACATGGCCTCTTTCTCATCGAGGGCAATCGTCGACTCCGGGCGAGCGAAATCACCCCGCAGGAGCGCAGAAGAACGAAGCGTTGCAGGGTGATCTGCGCCACGCTGCTCACCGACCCAAGAGGTGCGCTCTACGAATGTGCCTCGACATTGTCGACGTGAACAACCTCATTCGTCTGCTGCGAACATCGGCGATGTCACTGTGCGCCGCAACGCGCCAGGCGATATACCTTTCGCCGACAACATCGACTTGGACTATCTGCGCACCGACGAGGTATCTGGCGCGCTGTTCGTCGTTGCGCGGTTCGATTCTCACCATCGGCGCTGCTCGTGGCTCGCTTCGGTCGGCACTGATCAGCAAACCCGGCGGCGACAAAGATCGTCGACACGACTCGACACGCATTTTCTATGGTTTGCAAAAGTCGGTGCGCACTTCCGTCGTGACAGCGACACACGAACTCTTCGAGATCGAGGCCGAAAAACTGCAAGGCGCTACATGTTGCTCGACGAAGCCTCGAGTGACCGGTACGGCCAATATCGTCGATGGCCGCCGTGTTGGCCCGGAGGCGACCACGATCTACAACGCCGCCTGCGAACCTACCTCCAACAGCTCTGCCACCTGCTCAACCGCATGGGCGCCAATATCTCGGGCATCGTCTCAACCGCCTTACGGTGGTGAACGCCCCAACTCCACGGCGCAGAGCACCGTATTCTGCCCGATATGATCGAGATCGGCTCGTTCATCGGCATCGGTGCGCTGATGGTGGGCGACGGCATCACCATTAAAACGTGTCGCGCCGCGATCTCGGACTCATCCCGACGCCTTTCGCCCGACTCGGCGTGACGGTCGAGCGCGACGACGACCTCTACATTCCCGGCCCGCAGCATTATCGATTGAGTCGTTCATCGACGGCTCTTTCATGACGCTGGCCGACGCGCCCTGGCCGGACTCACCCCGACCTCCTTTCGATTCTTCTCGTCGTGGCCACGCAGGCCAAGGGAGCGTGCTTTTTCCACCAAAAAGATGTTTTGAAAGCCGTCTCTTCTTCGTCGACAAACTCATCGACATGGGCGCGCAGATCATCTTTGTGCGACCCGCATCGCGCCGTGGTCGTCGGCCACGACTTCAATCTGCAGTTGAAGGCGCGCCGCACGGCCAGCCCCGACATCCGCGCCGGCATCGCGTTGCTCATCGCCGCGCTCGGTGCCGACGGAACGAGCCGCATCGACAGACGTGGGGCATGATCGACCGTCGGCTACGAGCACATCGAAGATCGTCTCAACGCACTCGGGAGCCTGCATCACGCGCCTCGAATAAACCAACAGGTTCCTCCTCTTTCTCATGATTTTCAGACTCCGACGTTTTTCTCCATCGGGCGATCTCACCCGCACGCACGGCATCCACGGCGAAATCGAAGTGCATTTCACCGACGATGTCTTCGACCGTGTGAAGCCGACTATGTGTTCCTCAAATTGACGGGCTGTATGTGCCGTTCTTCCTCGAAGACTATCGTTTCAAAGGGCGAATCGGCCTTGTTCACGCTCGAGCGGTATCGACAACGACACCGCTGCGCACGAACTCGTGGGACACACCGTCTATCCCCTCGATGCCCGCCCGGCCGAGGACGAAGAACTGATTTCGTCGCTCGCGCTTTCACGGGGGTTCCGTCTCCCTCGTTATCGATCGTCGAGGCTTTGGCCGAAACAGCCGGGTGGCGATGAAACGAGCAGACGGTAGTGCCGACCCTCGAACTCGGCACGTGAGCACGTCGAAACCACGACGGCCAACACGCTCCTCACGGTCGAAGTGGAGGGCGGAGAGACGTGCTCTGCCGCTGCCGACGACTTTTGTGGTGGACTACGATCTGCGCGAGCGCTATCTGGTGCTACGTGCGAGAGCTTGATCGATCTCAACGACTGAATGCCCCGACTATGAAACGCAATTGCCATCCTCGGTTCGACCGGTTCGATCGGTACGCAAACCCTCGATGTGGTGCGCGAACACGCCGGCGAATACGAGGCCTATGCCTCACGGCGGGGCACAACGCCGGGTGACTGCATCGCGCAGGCGCGCGAATTTCGCGAAGCGGTGGTCATCGCCGACGAGTCGCGCTACGAAACGGTGCGCGAGGCGCTGGCCGACCTCCCGATTAAGGTGTGGACTGGCGCGGAAGCCATTTTGCGACGTCGCGCGACTGCGAAGTGGACGATGGTGGTGACGGCCGTGGTGGGTTTTCGCCGGACTGCGCCCACGGTGGCGGCCATCGAAGCCGGCAAAACCATTGCCACTGGCCAACAAGGGAGACGCTCGTTGTGGCGGGGCGAACTCATTACGGACTCGCTGTGAAACACCGCGCGCCGATTCTGCCGTGGACGAGCGAGCACGGCGCGATTTTTCCAGTGCGCTGGTGGGCGAAGACGGCAATGCCATCGACAAAATCCTCTCACCGCCTCAGGAGGCCCCTTCCGCACGACGCCGATCGAAGAGTTGGCCGGCGTCTCTGCGGCGCGCGCCTTAAAACATCCCAACTGGGAGATGGGCGCCAAGATCACGATCGACAGTGCCACGATGATGAACAAGGGGTTTGAGATGATCGAAGCCAAATGGCTCTTCGGCATCGAACCGGAGCGCATCGAAGTGCTGGTGCACCCGAGAGCATCGTGCACGGTGCGGTGCAGCTGGCCGACGAGGGCGTGAAAGCGCAGCTCGGCGTGCCTGATATGCGGTTGCCTATTCAATATGCCTTGTCGTTTCCGCGCCGTTTGTCGCTCAGCGGTGAGCGTTTGGATTTGGCCGCCCTCGGCCGTCTCACGTTTGAGCGCCGATTTTTGACAAATTCGACTGCCTGCGCATCGCTTGCGAGGCCATCGAGCCGGCGGCAACCTGCGCGTGTGGTGAACGCGGCCAGTAGGTGGCCAACGCGGCGTTCCGACGCGATGCTATCAGTTTTCTCGACATCCCTGCGCTCGATTCGTCGCGCCATGGCCGACGCCGCCGCTGTTCTACGTGCTCGCTCGACGACTACCTCGCCTCCGACGCCGAGGGTGCGTCGATTGGTGTACGCAATCTCAATCAATCTTAAATTCAATTCTCCCCAGCAAGTTCTTTTGAATGGAAACATTTTGATCAAAAGCTCTCAATTTGGTGCTCAGCATTTCGCTGCTCGTCATTCTGCATGAGACGGACACTTCTTCTTTGCGAAACTCTTCGGCATTCGCGTGCACCGCTCTGTCTGTTTTCTGATTTTTGGAAAGGGCGGTAAGCGCGTGGCGTTGCCCCTCGGCACATGGGGCGGCACAAAGTTCGCCATCGGTTGGTCTGCCTTCGGCGGTTAGCTGGAAATCGCGGGCATGGTGGACGAAAAGCACCGATGCCGAGGCGGTGAAGCGCGAAGCCGAGTGCCGGCCGACCAACTCTTCAAAAACAAGCCGCTTGGCAGCGCTTGTCTCGTCATGGTGGGGCGGTGTGCTGGTCAATTTCTTGGTGGCGCTCTTTATTTATGCCATGATCCTCTTTCCGACGTGGGGCGAACAGCGCACGCCGGTGACGGCCGCGCAGCATGGTTACTCTTTCGAATTCCACGGCGAAGGAAATGGGTTTCCGCGACGGTGACCTGATTGTGGGCGCCGACGACAAAATCCTCACTTATTTGGACAACGCGCAGCTGTTGCGCGATCTGGGAGCAGGCGAAAGTCATCCATGTGTGCGCGATGGTCGCCCGACCACGGTGAATGTCGACGGCCGTGTGGATTTGCTCAAGATGCTCAAGGAGACAACCGCCCCTTCGTTGCTGACTTTGCCTTCGATTGTGGACTCGGCCGCGACCGGCAGTCCCGCGGCAAAAGCAGGGAGTGCGCCCTGGCGACAACATTGTGGCCATTAACGGCAAAGCGGTGACGACTTGGAACCAAATCGATGAGCACCTCGGTGTGGTGCAAGACGTATCACGGCGGCACAGGGGCAAGATCGACTCGAAATGGTTGACCACGACGCTCGTGGTGAAGCACTTTCGCGGCGCCACGACGGCCGACCACGCTCCCTTCCTCCCTCACCCCCGAGGAAAACTCCAGTCTAAGCACAATGTGTGATGGACTACCGCGCCGACACGATACATTATGATTGTGCGAGCTGTTTCCCGACAGCGCCGCCACGGCTGGAAGGTGCTTTCGGGCTATGTAGCGATTTGCGCTACATCTTCTCTTCGGGAGGGCGCAGAGGCGTGGGATCGTTCAGCACCATCGGCAGCCTTTTTCGCGTGGAACTGGGCGGCCTGGCAGCTCCACCGCCTTCATCTCGCTGATGCTGGCCTCGCGAACTTCCTGCCCATCCCCATGCTCGACGGCGGATCATCTTTATTACGTTGCTCAGAAAATGATCACGCGCCAGATTCTCCGACAAAGTGATTCGAACGCGTGAACACGGTGGGTTTCACTTCGTGTTGGCGTTGATGGCTTGGGCATCTTCAATGATGTGGTGAAGTTCATCTTCTGATCGCCAAAATCCTCTGCGGCATTCGCGCTTGGCGCTATTCATCTGCGACATCGCACACTGCAGAGTTGACTTGAGTGTGCGATGTTGCCGTTTCTGACTATCAGCGAAAATGGCCGGTTTGCCAAGATCCGTTGCCATAATGTCTGAAAACCTTGTTTGTGGCGTAAAAGTCTTTCGATTTTTGCGGGCGAACCACAAACAGCCTATTTTCGTCCTCGTCAACGAATCGCTAATTGAAAGTTTTACTTTTTCTCGTTAACGACAGATGAGGAGAAACTGAAGCGGTTCTATCCACAAACACTTAAAAGATTACGACAATGAAGAAAATCGTACTCGCACTCGCCCTCGTTGGCGGCACGCTCGCAGCTGATGCTAGGTATACCTCGGTGGTAAGCTCGGTCTTTGGAGCACGAAAAAGACGTGAAAACGGAAGTTCGCTCGCTCCCGGAAATCGGTTCACAAGCTCAACAAGGACTTCGCGCTCGGTACTTCGATCCAACTACTCGTTGTACGACCCCAAGGGTGACAAGAACAACGTCGGTTTTCAATTCAACTACCTCCGTTACACGGCTTGCCATGTGGGCGCCGTTAGCTTCATCTTCGATGGTGCACTCAGCTTCAACGCTGGGCTTCGTCTGAAGCACAGTCCGGCAACTATTCGGTTGGTCGGTTGGCGTACGCCCCGGTATCTCGGTAGATCTCAACCGCAACCGGAACTCGTGGCCAGCTGGTGAACTCCCGATAGCAAGCACGCGACGAAGTGAGGCTGATCATGACTACCGCTTCAGCACTACGGACGTGAACCTTGCTTCTACTACAATTTCCTAAAGCAGTCAGTAGCACTGGAGAGTACACACTACTTGATAGGCATCCCTCGTTTTCTAGGAAAGCGGGGGATGTTTGCGATGATAGAACAGACGCAACTTGCCCTTAAGTCGAGGGCAGAGTGGGAGAAAAAGCGTCGGCGTAAGGGGAACGCTTCCTCCTTCGTCCTCGGGCGAACGAGCCGAAACGACGAAAAGCGGTTGCCGCGCCCGAGACTCCCGACGGCCGGCAGCGCCGTATAAAAAGCAAGCGCCGCATTGTCGAGCAGGACAATGCGGCGCTTAAAGAAAAGGAGGCGTCGTTGGTTCTTGATCTTCACTTCGAATTCAGCAGGCAGGCGAAAAGCGGTGCTGGGAGTTCAGTACAGCGGCCACGGCCAGCGTGATCTTCCATTCGCCTCCGCGGAGAGGCAGCAGGCGTGACTCGGCGGCGAGCGATTAGGCAAAGCCGAAATCGCATGAGCAGGAGGGCGCCGAGCATCTGTTGACGTCGCGCAGCGACGCACGGTGACGCTGCGTCCGTCGTAGCGTTGCACCAGTTGCAGAGGTGCGCCGAAAGGAGGGCACCGGCGCTGAAGACGCAAGGACCGTGGTGCGACAGCGTGGGCACCATGAAGGAGGGCACCGGCGAGCAAAGGAGACCGCCGAGCGTGAAAAGTAAGGGATTGCAGATGAGAGTGGCTTCGATGAGCGGTGAGATCCCGGGGGACGAATGGAGAAAGGGAAAGAGGTGGAGAAAAGGCGGTGCGAAGTCGAGCACGGAAGGACGACTTTACACGCCAATCGTGGTTGTGTGTCATTCTTCGACGACAACGTAGACGTCTTCGTTCTCGTTTTTCGCGAAACAAGTTCACGCGCCACCTTTTTCGACCGCTGCGGCAGAGGTTTCGAGCATGCGCAGTTCGCGCGTGTCGTGTTCATACTCCTTGTGGTACTGTGCCACGCGCTCGGCATACTCCATATTCTGGCGCTTCAGCGACCAATACTCGTAGAAATTGTATTCGCCGAAGAAACCGGCCATCACAAAGAAGTAAATCAGGAGAGCCGGAAAGCGATAGCTCCAGAGCTTTTGTAAGACGTTGCGGAAATTGTTCATGACGGAGAGCGTTTTTACATGTCGTGGCGGCGAAGACGTTCGTCGGCGAGGGCTTCGAACTTCGTACCGGGGCGTCCGTAGTTAGCGTAGGGGAAGATGCTGATGCCGCCGCGGGGAGTGAACAGACCGGTGACCTCGATGTATTTGGGCTCCATGAGGCGAACGAGGTCTTTCATGATGACATTGACGCAATCTTCGTGGAAATCACCGTGATTGCGGAACGAGAAGAGATAGAGTTTCAGACTCTTGCTCTCCACCATGCGTTCGCCCGGGATGTAGGAGATGCGAATCTCGGCAAAGTCGGGTTGTCCGGTCGATGGGGCAGAGCGAAGTGAACTCCGGACAGTTGAAGCGTACCCATAGTCGTTGTCGGGTGCTTGTTGATGAAGGTTTCAGCACTTCGGGTGCGTAGTCGTCAGGATATTGGTACCTTGGCTGCCAGATGTTGCAAACCTTCGGTTTCGCGTTGAAAGCGACCTAATCGAGAGAGGAGATTAAACTTTGGATTTCAAAATAGGTTTCGGAGGCCCTTCGCGGCGCAGTTTGCAGAGCTGGACGGTGGCCGCGGCCGTCGCCCACACGCCGTTGTAACAGGTGAGGGTGCGCGGTGCGAATGAGGTCGAGCACGCCCAGCGATCTGCCATCGCCCGTTTCCGGCTTTGTCGAGCCACTGAGCGGTGTGCAGGCGAAACTGCTCGTCCATGGCGAGGTTGAGCGTGACGTTGAGGGCTCTTGATGTGAAGTTGTCGCGGCGGTCGGGATAGCCGGAGAGTCCGTTGGCCAACTCCGTGACGAGATCGAAGATGCCGCGCTCACGAGCGTAGACGGCGGCGATGCTGAGGAAGAAGAGATTACGACCCGGCACGAAAGTGTTGGGCGGGCCTCAGCAGGTTTGTCGATGTCCATCTCAAGGTGGTGTCGGTGAGCGGGATTACTGCCGAGTTGTCCGAGGGAGGGCGTCCATCACTTCATAAAGTCGCTGTTGTTCGGCGCGAGATTGCCCTGGCGATTTCCACCTCGTGGGCGTGTTTCTGCCCATAGCGTGAAGCCCAGCGTGGACTTTCGTCGAAGTGTTTGAGCGCCCTAGAAGAGGGCAAGTGGTGGATCCCTGTCGCCGCTCGAGCACCACGAGGCACGGCGGGACGTTGAGGAGGAAGGTTGAACCATAGGAATAGTTATTGTCGCAGCTGACACGCCGGGTGGTTACCTGCGGCGCTTGCGTAGTCGGAAAGGGAGGATTGAGCCGCTTCGGTGCGCTCTTCGGCGTCGATGCCTTCGCTTTGCGGGTCGCGTCCCCCAGTGTTGCGAGGCCAAACGCGCCTGTCGGTCGATGACTTCTTTCGCCTTGCGAGGCGTAGACGATGAGCGCAGTGATTTGTGCGTGGGAGAAATAAATTCCAAATCTGTTAAGAGCACGACCGTCTTGTTGCGGATGCCGAGGATGCTGCGCAGGTGCACAATGAGCCACATGAGCCACGCGAAGAAGCCGGCCATTTTCATCGAGCTGAACTCGGCGACGGCGCGGTTGCGCCCCACGGTGGCCATGGTGCCGAGGTTCTTGAGCGGAAAACCTTTGAGCGGTTTGCCTTGAGGTCGCTCTGAGGTTGCGCGCGAGGAGTTGTCCTTGTTGAATGGCCGCCGCGCCAGCTGCGGGTGACCGCTCGCGCTATTTTGGGGTCGCCTTCCGGGCATGATGCTGGTCGCCGATGGCGTAGACGCCGTCGAGCCCTTCGACGCGGTTACTATTTGTCGACGATGATGCGTCCGCCGCGCCCGATGTGCGCTTCCGGGAGGGTTGCCGACGCCTCGGCTGCCACCGCTCACCCAAATAGCAGGTGCGGGTGGGGATTTGTGTGCCGTCTTTGAGCTGAACGCGGTGGTCGGTGAGTCGGTTACCATCTTGTTGAGCAAACTACGTTGACGCCCATGCGCTGCAAGAATTTCTTCACTGCTCTGAAGTCTCTTGGCTCATTGCACCCAACAGCCGCGGCCGCTTCGACGAGATAGATGTTCATCAGGCTGGCAGATATGTCGGGATAGTCTTTCGGCAGGACGTGGTTTTCATTTCCGACAGTGCACCCTGCCACTTCCATCGCCGGTGGCGCCACCGCCCACGATCACGACGTTGAGCAGTTCTTGGCGTTCGGTGTCGCTGGAGCAGGTGAGGCGCGTTTCGAAGTTTGTTTCGAGCAGCGCGTTGCGCAGTCCCATCGCTTCGCTCACGTTCTTCATCGATGGCATTTTCCGCCGCATTCTCGTTGCCGAAGAAGGTGTGGTGCCGGCAGCGAAGACGAGATAGTCGTAATGCACCTTGCCGATGGACGTTTGCAGGATCTTCTGTTCGGGGAAGACGCTGCGCACCGGCGAGGCGGAAAGTAGAAATCTTCGCGACGTTGAGATCTTGCGGAAGGGAAGCGATGCTACTCGGCTCAATGCCCGCCGAGGCCACCTGATAGATGAGCGGCGGAATTGGTGGTAGTTGTTACGATCGACGAGCACGACCTGAAAACCGGAACCTGAGGCGGTTGGCCAGTTTAGTCCGCCAGAAAGCCGCCGCCGTTTACAATGACAACGCGCGGTTTTGTCGCTTTTGGGAATGTTGGAAAAGCCGATGTTTTGTTGTTGTGTCTGTGGGTTGGGGGCGCCGATCGGGTGGCGATCAACGGAGGGAGTCGGTGAGCAACTTGATTTCGAGGGTGGGCGCGACGCGTTCGTAGAGAATGTTGTAGACCGCGTCGAGAATGGGCATGTTCACGTGGTAGCGGCGGTTGATAAACTTCGCGCACCGCACGCCGTAGTAGCTCGGCGATCATTTCCATTTCCATCTGCGCGCTCTTCACGCTGTAGCCGCGACCGATCATCTGACCGAAGACGCGATTGCGCGAGAAGTTGGAATAACTCGTCACGAGCAAGTCGCCGAGGTAGGCGCTGTCGTAGACGTTGCGTTCAAAGGATAGACGGTACGAGAAACGGTTCATTTTCCTGCACGGACTTGCGAGAGGAGCACCGAGAGGGAGTTGTCGCCTATTGCGGCCCCGAGCAGATGCCCGCGGCGATGGCGCAGACGTTTTTGAGCACCGCGGCATATTCGATGCCGATCGTCGGCCGAGCGGTGGTCTTCGCGGTGGTTTTGCCACGACGTCGGCCAGTACGCGCGCGCGTTCTATATTATTACGCGCGGTGAGGTACGTAGGGCGGTCGAGCGCCACCTCCTCGGCGTGGCTCAGCCCACCCAGCACCATCAGGTTGTCTTCGGGCACGCCGAAGGCCGTGCGGAAAGTATTCCGTGACACCACGTTCTCGTCCGGGCGCGACGGCACGATAGCCGTCGCGGTCGCTTTGTCGTGGAGCTTCAGCGCGGAGCCGCGAGTTGCGCGGCACGAGGGTAGGGGTGAAGGGGTGACGAAAATGAGCGTGTGTCGGCCTCGCGCTCCGCCGTTGATGTCCGAGGTGAAGTGGATGCGATCCGTGAGGAAACACGCGACCGTGGTGAAGGTGGGGTGGGGTTGTGTTCGTGGCAGCAGAAAACTCTTCGATCGTTTCGTCGCGGCACGCAACTCTCCTGGATCTCCGGTACGCTTTCGAGCATGATTTTGGCAACTGCCGTTGCCCACGAACCGCGCTGCCGATGATGGCAATCTGTCCCCAGGAAACCTCCGAGGCGCGCTGCTCGTTGTTGGATCCGCCGAATCCGAGAAAGGAACTAAAACCGGGCATGGGACGGAGTTTGAACGATGAGAAAGCTCGAGGTGCCCGACGACGGACACCCGCATACTGTGTGTCGTTGGTGGAAAGCCGTGCGCCGAGGGCTTCTGCCCAGACGGCGATGTCGGCTGCTGAGGGTTCTGCCAGATCGAGCTGATGCTTCTTGGCACCTCGCCGATCTAGCTATGTCTGCACCTTCTGCGGGTTGGCTCGCGGAAGATCTTGCACCAGTAGTAGTAACCGCTTTCCTGAAGCACGGGCACCAGATCGGCGCGAAGGGATGGCGTAGGGCACCGCAAACTTCAGCCTTGTCGCTTGGCGAGAAGTTTCTCAGGCTTCATCTGCGGGAAAGAGAGCACTTCCTGAATGGCCGTGTGCCGGTGAGCATCACGAAGGCGGTCGATACCCGATGCCGATAGCCCGGGTGAAAGCATCGCCGTGTTGGAGCGCGCGGAGGAAGTCTTGGTCGATGATCATCGCTTCGTCGTCACCCTTATCGGCGAAGCGCATTTGATCCACAGAGGCAACTCTTCTTGGTCGATAGGGTCGTTGAGCTCGGGTAGTAGGCGTTGGCCAATTCCTTGCCGTTGACCGCATCAACTCGGCAAACTCGGTCAGGCAGCGGGCTTGCTGCGGTGCATCTTGCGTCGGCGGCGACGTTTCCACCGGGTGGTCGGTGATAGAAGGTGGAGCTGGATGAAACTTTGCCTTCGCACGTTTCGCCGAAGATTTCGATCGATCAGCTTGCCCTTACCCATGCTCTCGTCCACTTCGATGCCGCAACTTCGTGGCCACGTTGCGGTTCGATCTTCCGGCAGCTGCCGAGAGGTCGTGGCCCGTTTCTGCGCGATGGCGTCGCGGATGGGCGGAAGGGCGGCGATAGGGGCTGCGGCTGATGGTCTTGCAATCTACCACCGTCTCGGGCTTGCCGTTCACGGCGATGCAGATGCGTTCGAGCATCTGTTCGGTGAATCGATCATCCAGTTATGGTCTATACTGCACATAGAGTTCCATGCAGGTGAACTCGAGTTGCTGTGCGGTCCATGCGCTCGTTGCGAAGTTCTTGCCGATCGTACATCGCCTGAAGCGCCCACGATGAGCGCTTGAGGTAGGATTTCCGTGGCGATGCGCAATACATCTGCTGGTTGAGCGCATTGAAGAGTGCGTCACGAAGGGCGCGCTGAAAACCACCGTGAATGTTTTTGGAGCGTGGGGGTTTCCCGTTCCGTAGCCCGCCCTCGTCGAGGATATGGCACGCAGGGTGCTGACGGCCTTGGCACGCTTGTAGAACGTGTCCTTCACCTGCGGATTGACGATCAGATCGACGTAACGACGGCGGTAGCGCAGTTCGGGATCCTCAAGCGTCGTGAACCACGCCGTCCTTTTTCGCGGGGGTGGGGAGCGGCTTGAGGGCTGTGGCCCAACACCGTGATTTCGCGAGCGGTGCCGGATTTCGCCGGTCTTCGTGCGGAACACAGCCCTTCACGCCCACGAAGTCGCCGGGTCGAGGAGCTTTTCACCACGCGTTGTAGAGCGTCTTGTCCTCTTCGGGGCGATATCGTCGCGGGTGATGTGAACCTGAATGCGGCCGCGAGGTCGAGCAGCTCGAGGAACGAGGGCCTTACCATCACAGCGGCGGCTCATCCTACGGCCGGCGATGCACGCTCGCGCGTCGTCGTCCCTTAAAGTTGGCATAATTTCGTCAGCTGAACGCGTTGGTGGGATATTCGGCCGCAGGGGTAGGGATCAATGCCCAGCGCGAAGTTCAGAAAGGAGTTGCGGCGTGCAATCTCTTGTTCGCTGAGTTCGAGGATATTCATACTGTCGTAGTGTCTTGGTTCGCCTGCGCCTGCTTGCCCGCGGTCGAAAAACCGACTGTGCGAGCCCTCGCGAAGGACGAAATACGTATATTTAATTTGGGGCAAAATACGAATTTCTTTTGGAACGCGGCGCACAATGGGTGGAAATGAAGAAACGACCACGGTTTGACACTTTGCGAATCGGTGTGTGGCGGTTTGAGGCCGCTAAATGCCGAATGCACCATGGAATGTTCGGGCAGATATGATCGTCTTTGGTCATCAATCAAAGATCGTTTGCGCCGCGTCATCGGGAAAAACAAAACGACTTGCGCTGTCGAGTCTCCGCAGAGCGGTGGGAAATAAAGGTGGGAAGTGGGGCGTCAGTCGCAGACCGAAGTGTTTTTGTTTTGATAGTTTTCGTTTTTTGGAATGAATGGGTATTCTTCTCTGTGACGAAGTGTGGGATGAAAAACAAGGGACTCTTCGATTTCTTCTCTTGTTTTGCGTAAAAACTCCCTTTGTGAGGAAGTTGTGCGTATGGTTCAGTTCTAATGTCAGGTGAACCTGATAAATTCCGGTGAAAAAGAACCGTGAGGTTCTCGTTTTCGAAATGCTACCTTTGTCAGGTGAGATATTTTTGATTATTTGCATGACTGTATAAGAAAGGTCGGTGGAGTTGTGACGCAAACAATTGTCTAAGTACTACTCTCAGTCACTCAGAACTTTATAAGATTTAGAACCGGACTCCAATGTCTATGAGGGACTTTCAATTCTGCTCACAACGTGCTTAACTCTGCCAAGTAATACATCTGAATTTGTTTTGGTTTATGAACATCTATTTTATCCGCAAACGCATCGGAAAATCGTAGAATTGAGGGCGACATCCTTACTCCGGATGAGGCGCCAAGCACGCTGCGACAGTTGCTCACCGTGTTTACCCTGCGCTTGCGCCGTGAAGCTGCAGCTGTGGTCGGTGATCTTCCGCTCACGGAGGAAGAAATTGCAGCCCAATCTGAGGAGGGCGCGTGAAATTCGCCGATCGTTATGGTCAGGCACAACGACACACCGGATCGTGCCCTCTAAGTGATGCTTCAGGCCTTTGGCGATGGTTTTGGTGCGCATCTTCGTCGATGAGGAAAGTGACCGGGACTGATGCTGACCTTTCCCTCAAAGAGGGATGAAGTCGTTTTCTTCGTCTCACCTTTCTCACCGGACTGATGTGGTGAGCGGGATAGAAGCTCTTGGTTTGCTCGCTTCTCAAGTGATTAGTTGATTTCTAACGTCCATTTCAATATCCGGCGTTCAGTGGCGGTCTCTAACCTAATATCATGCGTACTCCGGAACGTAAACAGAATCAATTCAAACGGGATTGATGGCACAAATCGATGTCAATTCAACGAATGAGGTCGAAAAAGTGCTGTATGCTGTGGCAGAATCAAGAACTTGTCAAACTTTTCCATGGGAGCTCCACGATGCTGGGAAAAACTGCTTCCATGCATTCTTTGGAACTCTCGCAACCTCCCGATCAGGCTATCATCTCCCCCATCTCTTTGCGCTTCGTGGCTCAGCGAAAATGTTGTCGCATCTCTGGCCTATCGAGACGACGAAGAGCGAAATCGCGGCCTCTATCGTTTCCGCTTGTCGAATTCCGGTAAACTGTCGGATTCTTGTGTGAGAGAATATGTGGTGGCTGCCTTGATGATTCGCCCTGCACGGGCGAAGTTTAGATGATCTTGTGCGCAACCGTCACACAATACGCCCACCGTGCCAGTTCTATCGATTTCAGCGCGTTTGTCGCAGCGGCCATACGGCAAGGAACGCAGAAGTCATTGTGCCACCAAGGAAGTTTCGTTGCAGAAAACAATGTAGGCATCTTATCTCAGGAATTAGTCTGCGCTGTTGAGCGCACTGACAACGAAGAACCCATGATCTGCTGATCGATCTGCTGAAAGCGGCCAAGCTGCAAGAGGGGTTGCGCAAGTCATGTGAGAGCGGTGACTCTTACAACATTAAATTCTACCGCAAACTCCTGAAAGTCATTGACGAAGAGGGGCTCTTGCGTTACAGTTCCGTGCGTCGCGCGGTGCAAACCTGGTGCGGGCTCGACTACGAATGGATCGAAGACAAGGACATTGCGACCATCTTCCGCGCCATTCGCCGATATCTCGAGCATCCCGAAGAACGCGCCACGGCTTATGCAGGAGATAATCCGCTACTTGTCTATATTGCGCTCTATACAGCGGGAGGAGTCGATGCGCAAGTGGCCTTTGCTGAGGCGGAAGCACTCCTCAAAAGCGACAAGCCATCGCAGCTTACGGTGGCAGCGCTGTGGTATTTCAAGTGTGTCAATCTGAGGGATCGGCACTATGATTGTGATTGTCATCTGATGGGTCTGTGCCCTGATTGGAAGAACCCGCTTTCGTGCCTTTGTTGTTCGCGAGCTGAGCAGTACCGACTTGCTGGACGAACTCATCAAAGCGAGAAAAGCGCCCGAACTCAGCGAGAGTCAGCGCAAGGCCTTGGAAGAAGTGCACCGAATGATCTTGGATTGGTTGCCCACGCTCAAAAGGGAGAACAAAGTGATCCATCCCGGTTTCGAGTGGTTCCCACATTCGTTTCTCGCGCGGCACCGTCTTCAATGCATTATATATAACGTCCTTGTTCCTCCATACGCAAGAAGCGCTGGATGACTTTTCCTCGCGCAGAAGTTGCCCTCGTGGAGTGCTCGGATCTTTGACTCCTATTATTCCGATGTGGAAAGGGACGCTACCGAGATTTCTTCTTTTCCTACGTGCTTCCGATGGGAACTCCCGAGGCGCGTCGAGGATTTCTCTTGCGCAATGCCTTGAACTTGAGGTCGACTCCAATCTTTCACGCCTTCCGTGAGGCTTTCTTGCGCAGACACACTCACCGACAGGAAATCAAGTCCTTGGATGTCGAGTTTAAGTCAAAGGTTTCCACCACGCGGCAACGTGCCGTCCAGTTGCTGCTTACGCAACCTGACGATATTCTCGTGGGGCTTATGAGCGATTAGCAGCGCACGAAAAAGTGACTACATCGCCGATTGTCTCGTGGAACTCGCGAGGGGTGCCATTTGCGCGAGAAGTTTGGAGAAGTGACCGAGGAGGAAAAGAAAAGCGCCGATGGCAGAGCCTCAGAGGCGCAGCCCCGACAGCGAGATGCCGGAACTAAAGTGGCACAGCTTGTCGGTGCAACTGACGGTCAGCTGCGTTTTGGCTTTGTTCACTCCACCGAGATGCCAGAACTCCCTTGAAAATCCATTTTGCTGACGCAGAACGCTTCTGCGGCAAGCCCTGTTTCGGCAGTGGGTGTCCATGCGGAGGCGGAGCAAAAGTCCTTGCTTGCCCGGAGCCCTCTCTCATGGAAGACACCAACCAAAGTTGGATTTGTCAAAACTCTTTCCCTATGACGGAGGGAAGAAATCAAAGCGCTTTACGACGATTTTGCCCAAAATCATCGAGGAAAACAAGACACTCTGCCTATAAAGACAGATGTGGGAGTGACGCAAACGCTCGATGAAGGCTCGTTTGAAGTTGTCGAGGACATGGAGATGGATCAGCTGCCTCACCCGGAACTTTGGGACGAGATTGCTGAAAACGCCACGACATCACCGGACGAAAAAGCGCTTTAGCCTTGATTTTGATGATGAATTATCTCATGCTCTATGACCGAACGGATGTGTTGTCCTTGCCTTTGGAGGGCTATCCGATGACCGACAAGGGCGATAGAAGGCAGTGGCCGCATGCCTGAAGTTTGAGAGTCTGACGACGGCGCTGCAACGCACGTGAAGAAAACGCCGACCTGATTTGGCCTTTTTCCTGTGCCTACACTCTTTGTCAGCTGTGCTATTGGTCTGGCACACAAGAGACTTACGCGAAACCTTCTGCGTATCGCAGATGAAATCCATCCCATTTCCGCAGGGTTCCTGCTGAGCACTCATCCATGTGCGAATCCAACATGCAAGGTGAGTTTGATCGCGTTGCTCGATGGTGCTCGCGTTCTATCGCCAGATGGGGAGAGCCGGCCCGCCAGCAGAGATGGGCGGATGTCTATACGCTCGACGGATGTCCTACTGCACCTACTTGCGCATGGAACCATCAACGAAGACCAACTGTTTTACGCGGATGGAATATGAGAAATTCCGCGGCTTGCGTGCGATGATGGATCTGGCCTATGACCATCGCTGCGGCGCGCTGAACTTGAAAAAGGTGGAAGAGATGGAGAAACAAGCCGGTAGTACCGTAGATCCCATCTGTTGTGCCCAGTACTCGCGATGGTCGATCGATATATCAATCAACTCTTTGAAGTGGAGATGCAGCGCCGCAATGTCTCCACAGATAGCTACTGAGGCGTTTCATCAGTGTCGCAACGTTCTTGTGCTCAAGGGGCAGAGCGTGTGGCGCGTATCGCGAAGGCATTGCGCAAAGATCACCTCAAGCTCGATATTTATGGCGCAGAGCGCCGCTCCATCCTCAGTAATTTGGCGACGAGCTGTTACCCTCTTCCCACTGATACGCCCGATATGTTGGCCGACTATCTCGGAACAACTCCTCGTAGAACTGCGTTCTTCGCTCCGCAATGGCTGGAGCTTGTGGAGCAACGTCTGAGTTGGCTCTGGTTCGTGCCGCCTATTACTACTTCATCGCCCATGCTCGTGAGGATGGGCAACGACGCAAAAAGAAGGCACTCATCGCACGTCACACTGAACTTGACCCGCAGACCTTGCGGATGTTGCGTTTGACGAGGCACTCTTCTGCCAAGCTCTCGAAGAAAATTGGGAAGAGCGTCGAACTTTGCTACAAGGCTGCCAAACATACGTCGGAAGCGGCGTTATCCACACGCGAGCACGCCGTTATGCAGATGTCGTGCAAGGCCATGTGACAGAGGAGAACTCCTGACGCAAATCAAAGAGAAGCGCAACAAAGATGCGGTGTGTGCGTTGGGATTGCTCACCGATCGCGATGAGGCGGCCATCCAGCGGCGCTATCTGCGCATTCAGCAGTTTCTCAGCGAGTCGAAGCAGTTCGGGCACAGCGACAAGCCTCTGAAAAACGTGTATCGAGTTGCCCTCCTCAATCTTTTCTCGCGGAGCGGGCTTTGCCGATCCCGTACAACTCACGTGGCGCATGGAAGCCTTGCCAAGTGGAAAAGTGCGCCGGCTACCTTGAAGGCATCGACATCGAAGGGTATTCTTGCATCATCTCCTCAACGATGACGGCAGCATAGCTGCAAATCCTCAAAGACGAGAAATTGCTCAAGGGAGTTCCGGCCAAACTCAAGAAGCATCCGCAATATCTGGAGATAGCAGAGGTGAGCAAGGCATGCCGAAAAGCACAACATCGGCGCGCGCGCTTCCTACTGAAGACATGCGATGCAACGCCGCACCCGCTGGCCGTGGACGATGTGCGCGCCATTTCTCTCAATCGTGGTGAGTCCGATGTTTCCAAAAAGCTCGTGTTGCTCCAAGACGAGGCAGTTCGACTTCCCACCGTCGAAGGACTAGCGACGTTGGATGGGTGAAAAGTACGGCAAATCGCCGCTTCGCTCTGCGCACCCCGTAGATTTCAACGCAGCCGGACTGTGGGCACAATGGCAATCTCACCTCTTTGCAGAGAAGTTGGTGCAGCCTTTCAAAGCAAAGTGTTCCGCGAACTCTACGTCCCCTGCGAAGAGGCCGAGCTGAGCGAGTCGCGTCGTTATAGTGGCTACAAATTCAGGTGAAACAAGCTGCAGCTGCACCGCGTTCTCGTGATGGACAGCCAGTTATGAGGGCGGATTGCGAGAAAGTTTTTCTCGCACAAGGCATTTGTGTTTCGCTCTTTGCCCGCCGATTGGTTCTCGCCTCGGATGTTGAGGCACCGATCATCGAATATGTATTTCTCTCGCACTCGCTATGTGCCCGACGCGCCCCCTCTGCATGGCTGATCTGGATCCGGTGCTGCATGGTGAGGTGATGCGTGATATCGATATGGTGGTGAGTACTGCCTTTGTGGGAGGTGTAGATCCGGAAACCGGACAAAGCACGAAAAGAACTCCGTACTGCTATCGTGCGCTGCACAGCCGAGTTGATGAAATTTGCCAATGTTGGTATCAGTGGTAACCATGTCTACATCAAAGGCATGCTGGCCAACTACACCGTTCACTTAGGTTCCGGCTTGGTGCGCCAAGAGGGTGGCACCGAAATCCCCATTATCCCGGTGCACAGTCAGCATCGTGGCCGTATTTATCTGCCCTTTATGGACGAAGATCCCAAGATGGTGGAAATTCTTTCCAAAGTGGTGCTCCTTGCCGAGGATCGTGAGCTCAAGATCCCACGATCTTTGCAGTGGATTCTGCCCTGCTAGTCACAGCCCGCCTCTTTACCTACCAATAAGGTAGATCGCACATTAACAAACGAGGCCGCATCAAAACCTAATTGATTTTTGATGCGGCCTTTTGTCGATCTCGTACTTCAGGTTTAAGAGTCAGATATACTCCGAATAGCGCCTGATAATATAGTCCAATAAAAGTGCGTAAGCTCCGACCTTCTTCTGTTTGTGGTGAATGTATCTATAAAAGAAAGCGGTATCACATGGTTGTGATACCGCTTCTTTGTACACCTCAGAGGCTCGAACTCTGGACCCACTGATTAAGAGTCAGTTGCTCTCGCCAACTGAGCTAAGAGTGCAACGTAGACGCCGGATGCAAGAGAGATTACACTCTCAGAGGCTCGAACTCTGGACCCACTGATTAAGAGTCAGTTGCTCTACCAACTGAGCTAAGAGTAGCACTGCATTGTTTCCTCGTTACGGGTGCAAAAGTACGCACTTTTCGAAACCGACCAAGTCTTTGCCGCGTAGGCGGAGGGCTATGTGATTTCGCCTCGAGAGTTTGGCGTGGTGGGATGTGCGTGTTGGGTTGGGGTTGGTCGCGGCGGAAGAGGTCGCGCGTGTACACTTTTCTTGCACATCGTCCAACTGGGCGTCGTAGCGGTTGGCGATGATGGCTGGGCTTGGGTTTTGAAGGCAGCGAGGTCGTTCACCGCGCGGCTGCCGGAAGAAGGTTTCGCCGTCTTGGAGCGTGGGTTCGTAGATGATGACGGTGGCACGCTGGCTTTGATGCGCTTCATCACGCCTGGATCGAACTTGGCGGAAGTTGTCGGGTTCGACTTCATGGTGAGGCGGAAAACGCCGATGACGCACGGAGCGTTCGGCCGAGGGCGAAGTCGCCGTTGTGGTCGTAGATCGTAGTAGCCGGCCATTTTGAGTACGCGGTCGGCGATGAAGTCTTTTGCGCGTGGCGTTGGGTCGACGATGGCGCGCACGAGGTTTAGGGGCACGTCTTGGTAGGCGCAAGAGTTGCTTGGTGTCCTTCGGCAGACAGTAGCCGCCGTAGCCGAACGAGGGGTTGTTGTACATGTCGCCGATGCGGGGGTCGAGACACACGCCGTCGATGATTTGCTGCGTCGAGGCCTTTCATCTCGGCGTAGGGTGCCAAGCTCGTTGAGTAGCTGACGCGAAGAGCGAGGTAAGTATTGGCGAAAAGTTTCACGGCCTCGGCTTCGGTGGTGCCCATGAGGAGGGTGTCGATGTCGGCTGAGCGCTTCCTGTTGAAGGAGGCAGCAAAGGTGCGGGCGGCTTCGTCGAGGTGCGCGTCGCCTTCGGGACGTCCGACGATGATGCGCGAGGATAGAGGTTGTCGTAGAGGCTTTTGCTTTCGCGCAGAAATTCGGGGGAGAAGAGGAGGTTGCGGCAGTTGAGGCGTTGGCTCAGTTGCGCGGTGTAACCTACGGGGATGGTGCTCTTGATGATAATGATGGCGTTCTCGTTGACGCTCATCACTTCGCGCACCACCTTTCGACGGCAGAGGTGTCGAAAAAGTTGCGTTGCACGTCGTGGTTGGTCGGCGCGGCGACGATGACGAAGTCGGCTTCGGCATAGGCTTTCGCTCCGTCGAGGGTAGCGGTCAGCTGAAGCGGTTTTTCGGCAAGATAGCGCTCGATGTACTCGTCTTGGATGGGCGATTGTCGGCGATTTACCATGTCGACTTTCTCGGCACAACGTCCACGGCAGTGACTTGCGGTGTTGCGCCGTGCGGTGGCGATGCTCAGGCCGACATAGCCGGTGCCAGCAACGACGATGCGATAGGTTTCCATGATCCTGTATGTATGCAGAGCGAATGTTTTACAGCGTAGGAGGGGCTGTACCAAAAAGTAAGTCCCCGGAGGAGAACTTACTTTTCTGTTAGGGTTCCTTTTGGTAGGTGCCTACAGGAATCGAACCCGTATGTCGTGCGCATTGAGGCATGTCTCTAACCATTAGATGAAGGCACCGAGGGCGGAAGGTGGGGATTCGAACCCTGGTACGGTTGCCCGTACGTCAGTTTAGCAACCTGGTGGTTTCAGCCACCACCAACCTTCCAAAGGAGGGCGTTTGTTTACGTCAAACAGTGCAAAAAGTAGACAATTCTTCGTGAACCTCCCAAACCTTTGAGCAAAGTTGGAGAAAAACTGCATTCTTTCCTCTTCTCGCCCGTGAAGTTCGTGATATTCGCGAGTGTAAATTCTATTCCATGCAGCATCGATCCACCGTTTTTGGGTTATCGTGCGCCGATTTCCCCACGGTGCGCATTGCCTTGGTCGGCGCCGGTCAGCGTGGACGAGCCACTTTGTCGCGCTATGTCCATGTGGAGGGCGCGAATTTCGTGCGGTGGTCGATCCCGATCCCACAGCGGTCGCGTCAGCACTCGAATTAATGCGAGAGCAGCGACGTCCGGCCCGAAACGTCGACAAAACGCGGAAGCCTGGCGCGAACTTTGTCGCCGTGAGGACATAGACCTTATCTATGTATGTACCGATTGGCAACCACGCCGCTATGGCCGTCGAGGCGATGCGCTGCGGCAAGCATGTGGCGGTCGAAGTGCCGGCTGCCACGACGGTGGCTGACTGTTGGGAGTTGGTGCGCACGGCGGAAGCCACGCAACGGCATTGTTTCATGACCGAAAATTGTTGTTACGACTGGTTTGCGCTGGCCACCCTCGAGTATGCACCGTCGCGGCGTCTTCTGGCACGATCACGCATTGCGAAGGGCGCACCTCACGATTGAGTGCGCTTGCTCCGGCGACAACGCAGCCGCGGCGTTCTCATCGTGCCGGTTGTCTCGGCGGAAACTCATCAACGCCATCCGGCCCCTATCGCGCAACTCCTCGGTTTTCATCGTGGCGATCGCATGGTGCGCCCTCCTCCGTCACCGGTATGGCGGCCGGCCGCGACAGTTTGTTGGGACATGCCAACCACACGCTCATCACCACCGAGCGCGGAGTGACGATCTTGTTGCAGTTCGAGCAGTACCGCCGCGGCGCACAGTCGCATCCAAGGCATCAACGGTACGAAAGCCTTTGCGCAAAAATCACCCCTTCCGCTGTTTCAAGACGCTGACGGACGCGCGAAGGCGAAGCGCCGCGAAAACTTTCTCCATTCCGTCGCCGATTCGTCCGCCTATCGTTTGGCCAGCGCGAAGGAGTGGAGCGTGGAGTGCCCAATGCCATGAACTCAGCCATGGACTGTCGCCTGATTCACTGCCTGCGTCGCGGCTTGCCGCTCGACATCGACGTGTACGATGCGGCCGAATGGTCGTGTTTGGCCGAACTCACGCGACTTTCGGCGCAGCGCGGCGGAACACCCGTCGACGATTCCCGATTTTCTCAACGGCGAAAATGCTCCGGCACAGCGTTAGTTGCCCTCGGTGGTTCGTTCGTGTTCACTTAGGCTGCGACGATCAGCGCAGACGCATCACATCTCCGCCGGTTCACGATTCGCTCTGCTCTTCTCCATTCTTTTGCCTCTTTCTCCATAAACTCTCATTATGCCCAATATCGTTTTTCTCGACGGTTTTGTACTCAGCGGCGATCTCGATTGGGAGCGCTGGCCGAATCAAGGCCAACTCACCGTCTACGAGCGCACGCCAGTGCAGAAGTCTGGCGCGTGCCGCCGAAGCCGAAGTGATCATCCTCAACAGTGCGCATCACAGCCGAAAATCCTCGACCGTCTTCCCCGACTCCGCCTGATTTTTGGTCGCCGCCACGGGCTACTGATGTGGTGGACGTCGTCGCCGCCCGCGAACGTGGGTCACCGTCTGCAACGTACCCGCTTACGGCACGCTCGCCGTGGCGCAACACACCCTCGCCCTGCTCCTCGAAGTCACTCAACCGCGTGGGGCGGTATGCGCAGTTGAACCGCGAAGAGCTACTGGTCGCTGCAGTCGCTGATTTCAGTTTGTGGAGACGAAGCCGTCGAAGAACTCAGCGGCGTGCGCGTTTCCCTCATCGGTATGGGCAACATCGGGCGCAAAAGTCGCCGAACTCCTCCGTGTGCTCGAAGCTGAAGTGTGCGCCGTCACCTCGCAAGACGAATCGACGCTCCCCTGACCGGCGTGCGCAAAAATTACCCTCGACGAAGCGCTTTGCCACCTCGCGCATCGTGTCGCTCCACTGCCCCCTCGACGGAGCAGAAACCGCGCTTTCGTCAACGCGTCGCTTTTGGAGAGCCGCCCCGGTTTGATTCTTGTCAACACGGCGCGCGGCGCACTGATTGACGACATCGCGGTGGCCGAAGCCTTGCAGTCCGGTCGTCTCGGCGCCTACGCCTGCGATGTCCTCTCCACCGAACCGCCCGCGGCCGACCATCCCATTCTCTCCGCCCCCAACACCCTCGTCACGCCCCACATCGCGTGGGCAACTGCCATGCTCGCGGCCGCATCGTCCGCATCATCGCCGACAATCTCAAAGCCTTCCTCGCCGACGCGCCGCAAAATGTAGTGTCGTGAGGGAGCGAGAATCGTTTGCTGTCGCTATGAGTTGTCGCATTGTTTGAACCCCCTGCGTTTCGACGGCAGTTATCACCTCCTCTTTTTTTAAAGCCAAATCCGCAAGACGCGCTGTTGTCAAACAGTCGTCTTGCGGATCTTTTTTAGTCCGGAGTCTCACTCCTCGGCCTCTTGTTTTTTCGTGGTGAAACGATAGGTGAAGCCGAGTAGGGAAGTAGCGGCCGTAAGGCCGTCGTAAATGCGTTCGATTGACGTTTCGTTGAAGTTGTGGGTGATGCCGCGGTTGTTGTTGAAGAGGTCGTGTCCCCTGGAGTGAGACCGTTAAATTCTTGCCCTTTGAGGAAAGTCCGCGTGAGGTCGAAATTCAGCTCATGCTCGGTGCGGCGATAGTGCTGCGTGCCCCGGTAGTCGATGTGACTCAATCGATAACGCAGGCCGAGATGGAGGTCGAAGGAAGCTCGTATTCAAAGTTCACCATAGCGCTGGGCTGGAATGTGCGCTGGCGGTCGTAGATGGGGTTGGGACTGTGGTTGAAAACTGTAAGAGAGGGTTGAATGACGTTTCCGCAGAAAGTTTATCGCCGCGGTATTGAGGCCCAAAAAGCAAAGGTTATCGTGTGGAAGAACAGTTCTTCGGGGCGTGCATCGGCGAGCGAACCCGCCACATTGAAGTTTTGCCGGCGAGTGGTGCTCTGTCAGGCGTAATAACCGAAGAAGAAACGGTTCGCATAGTCGAGCGATTGGAGAAAGTAGAGATAGAATTCGTGTCCCAGGCACCCGGAGATGTTGACCGGCTTCGTCGTGGTCACGCCCGTGGTGCGGTCGAACGCGGTGAGTTGCGTCGTTTCGTTGGCCGTGGTGATAAACATGATACTCGCATAGAGTTGGTGGCGTTTCGTCTCTTCGCCGCGGTGCTGTTCAAATAGGTTTTCGCTCCTCAGCGAGAAGCTGTGCGTGACCTTGTTCTTCAGATCCGGGTTGCTGAGGTGCACATTTTGCGGATCGGCGAGGTCGGGCAGCGTGATCTGTTCCGTGATGAAAGGCGCACTCGTGCTGAGATCATAGTCGAAAGTGAACTTGCTTTTGAGCCGGGCTTCCATTCTGTTTTGGTCGAGAAGGCGGGCAGCGTTTGTCGGCGCGTGAGGTGCTGTGCCGGAAAACCGCCTTTCTCGAAATCGTAGGTCTCGTTCTCGTGTCTGAGCGTTAGGTTCGCCGACGAGAACCACCGATCGGCGGTGTAGCGGAGAAAGAGCGTTCCGCTGTGCGAGGTGGTGTTTTGCAGGGTGTGGCGCGTGATCTCATTTTCGCGAGCGAGGCGGCGCCAATCGGCGATGCCCTCGGGCAGCCGGGCGAGGAAGGGAAGGGCGGCGTCGAAGGTGGTGGGCGCGCCGCTCAGGCGGTTGAGCAGGAAGCCGTCGGTATCCATTCGGTTGTGGAGGTGCGAAAAGGCGTAGCGCGCACCCGGCACAAAATGTTTGCCCACGGGCCATTGCAGTTCCAGCGTCGAACCCAGATGGGTGCTGCCGGTTGCATTGTCACGGTAGCGCGGTGAAGCAGGTGGGGCAAGTTGTTCGCTTCGGGGACGGAAATAGTGGTAGCCGTCGAGCGAGAAGTTGTCGGACGCTGTTTCTTCGCGCCTCAGATACGTTTGCCAAGTGAGGTTCGCCCCTTGGGAGTTGAGTTTCTGGTTGACCATGAGCAGTTGGTCGACGTGCCCGAGCGTGTTCTCGCCTTGTCCGACCGACCGCTTGCGAGTCACGGCACCGAACATCGCGGCACGCAGCAGGTTCGGGGCGAAAACCGAATCGAGCGGGGCATATCCCGCGTTGAAGGGGTTGGCGTTCCATGTCGCGCTGCGCCCGTTGTTGTCCGAAGTGGTGCGCGAGCGCCATGCGTTATTTTGATAGAACACGTAGGTCGTCGCCGTCGGTCGCCAGGTCACAAAGAGGTGACCCGCCACGCGTGTCTCGTGTGAGTGGGGGTGCTCTTCGGTCGCGTTGTAACTGCTGCCGCCGCTGAGCCTCGTTTCCAACTCCGTGTAGCGGGTGTTGCGCCGCGTGTTGTTGTTATAGTCGCCCGTGGCCTCGATCTTCAGATAGCCCGCGGCGTTCTCGTCGCTCTTGTTGCGCCAAAACAGGGTGCCGCCCGGCGAGTGGAAGGCATTCTTACCGGAGCGATAGACGCTGAAGGAACTGATCGATCCGTCGCCGTTGTACCAGAGTTCGTTGTTCGTGTTGTTGGCATTGCCGAAGAGCGACACGCGGTAGCGGTCGGTGAAGGTGTTGGCATAGCCTCGGGCGCTATAGAGGTCGGCGTGCCGCGAGAGGTCGGCTTGCCCCGTCCACGTGCCCATGTATTTTTGCGGAGCACCACATTGACCACCTGCTCGCGCGATACCGTCGTCGAGTCCCGTCACGCGCGCCAGTTCGCCGCGTTGCTCATAGGCTTTCACACTCTTGACGATGTAGGCCGGCAGGGCTTCGAGCGCCATCGAGGGGTCGTTGCGCGAAAAGTCGAAACCGTTCACCAGTAGCCGATCCACGGGCTTGCCCATGTAGTAGAGTTTCTTCTTCCGAATCTCCATGCCGGGCAGTTTCTTGAGCGCATCGCCGAGGTTGGCGCCGTCTTTGAGTTTCACGGCGTCGAGGTCGTAGATGACGGTGTCTTTTGCGGGTGATGAAGAGTAGGCGGTGGTCTTTCACCGTGGCTTCGTGCAGTGCGTGTGTCTTCGTGCTGTCGGTGCGCACGGAGTCGGTAGAGTACGCTGTGAGCGAGCCGGCGCGAGCGGTGAGCCCGAGTGCAATGAAGCCGACAAGGAGGGCGATTCTCAATAGGGTTTTCATGGGCGAAGTGTGAAATTAAGTAGGTTTGCTGCAAATGTACGCTTTTTCTCGGAAAAGACAAGGGAAAATTGTTTTTGTATCGAAACTTTTGTTAGATGTTTTATGTTTTTTCGTGTTTCTTCGAGTGGATTGACGGAAAGCAGGGGACTTTCTCGGAAAAGCAGGGGAGAATGTTGAAAAAGTGGAGCACTTTTCGCGAGGAGTTGTGAAGGTGAAGAAGAAGCGAAAGGCGATTCGCAACGCCCCACGCGCGCGTACGTGTACACAACCGATTTTCGATTTTTGCCTTCACCCTTCCACCCTACCCCGTTAAGCGATTGTGCCCGAGGGGTGTGTGTGAAGATAAAGGCTGTGTTCACCTTCACCCATCGGGCAATCCGTTGTATTACAGTCGGTTGAGTGAGTGTTTTTGCTCCGAAGGGGGTGAACTGGAAAGTGTGAAGCCTTCACGCGTAACTTGCAGTGAACGAGTGATTTATCGGCGTTGGGTGAAGAGGTGAAGGCAAAATACGAAAAACGCCGGACGCGCGCACGCGCGAGGAAAGGCACATTTGTGCATCAGAAAACGGCGGACGAAGAGCGCCGCGCGGTGGGGTTCGCGGTGGGGCTCTTCGTCCGCCGAGAGGGTGGGGAGGGCGACGAAAAGGGTCTGTCGTGCACGTAGGTGCCGATGGGTTCGCCCTCGAGCACGCGGCGCAGATTGCCGGGGCACGTCCATGTTGAAGACGTAGATGGGAAGTGGTTTTCGCGACACATGGCGGTGGCCATCGTCCATCACTTTCAGACCGCGGCGCAGCACTTCGTCGTAGGTGATCTCGTCGAACTTCGTGGCGCTGGGGCTCGGGATCGGCGGTGACGCCGTCCACGCGCGTACCCTTTGAGCATGACGTCGGCTTCAATCTCGATGCCGCGGAGCGAAGAACCGGTGTCGGTGGTGAGTAGGGTAGCCGGTGCCGGCGCTCATGATCACCACTTCGCCGCGTTCGAGGGCTTCGAGGGCTTTCCACTTCGAATAGAACTCGCCGATGGGTTCCATGCTGATGGCGGTGAGCACGCGGTTGGGCACGCCTTGCGCACCGAGGGCGGAGGAGAGGGCGAGGCTGTTGATGACCGTGGCGCATATGCCCATTTGGTCGCCTTTCACGCGGTCGAAACCTTTGCCGGCGCCGCTGAGGCCGCGGAAGATGCTGCCGCCGCCGATGACGATGCCCACTTGCACGCCCATCTCGCGGATTTCGCGAATCTGGTCGGCATATTCGTTGAGACGCTGGGTGTCGATGCCGTGACCTTGGGCACCCATGAGGCTTTCGCCGCTGAGTTTGAGGAGAATGCGTTTGAATTTCATATCTGAAAATGAATAGTATTGTTGCGAAACGGGAAATCAGTGTGCCGTCTGCGCTGCGGAGGGGGCGAAAACTGCGGCGCACGATGGCGGGGAGTTGCGCGCCTTGCACAGTCTCGCGCAGGGCGAGGTAGGCAGAAAGGCGATCCACAGCCCGTGGTTGCCGAGGGTGGGGGCGAGTAGGCCGTGAGGGCGAAGAGCTGCAGGCGGCCACGGCCACGCCGAGAAGCATGCCCGAGGTGGCGGTGGTGCCTGCAAAAGGCCGTCGAGCAGAAACCGGACATGGCGACCGGGGAGCAGGACGGCGTAGAGGAGATAGCTCGGCGGCTTGGCGCACGGCGACGGCGTCGGTGAAGAGGGCGATGAGCGCGCTGCCGCCGAGGGCAAAGACGGCGGAGAACAGGAGCGAAAGTCCCACACCCCAAGCGAAGAGCGAGCGACGAGACGGCGGAAACGCGCTGCGCTGCCGGCACCGACGAGGTGACCGTCACGGCTTCGCCGGCGTAGGCGAAACCGTCCATGACGTAGCTCACGAGGGTGAAGAGTTGAGCAGTACGGCGTTGGCCGAAAGGGAGGGTGGGGCCGCGCCGACTGCCGAAGGCCGTGAACGAGAACATGACGGCGACGAGACAGAGGGTGCGGAGAAAGATGAAGACGTTGACCGTGAAGAACGAACGCCACGCGCCGGGCATTGCGGGAAGGCGGCGGAGAGCCGCAGGTGTTGCCGTGACGCCGCAGGGTGCGGAGGGCGAAAAAGAGGGCGAGGGCGGCGCCGACCCATTGGGCGAGGAGGGTGCCGCCGGCGACGCCCATGAGTCGGAGGCAAGCCGTGAACGAGGAGCAGGCTGGCGCCGATGTTGAGGAGGTTTTGCACTACGGCGATGAGGAGGGGCGTGCGCGCGTCTTGCCTACCGAGCAACCAGCCGTTGAGGACGTAGAGACTCAGCGTGGCGGGCGCACCCCAAATGAGCACGCGGTAGTAGGCGACGGCCTGCGTGGCCACGGGGGCGGAGGTGGTCATGAACGAGAGAGGCCGAAATGCAGGAGGGTGTTTGCCAACGCGATGAGGAGGGCGCCGATGCCGAGGGCGATGAGCAGACCGCGGAGGAGGAGCAGGCGGTTTTCGTCGTGTCGCTGACTGCCGTAGTGGCTTGGCGTGAGACTGCCGGTGCCCATGCGCAGAAAGTTGAAGAGGGTGTAGGTGACGGAGAAGAGGGCGCTGCCGATGGCGATGGCCGCGAGATAGTCGGACGTGCCGAGGTGGCCGGCGATGGCGGTGTCGACCCAACCGAGGAGGGGGACGGTGATGTTCGACAGGATGGAGGGACGGCGATGCGGAGGATGGCGCGGTGCTCAGACATGGGCGGGGCTGTGGTGGGGAGGGGACGACGAAAAGCGCACTCTTTGAAATGGTAGTGGCGCAGGCGGTCGTCGGTGGTTCGGAGGGTGAGTTGGCCGGTGGGGGCGACGTCGACGATGTGGGCGGAGAAGTTTCGCTGCTCGCCACGTCGACATAGTCATGCGCACCGTCGCGGTGATAGAGGCGGCGGAGGTATTCGCGGTGGAGGCGTTGCCGCTGCGCAAGACGCTCATCGGGATCGGGAGGGTGACGGCGCGGAGCAGTCGGTCGAAATGATGCGCGAAGCGGCAGAGCACTTCTTCGCGATCGACGGGCGACCAATGATTTGCCGGAGCGAAACGGGATTCGGCGCGTCGCCGACAAATTGCTTTTGGTTGAGGTTGAGGCCGATGCCGACGAGGGTGGCGGAGATCTGCGCGCCGCTGAGGGTGTGGCGCAGGAGCATGCCGCAGATTTTGCGGTCGTGATGATAAACGTCGTTGGGCCATTTCACGCTGATGCCTTCGGTGTAGGCGTCGAGAGTGTGCGCGACGGCGAGACAGGCGATTTCGGAGAAAAACTGCTCGCCGGCGGTGATGCGCTCCGGCCGAAAGAGAAACTGAAGAGGAGGTTTTCGCCGCGCGCACTTTCCCACACGGTGTTCACTTGTCCGTGCCCGTGGGTCTGGTAGTCGGTTGTGACGAGCTGCACTTTGCCGGTGGATTTGTCGTTGAGGACTGCGTTTTTGTTCGAGGTGTTCTCATCCGGCGTGTTTTCTCCGTTCTTTTCTGCTTGCTCGTTTTTATTGTAGAGGCATGTCTGTTTTGTGATTCTGGTTTTGTAGCGTTTGTTCGTGGAAATCTGCTTCGCTTTGATCTTCGTTCTCCTTTCCTACTCCTTCTTTATTGTTACGAGGGCATGCTTGCTTTGCGCTTTTTGGGTCAGTGAGTCTGCTCGCGGAGTTTTTCTTCGTTTATTCTCCTTCCTTTCTCTCCTCTCTTCTTTATAGAGACATGCTCGTTTTGTGATTCCTTTGCCGGGGATGTTTACACCTGGGCATGTTCTCTTTTGAACCTCGCTGTCCTCCTTCTTCTTCCCCTTTCTTCTTCAATGAGGACACGTTCTTCGAGGGCATCCTCGCGAAGGAGTTCCATCGTGGTGGGAGACTTCGGCGAAGTGGTGGCGCTGCCAGTGGGAGGGAGTTCAGAAAAAGCGGTCTGTGCTCATGGTTAGGGGCCCGAAAGCGTGGGGCGGACGGAGGGAAGGCGTTGACGTAGTGACGGATGCGGAAGGGCGGTCGCGCTGCCGACGAGGGTGATGATGTCGAAGCGAAAGGGGATGTTGCCGAGTTGATTTCGACGGATGTCAGGCGATGGCAGCGAGCGAAAGACTCTCTTGTTTGTAGCGATCTACGGCGGCTGCGGGATCTTCCCAACGGTCGTCGCTGCGCGTTTTCACCTCCACGAAAACGAGTTCGCCCTCAATCGTCGGCGATGAGGTCGACCTCCAACGGATGGCAGCGCCAGTTGCGTTCCAACATGGTAGTCCCGCTCGAGCAGGTATTGGCGGGCGGCGGTTTCACCGCTTTTCCCAATTCGTTGTGTAGAGCCAGCGAGAGGAATGAGGGGACGAAATGCGGACGCTTTGGCTGCGGAAAGTGCGCAACTTATCTTCTGCGTTTGAAGAAATCGCTCATCATGTGCGCATTCTTCGGCCAGAATGCCCGAAGTGACTTGCGTCTTGGGGTGCAGCGCTTGGGAGCGTAGACACTGAAACCGCGTTTTCGGGTCGGCGGCGCCGTAAACGACGCGACTGATCTGCGACCACCCGAGCGCGCCGGCACACATCACGCAGGGTTCGACGGTGACGTAGAGCGTGCAGTCGTTGAGATACTTTCCCGAGTTGTCCGGCGAGCCGTCACCGCTGCATTTCGGCATGGGCGGTGACATCGTGCAGGGTTTCGGTGAGGTTGTGGCTGCGGGCGATGATCGTGTCGCGGCAAACCACCACGGCACCGACCGGGACTTCTCCGGGTCGGTCGGCGGCGTGGGCTTCTTCCGAGGCGCGACGCATGTAGTGTTCGTCGGTCGTATTGTGTTTCTTTGAAAGATTAGCGTTGTGGATTGTGTGTGCGCGTCATTCCACGCTTTTCATGGAGAAGTGCGCAAATGCGGCCGCGGACTTCGTCGATTTCGAGCACACGAACGCGCACCTGTTGTTGCACGTGCACCACCTCATTCGGGTCGCGCACAAAGCGGTCGGCGAGTTGCGAAACGTGTACCAAACCTTTCACCTTAATACCGAGGTCGACAAACGCGCCGAAGTTGGTGACGTTCGTCACAACGCCCGGCAGAATCATGCCGATTTCCAAATCGTCGATGGAGTGAATACCTTCTTCAAACGAGAACACCTCCGCTTTTCCGCGAGGGTCGCGACGGTTTGTCCAGTTCCGCGAGAATGTCGGTGAGGGTGGGCAGACCACGTCGGCCGTGCAGTAGCGTTTCAAGTCCAAGCGTTTGCGCGCTTCGGCATCGGCGATGAGTGCAGGCACGTCCAGTCCGGCATCGGCCGCCATGTGTTGCACGATGTCGTAACGCTCGGGGTGCACCGCCGTGTTGTCCAGTGGGTTCTTTCCGTCGACGATGCGCAGAAAACCGGCGCACTGTTCAAAAGCCTTTGCGCCGAGCCGCGGCACTTTGAGGGTTCGCGGCGCGAGCCGAAGGCCGTGTGCCGTGCGATACTCCACAAGTTTTCTTCGCCAGCGCCGCACCCGAGACCGCTCACATGGTATAGCAGGTGGGCCGAAGCCGTGTTGAGATTCACACCCACGGCGTTCACGCAACTCTCCACCGTTTGATCCAAAGAGCGTTTCAGCGCGCCGGCGTCCACATCGGTGATATTGTCCCACCCGATGGCTTTCTCGGGATCGATCTTTCACGAGTTCTGCAAGGGATCGGCGAGTCGGCGACCGATCGAAACCGCGCCGCGCACCGTCACGTCATAGTCCGGAAACTCTTCGCGTGCGGTGGCCGAGGCCGAATAGACCGAAGCACCCGTCCTCGCTCACCAAGAAAAATCTCCACGCCTCGACGTGCAAAACCGCGCACAAATTCTTCCGTCTCGCGCCGGCCGTTCCGTTGCCGATCGCCACGGCTTCCACCGCTAGTCCTGAGCAAGCGGCGCAAAGTCTGTTCCGAACGCACGGTTTCGTTCTGGGCGGGTGTGGATAGATGGTCTCTGTTATGAAGCAGCGCGCCCGTGCATCGAGACACCACCATCGCAGCCCGTGGAAAGCCGGGTCGATGCCCATGATGCGGCGTTGTCCGAGCGGCGCCGCCAACAGCAACTGCTTCAAGTTGGTGGCGAAAACGCGGATCGCTTCTTCGTCCGCCTGCTCCTTGCTCGAGGCCGCAAACCCGTCTCCGATACTCGGGCGCAACAAACGTTTGTAGGCATCGCAGGCTGCCATTTCCACTTGTTCGGCGGCTCGCGTAGCCGCTTTTCACATAGCGTCGTGCCACCTGTTCCGTGGCGCGCCTCATCGTCGGCCGGTGTGATCGTCACGCGCAGCACACCTCACCTTGCCGCGGCGCATCGCCAACAAGCGGTGCAGGTGCAGCGCCAGCGGTTCGCTCCATTCGAACATAGTCGCGATATTTGGCCGCCTCCGGCGTTTCCGACGGTCTTTTCACCGCCTTCGACGAGATCACCGCCTCGCGGCTGTAGATGCGCGCAGCGTTTGGCGCGAATGTTCGTCTTCACTGATCTGTTCGGCGATGATGTCGCGCGCCCTTTGCAGCGCCTCGTCCACTGTGCCCACTTCGTCCGTCAGAAAACCTTCGACTTCCTGCTCCGGATCGCTGTTCGGGCGCAGCAACAAGCGTTGTGCGAGTGGTTCGAGTCCTTTTTCGCGTGCCATCTGTGCACGAGTGCGGCGTTTGGGTTTGAAGGGCAAATAGATACTTCGATTTCCGCTCGCATCCCAACAAGCCGTGATGCGCGCTCGCAGTTCGTCGGTCAGCGCACCCCTGTGCCTCGATGGTTTCGAGCACAAAAGCCTTGCGATGCTCCAGTTCGTCGAGCTGACGATGCTGTTCGGCCACAGCGGCCACAGCCACTTCGTCCAGACCGCCCGTCGCTTCTTTGCGGTAACGGGAAATAAACGGTATCGTGGCGCCCTCGTCGAGGAGGGCGATGGTTTGTTCTACTTTTTTCGCGGAGGTTCAACCGCTGAGCGATGAGTTGAATGGGCGTCATAGGGCGCGTTTTTGGGGTTACACGACGTAAAAGTACAACTTTCGCAGCGGCTACCAAACCGTGCTTGCTGAAAAGTTCACTTTTGTCGGTCTTTGCTCAGCCTCGACATACCCGAAAGTGTATGCCGAGGCCGATGGGGAAAACTACTGCGCAGCGAAAGACGTAAGCCTTCACGCGGTTCTGATAAGAGCCGTCGCGCGTGTCTACTCCACGAGTTCGCCGGTTTCGATGAAGAGGGGAACGCGGATCTCGCAACCCGTTTCGAGGTAGCGTCCTTCAGCGTGTTCGTTGCCGTGTCACCGCGCAGGCCGGGTTCCGTGTAGTCGATGCGAAGCACCACCCTGATGGGCATTTCTGCATAGAGGATTGTCTCCGTCGAAGCGTCGCTCACCACCGTCACCACGTCGCCTTCCTTCATGTAGTCCACACCCGTGATCAGGTCGCGAGAGATGGGCACTGGTCGAAAGTTTCTTGGTTCATGAAGGGTAGTCTTCACCCTCCTGGTAGAGGTATTGATAGGGGCGACGTTCCACGCGCACGTCTTCGAGGGCTTCGCCGATGTTGAAGCGCTTTTCGAGCACGCGACCGCTCACCACGTCCTTGAGGGTGGTGCGCATGATGGTGTTACCTCTACCGGGCTTCACGTGGAGGAAGTCGATGCAGAAGTAGAGCTTGCTGTCCATGCGGATGCAAACGCCCTTCTTGATGTCCTGAGATTTGATCATGAGATTATCGTTGTGTAGTATATTTCTATTGCGCCGCAAATTTAGCGTTTTATTTTTGAGCTGACATGCTTTCGAGGACGAAAACTCGTCGAAACGACTTGACACTGTGCCTTTTTGTCCTTGCCTAAGTCTACTTTGCATAGGGCGTGCCGTTGTTGTTGAAGGTGGGCGTGTCAAAGTGCACGCCGTCGAGGAAACCATTTTGTCCGCCGAAGCGGCTCATCGCCGAAAGCAGTGCTCGGTCGACCGTACGAACGAGATGCTTCGTAGTGGCGGAGTGATTCTTATGAATAATGTACGCGTATACACGCGCGCGCGTCCAGTATTTTCCTATTTTTGCCTTCACCTCTTCACCTTTTTGGGGTAAAGTCTTGATCAATAGTGAGTTGCGGGTGAAGGTTTCACCCTTTTGCCTTCACCGATTTTTTGCAACGAATGTCGTGCAATGTGTTGTATATCAGATTGTTGCGGTGAATGTGAAGGTGAATGCAGGGTTTGTCTTCACACTCAACCGATTGATTTACAGTTTGTTGCGCGGTGAGGTGAAGGGTGAAGGCAAAAATGGCAAATTCGCTGAGTGCGCGAGCGCGTACATACGCGTAGGCGCGTGTCCTGCGCGTAGGATTGAGATGGGAGTTTTGTACAGGGGTAGGGAGGTTTGAGATAAAACAAGGAGGAAGTCGCGAAAAGTGGAGAAGTTTGGAGAGAAAGTCGACTTGTATTTTTCGAACGGAGTGGGGAGGGGAAGAAACGCCTTCCTTCTCCTTTTCCTCGTACTGCAAAAGTCGAATTTCGGTACTGGGTCGGAAAAACACCTCGTCAAACTGATTTTTCGGCGCAAAATGAGATTTCGGGCAAGAAAATCTCGCGAGCTGAAGAGAAAAACACCCTGAAAAAGGCGGTTTTTACCCCAAATGAGGCCGAATCGGACGAAAAACGGAGGTTTTGGGTGGGAAATCACAGGAGGGGATGAAGTGAAAAATCGAGCTTACTGCCGATTTTTGCGAAAATGCTATGAAGTGGCAAAATGGGCACAAATAATT